>JAAUXT010144796.1_pt1 | contig 30245 bp, 35 predicted proteins | sample 7278171 | NCBI WGS metagenome assembly JAAUXT01 (sample SAMN14350112, study PRJNA611818) | marine sediment metagenome | isolation source: surface marine sediment (1.8m) | place: French Polynesia: Moorea | collected 2018-08
AAGCAGTGCTCAAGGCAACTGCAGTGCGAAGTCCCTTGCCAGTAATGTCATCGATTCTTCCTTGTCCTCCTAGTCTTCCACTAGTCATGCTGTCCACAGGGGGGTCCAGGGAGGAGGGGTCATGGGGTGGGGGTCTGGGTGGGGGGTTGGGGGAGGGGAAGGGGGTTGAGGGGGAGGGGGCAGGCGACATTTCATCCACCTTGCCATATACTGCACTACCACATGGTGCTTCGCCCTAAAAGGACTTCGCACAATAATGTGAAACAGACTGCAACAATGACAGCGGGGTCATGAAGGCCGAAGCATCCGCTGCTGGAGTACCTGTGCTCAGATCAAGGGGCTTCACCCTGAAACAGGGGTTCATCTTAGGGGGGTGCAATCATTCACACTGGGTGCATCGCGCACTCTAGATCTAGCAAGCAGTAAAGTACACGCGTATACACTGGGGACTTGCAGTAGCCATCATCTGCAGACCAGTCTGATGCCCCAAACTTTGAAAACTAATCATATATACAGACGCAAATTGCAGGACTGATCTTGTTTGGCAGTTCGTCATTGGCATTCAGTCAAAAGAAAGGGCTGTCTTCGATTTGCAAACCACACGGACCACAAACTGGAAAACAACCAGAACAAATCGCGATCTGGTATTGGGGAAGACTGGACGGATTTGACAATTTGATGACCACGGCGGTCGATCGCATCACGGCGCACTGCATCCTGCCCCCGTGCAGGTAATTGGCTTTGTTTCCTTGCTTACCCACGAGGAAGACAGCTTTTCAAAATGTCAAAAGACGGCGGTGATGTTCGCTGAGGTCAATACTCCTTCTGTCTTCTTGGCAAATGAAGCACGTCAGCGGATCCAAGATTTGGGTCAAGAGGACATAGGAGAGAAGGTGGAGTTGCACGCAGAATTTTTACAATGCTGCACACACGACAAGGCGTTTCTTTTCCGAGAGATCAAGGTGTACAATGGGCGTGAAGGATTTTCAGGTGGACTTCAGCTGGTTGTACAAAAACAATCGCCATGTGTTTGAAAATTCCGGAACTGTAGGGGAGGGGTGAGTTAAACTTCCACATCGGGGCCTCGGAATCGCTGGAGGTACAAGAGCGTTCGTTACCTGACTCCGTGTTTTCATCATTCTGAGTTGGGATTGACTTTGGCTGCATTGAAGGTTGAGATTGAATTCATGTTTGTCCGAAGATCAGACATCCTTTCTGCTTTTGCGTTTGTGACTGGTTGGGGTCGGGCACTGCATTTGCACTTGGAAACGAGTTTTGTTGATTTGCGGTGGAGTGATACTAGGAAGGGCCGGCAGAACACAGGAAGTGCGCAGTTCTCAAACAAGGTCCAGGGGCAGATCCAGGGGCAGGTCCAGGGGCAGATCCAGGGGCAGGTCCAGGGGCAGATCCAGGGTTTGCTCCAACCGGGCTCAACTCCTTCGTGCACCTGGGGAGCAGCAACAAGAAATTTTGATATGCAACAAAAAGGAACACAATTTAACCCATGGTGCAAAAATATGGTGGTTGAAACATATTTTGAGGAGTCAAGATGTGGGTCCCGGTGTAAGGAAACGGCCAGACACCCAAAATCAGGAGGTACGGAGTGAGGGTTCCCAAGACTCTGCTGAAGGTCAGGCAGGTCTGGTGGCAAGCTCCTTGGCCCTATTGCCTTGTGCCTCCCCATTTCACTACTCACCTGAAAAGCCCAGACACTCATCAAGGTTCCAAGTGACCTGTACCAACTGATATCAGTGTGGCTTGAAATGAGGAGGTACAAGGGCAGGAACTCTCAACCAGGCCTGCACACCCTTGGTAGAGAGACTTCACCCCATGTCAAACATTTAGGGTGTCTCCTCATTCCCTTCCACCGGGTCCCTGGCTGGACTCGCAGGACCCATGCCACGGGTTCAGGATTTCCCTGTCACGCATGAGCCCTTGGTGTGATGCAATTTGTGCAGAAACGCCGCGGTTGCTCCCGGGCTATCTGTGGACACGCACCGCACGACGCCTCCAGCGTGAAGCCTGCCCGCTGCTTCTCCCCTTTGATCTGTCCAGGCCTCACAATACGGAGGTCACTCAGTCCGCTAACCACACAGGAACCTCGGGGCTGCCATTGACACGAGTAATTAGTCTCAGTGAAAAGCTGTGTTTACTCAGCCAGGGCCACGCTACGGAACACGCACAGAGGTCCGAGCTCTCTTGCCGCGGAGAATCTGACCCTTCCTGCCCGTAAGAGATTGTTTGTTGAGACGAACTGGAAACGCGACACGGGATACGATGGATCTGGACACAAAGAACCTCCGTTCTGTGGCGGAATCTGACCACACGGTTGGCGTCCATTACAAAGTTCAGATGATTTTTTCAATCTTATTTTTCGTATTTGGAGGCAGACTTCCTGTGTGACGAGCAGATTCTCGTGTCAAGCGTGTTGAGTGCAGGTGTCCGTGCTGCAGTCCCGCACAGACGGAACAGTGCTGATTTCATTGCTTTGGTTGCGGCCAGACGAAAGATTTTGGCAGGTTGTCTGTTTTACTGACAAACAGATGTGTGTGTTTTTGTCCCTGTTTCAGGTGACACCAGACACCAGTTCTTCAGCGTGAGTTGGTTACCTTGCACGCCTTCAAGTACGCTCGTGTTGCGTACCCCTGTTGCTGGCCACTCCAAAATCAAAAGGAAAGTTTCTTTCAATTCAGTTCTACTCTTCTGTGTGCCGTCCGTGGGAGAGAAACGACTCTGACGTCTTGTTTCCCGCCAGGCTGTCAGGCTCCTGACCTTCCATCTTGCACAGTTGATGAGCAATTAGGCATGAGAAGCCCAACCTTGAGCGGAGTCGGCTCCATGAACGCTGGAGGTGAAAAGGGAAAAAAACTCAAGCTTTTGGTTGATGACTACGTTGAGGTACAGAGTCTTGCAGAGTCACGAGCGACATCGCGGGCGGATGCACGGTTTGGTTGGGGGCGACCCTCAATCGGGTCCGACGTGAAAGAAGACGTCCTGTGCCTTCGGCTGTGTTCCGCACCTGGAGGCGTCAGACTCCGCCCCTGCCTCTACAGACTCCGCCCCTGCCTCCACAGACTCCGCCCCTGCCTCCGCTCACCAAGCCGTGTATGACACGAAGCACTGAAGGAGCAGATGTCATCTCCACCCACGACGGACGTACAATTCCTTGAACAGACAGGAAGGACCTTCCTGGGCCACATCTCGCAGAGCTCGGCGGCGGAAACGAAAGCTGACAGATCCGGGTGGAGAAGCGGGGGCGGACCCAGGACCTGGGGGGGACTTCAGGACAGGAGCATGATTTTCCCCACCAAGATTGATTGCACTTCAGGCACAAAGTCAGAGGGAGATAACCATGTCAAGGATTAGGGGCGCATCGAGACCCGTCTTTGCTCGGTCTGCGTGTGGACAGGGCTCATGATGTTGTGCTCCTGGCGACGGCCTGCACTCTCTCGCTGCACGACACGCACCTCCAGATTGCCAGTGTAAGGACAGCAGGGTCAGCAGGAAAAAAAAGCCTCCATGCAGTTGATCGCGGATTGAAGTCGGGGAAAAAACAACTTTGCGCCCACAAAGTCCAAGCCAAAACAAGTCTTCGAGGGAGATTGAACCCGACGAAGTGTAAAACGGGGTTGGCCAAATGCTTGCGGAGGAGCAGAGAGAATAAATCATGTGAAAAATCAATCTCCAAACAAGAGGATCTTGTGTTCGGTCGAGGGCAATGACAAATTTTGAAGGTCCAAACCAGGAGGGTTCCAGAACAGTGGAAGAGGCAGTTCAGGAAGACATTGGTCCCATCACTGGATCAGCTTTGGCACAAAACAGGTCCGTGCTGCGTATGATAAAACGAATGACCCCAAAAATATGATTTCGTGGTCTATTCGGAACAAGAGGCTGTTTTTCTCTTGCAAACTCTCCATAGGCTTCCTCAATCAAACTTCATGACTTCACACGCGGTCGCCATACAAGAGACATTTTCTGTGCTGACCGACTTCCCTGCAACACAAAACAGCCTGAGAGATTGGGTCCAGCGGAGCGGTCCACTCAATGAGTCCACACAGCGGGAATAGCAGCGCTCGCATGCCTGGATGTTCAGTGTCAAACTGAATCACGGAGAAATGGCAAACCAGTGCCGCAGAGGATCCAGGGGGTCGATCCAGCATCTGCCAAGGGGACGGGAGACGACTTCAACTCTGAAATGTTGTTGGTTTACACTTGTGGCGCAAAAGTAGTTTGATTTGCGGGGCCAAGAGGCTCGATAATTGGTCCACCCCTGATCCCAGTTCAACTACACGCACACGCACAAACACACACACGCGCTCACACCTCAACCAAATCATTTTGAATGGTTTGCATTTGTGATGGCAACAATCTCTTTGATTCGAGCAAAACAGTGCTGGGCTGTCTGGATTCTTTCGCCCTCATTTTCTCTTCGACATTCTGGTGTGACGAAAAAACGTCACCAACACAGTGAATCTCAGACATGAAGGCTCTTTCACGGTCGCTTCAGTCACTACGGCCCATTTCACACCGGAGGCTGCACGTTTCTTCTCTTTTCTGGTCCAAATTCTCTCACTTTCAAACGATAAATATTTGAAGTTGGACTTGGCCCCTCCGACGCCAAAACGAAACCACCGAATCTTGATCCTCCAAGGGGCAGGCACTCACTGGGCAGTGGTCTACACATCCCACCCCGATCCTGAGAAGCCACTGCGCAAGCGCTGCCACAGTGCAGTCACGTGACGCCCACGAACCAACAACGCAGGGACGCCACGCTTGACACACCCAGTGGGAAGCAGGCCTTCAGACACACAAAAAAGGTCTCCTTTGCAATGAGAAGAGACGGAAATTTGCAGATTAGTGTGGAAAGCAAACTTCCTGCTGCTCGCAATAAGCAACATGACAGGAATATTGTTTGCGGCTCGGCTCCACGCCTTGTCTCAGTGTCGGACGTGGGGGAACAGCCGCCTCACGGGAGCATGCAGGGGCCTGGAAACCGTTACAAGTGGAGAAATCCACAGCCCAGCTTTTGCACAAGGTCACAGAAACTGGATTGCTTCCCATTGTCGATCTCCATTTGCAGAGAGAGGCCATTTGCGGACCTGATCTCGCTCTAGTGCCTTCGTGACAAATGTGATTCATTTCCATTGGGCTTAAATTTCAAAATCAAGGTCTGGTGTGTCAAAAGTCACACATGGCAAAGACTACACGCAGAAAGAGCAGCAGGAATGCCTCAACTATTGTCACATGGAACAGTCATGCAATCGGGACCTTGGTAAATCACAGCAAGTTCGTCAGGAACAAAACGAAATTTTGTTCAACTCAGTCAAGATTGAATATGGAAGCAGGTAACACAGGTCAGCTTTTAACTTGTGACTGATTTCAAACTCCGATCTCAGCCAGCATGGTCACATTGTATCTTTCTCAATTGAAATGTGAGAAGAAGTGTGAAATGAAAGACAGGGAATTAGAAGACACTTGTGCAGATGATAGTTCTTTGGTGTCAAACAATAGTCCCCAGGTCATCCTTTCAAATAATCTTACCCAATTCATCAAAATGGATCCAATGAAACAATCAAGTATTGAGGAACAAATTTGCCAAGCAGCTTCCCTGAATTATTTGCCCAGGCTGAGAGTAGTGTTCACACCGAAGACGAACATGTTTGGTCATATTTTTGGTTTGCTTGGATCTGAGTAGCAAAATAAAATGATTTTGCATTTCTGTTCAGGAACATCTTTTCACGTTTCAGTGTATTGGCTGTTATTTTGTTCTGAAATTTGTCTGTCAGAACCTGCCGTCGTTCTAGCAAAATATTTGTATCTTGATGGGAGATATTCTGGTCCAAAAACATGGACTTTGCCTGTTCAAACGTTGACACAAAGGTTGATAGACAAAACACAGCCTGACCGGAATCAGAAAAACGGAATAGGTTGGTTCTGGAAGACAACAATGACGCTGTGCAAAATAACTGTGAACTCCCTCAGAAAGCCTGTGCCATTGGGCACAACTCACAAGGCATTGGGAACTGTGCGTCCTGTTGGACCCGCGGGCAGCGGATCTTACGAGTGGGAGTTTTTAACTGGGAGAATAGGCAGTCTGAATTTGACCATCGAAAGTTTGAAACTGAATTTCAAGGCTTGCGAGCACTTGGCTTTGATTGAAAACGCCGAACTGCGGTTGTCATTCAGAGGAGGACGTCCCCCCTTCTCCATACTGCCCATCAAAGGATGTATTGTTGTGTTTCTAAAAGTGTACTTGCCCAAACGGACGACGTTCTTTCTTTTCTTCCAGGTAAGAAGTTATGCAATGAAATCAGTTGAAATGAGTGACTGGTCCAGCTGAATGGGAGGGGTGTTTGTCAGCATGAACACACACACACACACACGCACAATCTGCAAGGGGCACCCAACGTTTCCTCCAATCTTATTGTATGGTGGATGTATTGCCATAACACTTACTTCCGTGTTGGCTTGTTCTTCTTTGTTAGATTTGCACTTTGATTTGCGATTCGTGTGTCAGGTTGAAGTTACAAACAACCGAACCTAACCCCACTTTTCATTCCATTCAGGTGATGGACAATTTCTTTTCTTCAAAGGACAGTCCGAGTGAAAGAGATGGCTCGAAACACAAGCCTAATTATCGTGTTGTTGGTTGCAGTCTCCAGTTGAACCGAGACACATTTTTCAGAACATATTTAATCTCTGCAAGGAAAACAGACGTGATTCACATATTCTTAAGAAATCTTCACATCATCTCAATTCACGACGGTCCACACCCAGTCAGTGAGAAACTTGTGTTGAAAAAGACAATTGTTACATCTGGATGTTTTTGTTTCCTGCTCCTTGTTGAAGAGCCTCCACTCTTGGCCACCTTGATCAACCAAACAAAATATTTCACAAAGGCAATCTCAGCACCAAATGAACAAATCAGAAATTTTCAAGTTGTTGTCTGCCAAAAGCAACTGCACTCTTTCGCAACAAGCTCAGAAAAGTACATTGAGGTGAGTTTCAGCGAGATAGTGTTTTCTGGAGTTGTTCAGAATTCACTCTGTGAATGGGGCGGAATCTATATTTTTGAGAAGAACCCAAACGGCACGCTGAACAGAAAAGCAGCTCTATGTGACAACCAAACAACTGAGTACTTCAATTATACCTCCACAAGTAGTGAGCTCATCGTTGCCGTGGTTTCCTACCGTCGTCTCTCAGAAATCAGCTGCTTCGTTACCATGGCGATTGAAAAGTGCCAAGGAGTGACGATAGGCTCTTCTTCAGCTGTACACAGATCAGTTGGTCTTCAGGTCTCAGAAGAACCGGTGCATTTTGTTCGAACTAGGTTTGTTTTCTACCGACTGTTTCCACCACATTGTGTGGTTCTGCGAATAGCTTCTTTTGTGGATGCCTGCATGTCAAAGAAAGTGAACTATGTACTGTTTCCCGCTTTCGTTGATGATGTGAAATTCCATCTTCAACATCAGTTGCATTTTGTTCTCGAAAAGACATACCCAATGTCGGCTTTCACTCTCAATTTCATTCCTCTTTCTTGCAAATTGCTGCCAAGAATCCCTCATTATGATTGGACAAAAATGAGGTTGGATTGTCTCAATACAAATCAAATGCATATTGTTCTCGACCGGCAGATCAGCAGTGTCAGTCTGGATCGTGTTGGAGAACACGAGCTTCCATCCAGGGGCCTGAGTGCAGTTTATTCGTCACGAGGCTTTCATCATTACATTTTCCAATCCAACAAAAATCCCCTGAGTGGTTGCGTTTCTTACAGATCAACTCCCTACAGAAGTGGTAGTGTTCTAAAGTTTATCCATGCAAGCAAGCCCAGTTTAAGCTACAGTTTTATGTTCAAAATTTTGCCCGTTCGGACCTGTTCAACCTGGACACGTCCAGTTGCTGTCTTTTCTGAAAACATATCTTTTCCAGAACCTTTGAGTTACAAAGACAACCCAATCAAACTGGAGTTATTCCTGAATCACAGCTTCTCCAAGCAACGAGAAAAGAAATCAGGAAGGTATTTGGGAACGCTGGCTTTTTCTGTGCTGCATTTCCATGATTCTTTCCTCACGACCGATGATGGAACATACGCCAACTATTTGAAACGCTTTTCTGGCGAAACACACCTGCCATCCCAGGCTCTTGAGATTTGTCAGGGCATCCACATCAAAACAAAATTGTTCGCCAACTACAGAAAAAATATTCACTCAATTGCAGCCCTCCTTCCGCATGAAGTGTTTGATTCTCAAATAGATTGGACGAAAGGATTCAGACCCAGACAATTTAGTGCCCACTTTGAACCAGGCCTTTCCATTGTGTCCGTTGACATGTTGTACAGATGGACTTACTTGACTGAAGGAGTACCATTGTCACCCCGAAACCTATTTTATATTACACAAAATACAAACGAAAAAGACTGGACTCAAGCACAGCAATTTTGTGGAAAAAATGAAAGTTCTTTGCCCAGAGTTTTCAGTGCTGAAGAAAGTACCCAACTCATCAATGACATTACAAGACACATGCAAAATGAAATGGAAAATAGAATGAGGAAGAATGACTGTAAATATCCCTATTTTCCTCTTTTTGGCATTTACTTGGGAGCCAAAAGGAAGGTCAGCATCTTTATTCATTGCACAAGTCTACCTGTTGGTGAGAATAATGATCATTTCAATGGCGGCCATTCAAATTCTATCACAACATAAAGAGAGACTATGTCACTTCTGGGGCAATGTCGTGGACAAATCCTCTCTTACTGAATGCAGATGGTAAGAAATTGAAATAACGGCGAGGTGACTGATTTCCAAGTGAAACATGACGCTGGATTTGTTCCTTTTGTGCATTCTTTTTCTTTTGAGAGCGGGACAACAAAACTGAATCACAAGACATTGTCAGGAGACACCATCCTGGCGTCCGTTCTTTTTTTTGGAGGGCTGGGGTTGGGGATGGAAGAACCCACCTGCAAAGAAAAACCCAATGACATTGCTCCAGTTGGGACTGCTTCTTGCTTGGCACCTGTGCATGAGCGACGTGTTTGCTTCGATGCGCTGATTTCTTGAATTCTATCTCAAGGTCTCTTTCGCCCCACAAACCCTCAACCATGTTTATTCCATTTCCAGAGAGACTGCTTCGTGTGGTCTGATAACAGCCCAGTTGGATTCAATTCGTTGGCAAAGGAGCAGAGGCTGTTTCAAACATCCAACGACAGCTTGATCTTGGAAATCAAAGAAGAAAGTTTTACATTTGATGCTCTCAGGAACAGCTCCAAATTTTCATATGTGGCCGAAAAGTTTCTTGAGAATACCACAACAGCTGTCAAATATTTAACTGCCAGGAAAAATATCAACAGACAACTGACAGTCAAACCACACAACACCAGTCAAAATCAAAATTGCATTTTTATGTTGCTGTTCAACTTTGCTGAGCCAAAATGGATATCTGTTTCATGTCATGAGTTTTTGGCCAATGTCATTGTCTGTCAGCTGGCTGAACATGTAGCACTGGAGGTGAAAGTCCCAACACTCAACAGTTTCACTCCACATTGTGCAAAGCATCAAGTTAAACTGAATGGCTCGTGCTTGGAATTCAAGAATCGATGCGAAAGGCACAGCAACAACATGGAGAGTATTTTGTTCACCACACAAGAAGAGAAAATGAGGGTTCATTCAGTTTTCAGCACCTGGAAAATAACCATTTCATTTGTCAGCAAAACTCGGAAGAAAACAATGTGCAGAGGTGTAAAAATAAATGAACGTGATATGTTAGAAATCAATCAAGCTGATGGAAGAAACCACGTGTTTCGTTGCCCAGATGAGTCAATAATTTCCAGCAGTTCACTTTGTGATGGAAAAAGTGACTGTGTCCGTGACAGTCACAAAACGACAGCTGATGAAAGAAACTGTGATTGTTCGGTAAATGGGGAGACCATCAGTGGTTTATTCTGCACTTTACAATGTGCTGCACCATCTTGCCAATGTCCTGTCTTGTTCAAGCAAAATGAAAGAGGTTGTTCACCATATTTACCCAACATCATCAACATTCAAGATACACCAAAACCAAAAACAGTTTCAGTATTTTGCCACCCTGACTCTGAAGAAGAGTTTTTGATTTTTCAAATGTGTCTGTTCAGGAATCCACAGCCATGTTCAAATGGTGCACATTTAGAAAACTGTTCACACTTTGAATGCTCTGCTCATTTCAAGTGTCCAGGTTATTACTGTGTTCCTTGGCAGTATGTGTGCAATGGAATTTGGGATTGCCCAGTTGGGGAAGAGGAAGTATCTTGCCAAAAAAGATCATGTTCAGGTTTCTTTAAGTGTAAAAAGTCTTCACTTTGTTTGCACATGTCAGATGTGTGTGATGGAACAATTGATTGTCCATTGAAAGATGATGAAATGTTGTGTGTTCTTGTCTTTTGTCATAAAAATTGCACATGCTTTGCTTTCGCAATTGCATGCGAACATTTAGATGAAATTAATTGGCTCTCGGCTCAAAACTACATTGGTGCAGACATCATTAGAAGCCATTTCAACCTTCATGATGCGGCAAGATATCTGCCAACAGCCAAAAATGTTGCTTTGAAAAACAATGACATTGTTGATATTACAATCTCAAAAGCGAATCAGTACCTTGAAAACCTTGACTTGTCAAGCAACCAAATCGAGGTCTTGAAAAAGAATGGTTTGATTGCTTTTCCAAATGTCAAAAGGGTCAACTGGCACAACAACATGATTTTTGAAATCTGTGAGGGAGCTTTTCAGAAACTACTCAATTTGAAAATTCTGAACGTGTCAGTAAATTTTCTCTCTCACCTCACAGCAGGAATGTGGAAAGGCATTACTTCACTTCAATTGCTGGATCTGGAAAAGAATAACATTATACTTTTGAGTTATGACACCTTTGCGTCTGTAGAAATCAAAGAAATTATAACTGATAACTTCAGAATATGCTGCTTGAAGAAATCTTCAAAATGTAGTTCTGAAGCAAATTGGCCATTTAGTTGTGGGACACTACTTGACAGCAAAACAACAAATTTGTTTTCAATAATAGTAGCTTTCATAACTTTTTCTTTCAATTCATCAGCCTTCACTTTTGGATTGTTTAAATTGAGAAAATCTGCCCAGCGAATGAAGACAAACTCAAAGTCTGAAGTTGGTGCCTGCTTTTCAATAAATGCTATCTTACTTCACACTTCTGATTTGTTCACTGGAGTTCATACTATTGGTTTGGTTGTTGCAGATTATTATTTTGGAGAAACATATGTTGGCTTTGATGTTTTCTGGCGCAAAAGCATTTGGTGTTACGTTTTGGCGTGCGTTTCTGTCCAGAGTAATTTGTTGTCTCAATTCCTTCTGGTTTTTCTGGCTTACTGTAGATATGACCTCACTAAAAAGCCCGTGAATTCCCCAATGTCTGACTACAAACATGTCAAAGCCATTTTGTTGAAAGGTGTTTTCTGTTTACTTGCACCATTGTCTGCTTATCTAATTGTACAAAGCTTGCTATCAAAAATTCAGGAATTCCCATTGTGTGTTTTTCTGGGGAACAGGGGGACATCAATTGGCAAAGTATTCTCTGCTGTGGTGGCCACTTTTCAAATCTGCTCAACATTGCTTGTTTGGGGGTTTTACACCTGCCTTGCATGTGAACTGAAAGCAAATCAGAAAGACAAAGTGCAGGTGAAATCTGGGCTGAGTGTGACCTTGCTTGTCAAACTCATTCTGGTGAGCATGACAAATGCAATTTGCTGGATACCAAGTTCCATTACACTGTTCATTTCAATCAGAACTCAGCATTACTCAATTAACCTTTTATTCTGGACACTGGTTATTCTCATTCCAGTAAATTCTGTTCTGAATCCTGTGTTTCTCTACAGTGGTCATGTCTCTTGCAAGAAAACAAACAACAAAACTGCAAACAATCAAGATGAAAAAAATGGCATGAGTTTCACTTGGCAAGACAGACACTGACTGACATTCGGCAGAAAAATAATTTTTCAGTGATGGTTTTGTGACCTGCTGCGTCTATGAGAAGCTGCAATTAGGAATCGCAAACAACGGCATGGACAATTCCATTGGCTCTATGGCCCCTGGGACGAAGTGCTTCGGGGATTCACATCCAAGGGCTTGGCGTCCAACATGGGAAATCCACGCGGTCTGCGTTAAATCTCATACACATGTTCCTCCTAATAAGCAAAGTTTTCTAAGAGAACTTTTGAAGCTGTTATCTTTTCGCACGGAATGTTCCTGTTATGTGCAAGTGCGCTGCCGACCGGACGTGGCCCGCGTCGTGTGGCAGCCCGAGCTCGTCACGTGGACGGGATACGTGCATGACGGATCCGATGTCAACTTTCCACCCAAACCACAGCACTCGCCTCTCAGGGCCCCAGCTGGAGGCGACCTGCTTGTCACAACACGAGAAATGAATGTGGCTGTGTCCACTTTAGATGGAAAAGCATCCCGGGTTCTGCTCACACACAACTCTCACACCGGATCCACACAGGGTGCGTCACGCTCAATGTCCTTTTGATGTCGCAAGCGATGACGCAACGACCATCGGCAACTTGTTCTGCACAGAGACGCACGAAGGTGGCAGGGGAGGGAGTTGGGTTCATGTTCAGTCTGTTTCTCCTGAAACTCAACAAGAGGAAAAAGCGAATGATAAGAACACAACAACTGTCAGTTATTTTTCAATGAGAGCAATGTTTGTCAGTGGGCTGGGCTGTACTAGAGAGGTTTCGATGCAACCCGCCGTGTCATTTGACAGTGATAGAAACACGTCCTCCCCATTTCATGTGCCAAAAAACGTCCAAAAAACGTGGGAACAGACTTTCTAAAACTGAAAATTCACTGTGTTCAACAGCACCTTTGTTCCTGAAATTTGCCAAGTTTCTGCAGAAGGGTCTGATTGTGGGGAAGATGCTGAGAAAAGTCATTATTTTTGGCCAGTTTTCTCTTGAAACTGCCAGGGAGATGACACACGTGGCAACGTGGATTGCCGCGTGAAAAACGCTCGCGCGGACGTATTGGCATCGAAACCTCTCTTATGTCCTGCGTCTTGTCCACGTCGCGCGCCACTGTGTCGCTCGTGTGACTGTGAGGACGCAGCGCATCCAGCGTAAACTCGCCCCAACTCAGCGTCTGCAATATTAATGACAGTCAGAAGCCGACAACGGAGAGGCGAGTGTCCTTTTTCTGACCTCTGTTGTCCGGCTTAAGTTCTCAGATAGAAACGACAGAAATCACTTTTGTTCAGTCCAGCAGCCTGGGGCCTGGGCCTCACTGAAGCGACCAAAATACGATGACGATCCACTGGTTTGCACACGAAACTACACACCAGCAAGGCGCTTCCAGCATAAAAATGGCGTGGGCCTGGAGGACTGGGTCGGTCCAATATTTCGTGGCGGGGTGGGCCTGACGTCAAAAATGTTTGTTTGAAAAGTTCAATGATGTTTCAACCGGCGGTGCTAAAAACTGAGCGTGTTGACGTAAAGTCGATTTGGGGAGCAGAGGTCGGGCCCTCCTACACATGGCAAATCCAGGGGGTCTATGGGGCCAAGCCTTTAATGCACAGCAGAACCTCCGATGAACCTGCTGCTTTCCTGTGTCCTGGATCGGCCCCTACAGGGGTACCGAGTCCCGTTGATTTGACCGGCCAGTGGGTGGCGCTGAAAGCGTGCTGATTGGCGCACCGCTGCGCCGCCGACGAGCCGCCCTCTCCATTCATCAGAAATCAACGACTCACGCCTCTACGGGTCGTGCGCGAGGGGTCGGAAGTGAAACAATCTTCACAAAAGTGCGCGTTTGCGTGCGCCTGTGTGCGTGTGTGTGTGCGTGTGTGCGTGTGTGCGTGTGTGCGAGTGTGCGTGTGTGCGAGTGTGTGTTTGTGTGCTGTCGGGTTCAAGCATACGTACCTGCAGCCACAATGCCTCTCGTGTCTTGGCCGGTGAGATCTGTTCATCGGGCTTCGAAGCTGGACATTCTGCCATTAACACTGATGGTCACTTGCATGGTGACTTGCAAAATGGATCCAAAAGAGACACCCACTACCGGACACTTTGGAGATGGGACGAGTCAGGAACTGCCGTTTTCCGAAGTGATCCCTCGGTGCTCTCAGTGTTGGGAACATGCAGCAGCGTTTCTCGGATGATGCACCCCAAAATGGATTTTGCCCACATTCCAGCACGTAAATCTTCATCAGCACACAATTTATTTCAAGATGGCGTTCTCGTCTCTCTCACGTTGCGTCCCTCTACGTGGGTCCCATGTCCGAGCCTCCGCAGTGTTACGCTTTAGGTGCAAAATGTTTTCATTTTTCAGTACAATTTTCAAAGGAGAAGTTGGTTGTGATCTCTGATCAGGCAGATCCTGGTTCTGCCCTTGACACCTCCCAGCTCTCCTGTCTCGCATTGATCTCGCGCCTCGTTCGCCTGTGTGGAGGAGATAAGTCAGAGGCAGCGAGGCCGAGCGTGGTCACCGCACAGGGCCGCCCTGACGCCCTGCCGCGTGATTTGGTTCAGACGCCAAGCACTTTCCGAGCTTACAGACACGCAGTTCTAGAAATGCAAAGGAAAATAATTTTTGCATGAAACCTCGTCCAACTAAAAACAAAGGACAAAATCTCTTTGTCCTTGGAATCAGAACCACGAAAAACAGCAAGAAAGCAGAGCCACTTCGCTGATTTATTCTTTCTCATGACAGGCGACTCCGCATCCCTGAGAACGAAATACTTGATGACAAAAAACACTGCATTTGACAAAATTATAACACTAAAGGCCACGGTGCTTGTCTTTGTTCGCTCTTTCCCTTTTCAGCAAAGGTGGAACAAATGTCAATGCTCTGATACAAGAGGCTCTGCAGATCTCCTGCGTCTCGACTACACTGGAACCCGCGCAGCAGCACAACAGGCGTTTCCATTCAACTCACACAGGAACCTGACTCGATGTTGTTGGCTGGGAGCCCGGTCCCCTGGTCCCAGAGAGATAACAGCCCTTCAAATTGTGCGCCGAAGAGATACTTTCACACTTAAGTTTTACAAAGGTGAAGTCGTCCCACCCTCTGAAGGGTCGGCTTCCTCGAGCGGATCCCCCATTCGCCCGCCCCTTCGCTCCTCCAGCATCTTATGCTTGCGCACTTCAGGTGCAAGAAATACAAGAAACCTGGTGGAGACGAAAGGGCAAAGTTGCAGAAATGTGCATCCTTGCGCATCGCAGATGAAATCAGTTAATGGGTCCATTGTGACGAAAGCTCTCACGGAGATGAATCCGAACCTCGGGGTACATTTGCATATCTAATCGCACCTGGATGTTCTGTTCCTCCACAGCTGATCCAGTATGAGGGGCGGAGCACAACCTCGGCCTCGGCCAGTGTCTGACCCTCGCAAGCTCAGAACAGTTCTTGCACAGCAAAGAAATATTGTGCGGGAGTGAACTGAGGTCGGGCAGGTGCGTCAGGCCCATCTCCTGGATCCAGCTCTGGTGTGACGTTTGTTCCTTCTGTGAATTCTTCCTGCCGCGTCTCAAGTTCTCATTTTGAAAACATTTGTAGTTGCAGGTGGAACCGGAGAGAGAGAGAGAGAGCGCGAGAGAGAGAGAGAGCGCGAGAGAGAGAGAGAGAGAGAGAGAGAGAGAGAGAGAGAGACAGACAGACAGACAGACAGACACACACACACACACACACACACACACACACACACACACACACACACGTCTTTTGTGTTTACAGTGCGTCCCTTCGCCTGCGTGTCCAGGAATCCTCTTGTCAGGATCTCGTTCCTGCTGGTGTTCGAGTTCACTTCACGTGACGGAAAAACTTCCATCCAAACCCTCGCAGATTCCTCTTGAAAAGGCAACAGCCAGCAGATACATGTTCGCGACATTCTGACTCCGGTGGCAGAGATTAAGTGTTGACCGGATGGTATTTCTTCCCTGGTGTACGGACTGATTTGCGCTGTTCTCGGGAAAGGCGCGCCAACGCCACCTGGTGGAAAACAGGAAACGGAGAAGCGGCGACGGAAACACAACCAGCGGAAGTCGCTGCTGATTGGCGCGTGTTCCGTTCATGCGCTGAGCGTGCCGACATAACTCGCGAAGTTCAGTCTGTATGCACGGGTTGGATGAGACGTGCTGGATATGAGGACATTGCGCGGACTGGGTGGAGTCAGCTGGGTGCATCTGGTGTTTGGAGTGCGAGCTGGTATCACGATGGAGACTGAACAGCAGATGCGTGAGATGATCTGTTTCGGCGTCAGCGATTTACCTAGGAGGTGTGATTGCATCTTGAGTCTTTTTGGCACTGCACTGGTGCACCATAGGTTGCTCCTCCAACTCAGAGGGAATTTGAAATGCGTGACCAGGCTCAAAGCACTAGACAAAAATGCACAACATGTACGTATTCTGTCCTGTATTGAAGTGGCTCTTCCGACCACAGTAACAGTGACACAATTTGTGCCACGTCTGTGGTGGACCTGACGAATGGTGTTGTCAGAGCACAGCAGAATGTGGTATCTGTTCCGGCAGGGTCCAACCTTACAACCTCAGGGGCTTCAGCTTTGAAAAACAAACAAAAACAAAAGCAAGTTTGCACAAAAAATATGCACTTGGGGACACAGAAGATAAACCGATGGTCCTGACCCCCCCCCAAGTCCCTGGATCCACCTCTCTGCTCACGCTCAGACAGGCGACTGTCGCACGAACCTGTGGCGCACACAAGACAACAGGAAGTGAAGTGCTGTGTCCCTCCACACGAAGGCGTTCCGCGACGGAGCCGTCGCTCCCGGCGCTACTCGCGGTCGACTTCAGGCGGCTTCATATGGAGCTACGTCAGCGGCAACGGTTGAGGCAGCAGAACAAGGTCATCATTGAGTGCAATGTCCACACATTTGTTGTGTCAAGAATCAGTTTCTATCAATTATCTGCGGCAAGCTACCTGTGGCATATTGGGTGTCATACTAAATTTTGATGCCACCAAACATTTTGCCGCAAAACGCAGAACGCAACAAGCTCTATATGAAGCCACCTTTTCTCACCAGCTGCTGGGCGACGCAAAGCGGTGACGCGGTGGGGAGATCGTACACATATACCCTGTCATATACCCTGTACCCCGAGGCCGCACAGGGTGCAAGAAAAGTTGAGTTTCCACACGGTAGAGACGAACCCAGGATCTTGTTTTGGAAGCGGACAATCCATCAGGGGTCCACTTTCAACAAACTCAGGCATAATTGAAAAGAGTGCAGCTGGAGTCCGGGCCTGCTCCGTGGTTCCGCACCTGGCATCTTACACATCTTACAAATCTTTCTGGGAAACAGGACTGCGTTCCCTGTGTGTGAAGAATCCTACACACCCTCCCAATTGTTTATTGAAGCTGTTCTGACCTGCACCCCATTGATAGATTACACCATGAGGACCAGAGGGAGCACGCCTATGTGACTCTGACCAAAAGGCGGTCAGGTCATCAAGGTTTGCAGGAAGATGACCCAGGAATACGCAGGACTGCGAACTGAACGATCGTAATGCTTGACGTAGGGCGCTTGATTCCAGCAAGTGTTTTCTTTTGAGTACTGTTCTCAGGGAGAGCACCAGTTCTCAGAGCCGTGCATGGTGCAGTCACCCCAAGAACCACTCGAAGATGTTTTCAGGTGATTTGAATGGCGCACATCCGGGTTTGCTGTTTGCAGCAAGCCGAGTGGACCTGCAGGCATTGTGGGTGCCAAAATGCATGGTTTCTCAAGAAGAACAAAAACAACACAACAAATTTGTTGCAGATGCAACAAACCTCTGCTGGAGTGTGAGCAATTAGGTTTTAATGAGCAGACAATGCAATTTTCAAGCCGCGATGAAACTTTCTCGTACAGAATCAGACGAAATCACATCTTGATGAAGAAGGCTCAGATTGTAATCACGAAGGAGTGTGGGAAGCGCTGAAGCCTTCACTTTTCACAGCAGTTGTGACAAATGAGCGCGGACGTCAGAGCCGAGTTCTTTTTGTTGTCTCGACAGGAGTGGTGGTCTGTTCGTGCGAGCTCTAATTACCTCGTTTGCATTCAATTTCTCATGTTTGCATCTGAAGTTGGAGGATGAAGCCGGATAAGCAGCAGGAATGCGTCACTTTCAGACACTTTTGTTTTCTGCAGAGACAATTTTGCAACGTATGGTCTGACTAGTGTCTGGGTTCTGGCGTTCGAGAGAAGCCTTGGAGTTATCCCTCCCCCAGACTCCTGAAAAACATTTACCGTCCCAAAAAATTCAGCTTTTACAGTCAAACAATTCAAGATTGAACGTTTGGGCCTCCAAAGTTCAACACTTCTCACTTGAAACATGTCCAAGGTTGCCGACTCAAGGCCCCGAACCCCACCTGCCAAGTTGACTGTTGTCACAACACACACACACACACACACACACACACACACACACACACACACACAGAGGCTGCCATTTGCTACATCACTTCATTCCGGCCTGAAAGCGGACATCAATCAAGCTCCACAACAAACCTGCATTTGATTTAAAGCACCACAGTCCCGACTCAAGTTGCAATGCAGTGCAACGAGGTCGCAAAACATTTCAACAGGAAAAGCCCACACGACTTCTGTGAAGCCACTGCCTGTGAGACCTGCACGATGCTGTGTCGTGGTGCTTCAAGCAGATTTGCAATCCCGCGCCCACGTTGCCGCACAACACCCATGTTGTGCCATCATTTCTGTGGAAGCCCATCATCAGACGCTGTCGCCACTTTGTCGCAGCGCCCGTGGCGCGTGGACGCAGCATCCGGAGTGAACCAGCAACACAGCGCAGTGCTCCCCTACAAACTTGTTTACTGCTCGGCTGCAGGGCTGAGACGAGGTCCAGACCGGGGTCTGCGACTTTTCTCCTGTGGGTGTTTGGATTGTGTTGTTGTCAGAGCTGGTCCAAAATGGACCCGAGGGTCCTCCTTCTTGACCTGTACAAAATTTATTTTCCTCTTGTTTTGCAACAAACACTCAAATTCAATCAAAGCGGTCGCGGTCCAGCCCTGAATCCAGCCCTGGATGTTCTGTAGTGCTCGCTGTTTGGCTGGTGAAAAAGGCGACACCAACATTCGCAGGGCCGATTCGCAGAGGGGCGCAAAGCCTGACGGCCCCCTGGATCTGCTCCTGATATTGAAAGCTTCAATTCGTAAAAAGCTTTCCGCGCCCATCAACACGTGAGTCCGCCACAGTTCCGGAGGGCCCAGTCGCCTGGCTTCTCAGGTGCCTGACATGTACTCAACGAGAAAGCCTCACACAATCATCTCAGGAGGGACAGGTGATCTTGAGGCGTGCGCTGACTGTTGCACTGCCGGAGCCCCCGGGGCCCACAGGCGCTGCTGTCGTCACGTGCCCCGGTGGGCCGCTTCCTGTGTCGTGCTGTTTCCAATGTGGGCTGCATGCTGCAGGACTACCCCGCAGCCCGCAATGGTTGCTTCGTGGTCAAGACAAATTTGTCCAGTTGTGGGCAATTTTTGTTTCGCAGCGTTCATGTCTGAGCTGCAGATTGTGTTCACAGACACAGGAAACAACCTGTATTTTGGAGAAAAACGTTCTGAAACACTCTGGCTCACCAACAGCAAGAAAAGGAATAACTAGTTTTCATGCATGCGAGTACAAACTGCACAAGTGTATCTTTTCCTCTTGTAAATCTTGGGTGCAACATGCCACGTTTCTCACTGTGGAACGCCATATTGAAACTGACAACTGACTTGAACGCGTCACGTACTCCCTCGTGTGGCGCGCGCCTTGCCGGCGCGACGCGTGACGCGTTCCGTGTGAACTCAGCTCCGCAATCCGTTGTTCCCCAGTGGGGTCGCACAACAACCCAAATTTAGGTTCTCGCCACCTGGAGAAGAGTGGAATTTACTGTGGGACTTTTACACGACATGGCAGCGGAACACAGTGAAAAGACCCAACAGGCACAGATCTTGGTTCTGGTCGGTGTTGTCGGCCCCTGGCGCAAAAATTGGCGAGGGTGGGGCGACAGATTGAACAGAGGGTCCTACCGGATCTATCCCAGAACAGAAGAGAGAACCTCAGTCTGCGCTGTTCATATTTGATGTGGTAACACACATTATTCAGTGGACCGAAGGGACAGGGACGATTCGTCAACCGATGGACATCATACTCCAGCCGCTTGTTGTGGGAAGCAAAATCGAATTTTGAGGGCCTGACCCCGGAGAGGCCCGTGCATGGGGCCACCCTCCAGATACACCAGACGACACAGGGCTGGCTCGACGTGTGGCCTTCCCGCACTTGCTGAAGGGAGGGCACTGCTTTCACAACCACGCTGCACTCGTGCGCAAATACCTGTGGTAAGTCCTGGGTAAGGAAGAAAACAGAATTTCTGCGGAGTCGCTCACAGTGAACTATGCATCTCCTCAGGCGTCAGATGCAGACAGACCCTGAGACGTTGAGATGCAGACAGATCCTGAGACGTTCAGCAACAATGAACACGACACCAACAAGAAAACAAAGCAAAACAAAAGTCTGTCTCATTCGCGCTTGCCTGTCATGCATGTTTCCCTGCACAGCACAAAGCTTGCGAATTTGCGAATTCGCCCAATGCCAGTGTTCGGGAAAAAAATCTTTGCACAACAGCAACACTGAACAACTCAGTTCTTTAGAAGTGTCTTTGTCAGTTTTCATCAAAGAAAAATCCCTCCGCAAAGATTTTCCCTTGAGCCAATGTAGTGAACTTGTGGAATTTCATGAAACCCCGTTCAAAGGAACAAACAAGATTTTTTGTCAAAAACTGTGTCAGGCTGTTTTTGACGAGTCCTCTACGTTTGTTTGCAAATCAGCCCCAGCAGTTGGTTGAACTGTTCCGAAGTTTCTTTTGGTTGAAGCGTTTTTAGCCGACCACCGGAATCTGTTCTTGATGGTTGTTTTTCAAATCTGTCACGGAACGTCCGTGAACTTCTGGTTTTGCGTGACAAATTCCACCAGAGAAACACAAACAAGCACAAAAATCGTGGACCTCGCGACGCTCAGTGGCGTACTGCGGTGTGCCGCTGCTCATGTGACTGTGGTGAGTGCGAAGCAAAACCCTCGTTACCAGTTTCTGACGAAAATACTTCTCTGCATGCAAGACGCAAATTGCTACTCGACAATGGGTAGTTTGAGCAAACAGCTCGTAACCCTGAAAACGCAAAAGCAAACGTAACTTTTGATGCAAATTCCCTTATTTCAGAAGAGTTCATTGTCAGACAGGGACATCACCAAAAAACATTGGTCAAGTAAATACAAAGTCTCTCACTCAATTTGCACCAAAAACTTCACAATTTTTAACATGATATTACAAAAAGGTATATTTGATGTTGTGGTCAACATTTTATAGATTTCAAATCATTCACATGCCCAACATTTGGCAAAGAAAATGAGCATGCAGTTTTTTGAAAAGTTGCATTGTGGATGCACGTAACTGTTTGCGTTTGCGTTTGCGTACACGTGTGGCTCTGCTCAAACTTGCCAATGGAAGCCAGACAGCGTGACACTTCTTGTCGCTGTGTTACAGCTTCCATCGGTCTCGCAATTCGAACCTGTCACCAAGTCCGCTTTGCTGCTTGTCACTTTAGCACTTCTGAATCTGCAGAATCTGGTTTCAGTCAGGTCGCCTGCAGTAAACTGTGGTGCTGTTTTTATTCACACAAGATCATCCAGAGCGACCAAGCCTTCAAGGGGACGGTCTCATTGCTGGACAAACAGTTTTTTGCCCATTTTGTCGCCCAGCGTGAAACCTCGTTGGGCCAATCACTGTGCAGAAACCAGTCGTCCATACCTTGTGAATGGCTCGTTCGAGCCATCACTTGCGACGCAGTACCCATCGACTGGTGTAGTTGTGCTGGAATCTGGCCTCACAGACTTGCCCGTTTCAACAAAAAGAGAAGAAGCATTACTTTTCTGAAGTGTGCATTGATTTGGGAGGAACTACCCAGCGCGGGACTGAAGAGTATTTGAATGGGAGGTTAATTCAATTGGGCCACTCATATCCCCGGGCGCCACACATTGATCTCCTCTCCGTCGTTAGAAGCCCCCAGTTCCCTGAGATTTTTCTTTCCAAACTACACAAAAGTAGGAGTCGCAAAACTGTGGGCGGACCGAGAATCTCGGAGCCGGAGACTCGTGTCCTTCTGAGCACTGAACATCAACATGAACTAAGCAGCCGATGAGTTCTGGGTTCCACCGGAAGTCGTTCCTCGGACCCCGAGCTTCTGGTTGCGTGAGGTAGTCACGTGACCCCTTGTGGTAAACACACAAAACACATCCCACCGATCTGCCCCCGAAAAAAAACATTGTGCCAACAACAACACAACAGCATTTCCCTCTGCCAGTGTGCTTCAGACTTGAGATGACGAGAGTCCTTTGGGGTCCATCCGGTGGATCCTGGACCCTTGTGCTGTGATGGCCATTAATTTGAAAGTCTTGTTGTGGACTCTATGATTTGAACTGAATGGGGCTTCTCATTCATCAGCAACAGAGAATTAGGTACGGAAGGGATTTCCAAGAAACCACTCACGCAACTGAGTTCGTCACAGACTCTCATCATCCTTCCACGAGATGCATTTTCAGCACAAAATGCCATTCAGCATTCTCCAGGGCCCTGACTCATTGCTCCGTCTGCGACTCCAGAAGTCAATGGTTTGTCTGAGCAATAAAGGGAATTACACGGTGAATAGCACCGCAGTATCCGCACAGTATTGGCCTGTGTCAGAAAGTTGGCTGTCACGTTCTGCCAAGACGCCCCGTCAGGAAAAGTTCACAGATACTTTCGTGGGCTGCTCATGCACCTGGCACTCCCCGACTTGTGTCACTGTGTGGAATTTTATTGGGACTTTCGTCAATGTGTCTGAGTGAGAGCAAGTTGGGGTCAAAGATGGCCAACATTGGAAATGCACGTTTTCGGTGGTGTTGGGTATTTTGGCCGGACGTGACGCAAACACTTCCATATCAAATCCAGAATTGAGCCTGAAAAGGGACGCCTCCCCCATTTCCACACTTGTCGCACGACCCCAGGGGGTCGGACAACATCCAGGGGTCCTCATGGAGCATTTGTGATCGGAGTCCACTCTGGGAGATTTTCTAAAAGGCGATCACTTTTGACGTCCAGTGTGAACGCCTCATAGAAGGGGCGTGATGCTGCACCCATCGGGAACCAGGCAAAGCATGACGCACCCAATGTGGGGACGCAACGCACAACGCAGCGGGTGTGAATGAACCCAGTCTCAAGGTCGTCTGGACACGACACAGACAACCTGTGAAGGAAAATTTTCCACCTTTTGGCTTATTTCCTGTCTGCGTCGTGGATACTCTTTCACAACCATCTTGATACTGTTCAAATAAGCCGGAGACCGGAACACAACAGGCGACACCAGATTCAATCCGTCGCGACTATGATTCTCCACGAGCCGTGAGCTGCTAAGACAGCGGGGGGGGGGCGGACCCAGGATCTGGTTGGGCCCCCCTGCCGACGCAAATCCTCCTTTGAAAACTTCACATGCAGATAGGTTTTGTGGTGACACCAGTGTCACAAATGAGGGGGACCAAACAACTTTCCGAGGCCGCCACCCCTGAGTCCACCTTTGATGTATTTTCCTCCATTGAAACCTGTGGTTGTGCTCTCTGCCTCGTGTATTGCGTCTTTTGGTGAAACTAAAACTATTCTTCACTCTGGATCCGGTGAATATGTCGAACAAACGAAACTTGAAACTGAAACTTTACCTTTTGTATTCAGAAACGTCAACGAAAAAGCGGAAATACTCGTAAGCCAGTCCCTGAGTGGTGAGTTGCTGTTGAACATTCGTGAGCTTACTGTTCTTTCAATCATTGGTACTGGCAACACGACACAATTGCTTGCGACTCTCATCCAATTTTTTTCAATGTCTGCGTAAGCTTGGCATTTGGCTTTCTGTTCTGTTGTACTGTGTTTTCCAGCTTCACTTTGCCTGCGATGCAGCGCCAACGCATGACGCGTACAGTGTGAAAGAGCTTGGTTGCATAGCGGGCGACCAGGGCCCGTGCTGATCTGAGTGTGATCCCAATCCGACTGTAATTAGGGCCCTTTGGTGGGCAGCGGCCCCAGGGATACAGCACCGATCCCTCATCCATAGTCATAATCCCAGTGATTCCAACCGCCACATGCAGACCGTGTCAGTGCAGGGGAGGCGCCTGAACCTCGACGCCAGTTTCACGCAGGATGCGTCGTGCGTGGCGTTCCTACACAAATGTGTCCAGCAGGTACGAAGTCATTTTCCAACTGGATGTGTCACGCGTTGAGTCTGCACAAGCCAGTGGGTGATGTGCTCACCATACCCAAGGTCAGTTTTGTGCTGGACGCATCGTGAGGCGCTGAGTCCTTGAACGCTGAGTCGCTGAATCATCGCTGGATGCATCGCATGTGGCAACCTGTGTGCGTTGCGTCTCCACGCATGCACACAGGACACTAGACTTGTGCATGCACAGGTGCAACGGCTGAAGCGCCTCATGTGAAGCAGGCCCAACTTTTGCGCAAATCCAAAGTGGGAGCTGGCTGTGAGTGTTTACTGCACAGGACGTGGTGCGTGGGTCTTGATGTTCAGCAGGCCCGTCAGAAGTCGCACCAAGAGACGGGACATCGAGGGTCCCCGTATGCCCCAACCAGGTTCTGTCCCATGTCTCGTGAAGCAAAAGCTGCATTGACATACAAGTGAACACCGCACACTTACACACACATACACACACACACTCACCAGGCGCGGATCCAGGGGGCGTTCTCTCACCCACCAACCCCTGAAAAATCCCAAAGGAAGACAATTCTCTAAAGTTTCATTCTTGGGCATCAGAGGGATTGCCCCCTCCCCACACCAGTCATCAATTCCGTCCCTGCACACAGAGAAAACGTTCCCACACAAAACTATGAAAAATTAATTTCTGCCGATGCGCCGCGGAAACGAGTCATTTCCTGCGAAGTGTCAAAGCCATTTCCGCTTCTGTCTAACGTCTGTTCTCAGAGGACGATCTCTGTTCTTCCTCCACTCCCCCAAAAACGTCCCACTTGGGAAGAAGCCTCGTCATTTCTTTCAATTTGTGAAGATGTTTGGCAAATTTCCGCTGTGCAAGGTCAATTTATGCGAAGTCAGGAAAAGTCGGCCGAAGCCCTGGAGGCTTCATTGAAAGAGATTCAAAACTGGGTCGGTTCCTCAAAAGTGGATCAAAAGCTCGAGTGTCAACAATAAAGCCTCGGGCCCAAAAGACCATCTCTCTAATTGCAGTGTAATTTGTCTCCACAATGTTGCGCCACAGGCGCAATGTTGTCTTCACATCTCTCTTTTGTCAAGTTGAATATGAGTCCCAGAAAGCATCACACTGCTCCATACAAATCCTGGAGTACACAAAACACACACACACACATACGCACACACAAACACACACACACACACACACACACCGCAGCGTTTAGAGTTCGGCGGTGGGAGAATTTGGCTCAGTTGCAACTGATGAGGTGTTTCTCTCCTCCGCCTCCCGCCACCAATCAATCTGCACAAGTGTGACGAATCAGTAGCAGCCACGTGGGTCACGGGTCTCACCGCGCAGCTCCGCGGGGGGGGGGGGAGCTCAAACAGAACCCAGGGGTCATCCTCCGAAAAATTATCACGCCCCTCCCCGCCCCCGTCTTTGCACCTCAGGCAGAGCTTTTTTGTTTGCTTGAACGTGTCCCAAAGTGGATGTTGGCTCCTCCAGCAGACTGCCCCTCTGAGTAAATTAATTATTGATTCAACTCTGTAACAACATCTGGTCCGTTTCTCTTGAAAAGTTCGGCGTAAGGCCAGGCCAAGGTTGAATCGTTGGCGTCGACCTTCACGGAACCAAAGACACGAAGCGAAATCTAATTTGTCAGGATTCGACACCGCTTTGCTATTGGCTTGTGCTGCACTACTGACCTGGAGCTCCAGCACGAAACAGACCTCGGGGTCTGGGACGGGTCACCGGGCTTCGCTTTCTCGGTGGCTGGGCACGAGACGGATGTCGCTTCTCTGTGTTCGTGTGAGCACTCGTGATGTCGCCCAATCCATCTCCATCGGGTCCGTCACCGGTGTAGCGTTCTGGGGAGACACGGGTGTGGCGAGGCCTTTGGTGTTCTCAGAATGGAGAGGTTGAGCAGACCCGTCCGTTCTCCGCCCGTGTGCCCGAACTGTCAGTTGGTGGCACAGATCACCACATTTCCGGTGAAATTAAATGACAAATGGTCAAATGAAGCCACTTTTGCAATTTATGTGCCACCGATCTGGCAAATTGCGGAACCTGCAAACCTGGCTTATAGTTTTCAGCATTTCAAAAAAAAAAGGTTCAAAAGGTGGCACTACGTGGTGTAAAGCCTCCACACAGCGCATCACTCGGACGCCAGGCCTTCACTGTCGACCTCAAATATCATCCTTACAATGCGCCACTACTGTTGTGTGGCCTGAGGCCTCACTGTCACACGCAGCAAAACACCCGTGGTCGTGAGGCGGGGTGAGGTCTTCTGACCACGCGTGTCAGGTGAGAACGTCACACCGGACAAGTCTCAGGTTCGCTGCTTCAAAGTCCGCAGCACAGTCCTTGTCATCTTCTGCTCGGATGGATCCAGCGCAAAGTGGTTCTGTCCAGTGAACATCAATAACGGACCATGAGAACAGGTTGCCTTTGTCCGTCAAGAAACAATGTTTACAGTTGCCCACACGTTTGATCCAATGGGAACAGGGGCAAGTCTGAGGTTCGGTTGTGCCAAACAAACACACACACGCACATGACTCGTCATAACAACCTCTCTCTCTCTCTCTCTCTCTCTCTCTCTCTCTCTCTCTCTCTCTCTCTCTCTGCCTGTCTATCTACCTCCCTCTCCTCCCTTTCTCTGTATTTGTACTTTCTCTCTCTCATTCTCCTCTCTTCCTTTGTCTGTCTCCCGTCTCTCTCGCTTTCTCTCAGTCGTACACTCTCTCATCTCCCTCACACACATGCGCATATACATTCGTCCGGAAGTGGCCATTATTCTCCCCTGATGCACATCGCGACCATTTCCTGTCAGACAGCGCTGGTTGCGGTGACCAATAACGTCGGGTCGGCCTCTCCGGATTATTGGGTCATAACGACATGATTTGCGCAACAGCCACAAAGCTGGAGACACGGAGGCGTTGCACGGTGACGGGAACAGGCCAGTCTCAGCCTTGCATCCCGCGGACAAGCCTTGGGGAGGAGGCGCCGGCCGTGGCATCGCAGCGCCCATTGACGTGTGTGTAAGTGCGTATGAGGCACAGTGTGAAACCAGCGTAAGGCACGCCGTCAAGGGCAAGCTTTGTTCTCAGCAGGAGATTTGAAACAAGTTATCTCCACTTGTTGGTAAAATGGTTTGACACTTTTGCACCTCAGTCGCCCTGACTTGTGCCTTACAGCAAGTAACAACAGACAACAGGTGATTAATTAAATCCTCGGCTGCACCTCGGATTCATTAATCTCCTGTTCTCCGTTGTTTACCTACAACATCACGCGATGCGCCACCGTGACTTCCGGTTCTGACCCCAAGGACTTGTACATTGATGATCGGCACGACGCTTCCGGTGTGACCTTGACCTCAGCGTGTTCCAGGACTGCCAGTGTCGTGCACCGTTGTTGACGATTTCGGTGCGGACTCCAACAACCACAACGTGACTCATGTGTACTGACATTCGATGGGCGACAGACAACCAAGCCTGCGTCTGGTTTGCAACTGACGCGCGTCCTGCGTTGCTTCGCTGCTGACGTCTGCGAACGCTGCAACAACGCTGTAGGCCACTGTAGCTTGCAGAGATTTGTCACTTGACATGTTGGGTCTGCTACAACTTGCACTAAAAACGCGCGCAAACAGCCACGGAATCTCCTGAGTAGCTCTGTCTGTAAAGCCAGAACGCAGCTCCACTGCCTTCAGCAGGACGCAGCGCCTGCGGCTCCCGCTGTGAAACGGCCGCACATCTGACTTGCAGAACAGAATGAATCTCTGTTCGCTCTGAGCGGTGACGACAGAATTACGGCCGCAGGGTCGGCGGGACGACGGAGAGCGATGGGAGGGGGGCGCGCCCTGCAATCCGACCCAGATGCTCCAATCCGTCAAGGGGAAGATCCAGGGACCGTCTCATCAGCTGACCAACCTTTGAGAGTCGGGCACTGACCAGGACCCGATGTCGCGGCCTCAACCCGATCTCAGGTCCGCTAAATACCCTTGGATCCAACATTTCCAGGAACGTCTGACCACCTGATCAACTTGGCGTTCCTTCCTGACGTTGTGCCGTCTGAACCGAAACTGTTCTCCAAGTCGAGACCGTTCCACTACCCTTGTTTCAGGTCTCCCCTCGATCAAGGTCCACCGTTTCTGAGCGTGTTCAGATGTTGCACACGGGACTCCCGTGCTGATTGCCAGTCCTGCGCACTCGTGCCATATCTCCAGGGTCCAAGACGGTCACGCCCTCTCTTAGGGTGCGTCAAACTAAAATTTCGAGACAAACAGCAAAACTGTTGTGCGATGCAGATATATTTTGTCAGATTGCAAAACGCGTCTGACGTTTTCAAAAACGTGGTAAAATTGCCTGACTTCAAGACGGCGATCGTCAAATGTCGCGATGCGACGGCAAAATCCTATCGCTGTGACAAATGGGCGAAAATGAGGGATTTGAGGAGCTTCGGTGGAGAACAGGATACGGAGCTCCGACGCCTGTGAATGATGAGCAGATAATGACAGATTCGGGCAGTAATTAAGTTCAAATAAGTTGTCACGTGTGATCGATGGAGCGTGTGTCCTCCGCTTGAGTACTGTTGGTGCGAGTACATGTCCCCACCGCGTCAGTGTCGCACGGGTAGATCCAGGGGCCCGGGCCTGAGACTCAAACCCCCGTGACACCTAGTTATCTTCGTTTGCTGCGCCAGATTTTGCCTTATGCGTAGGTGTCCTGGATCCTGGGTCCCCAGGCTGATGGGATCAGCTTCTGCCTGGCAGTGATGCTTTCGTTGGTGACAATGGATACAGTAACAGAGGCATGTGTCCCTTTCATACCTGCTTCCTTCCCCCGAACCCGTAATTCCAAATTGTCTTCCATCGTCAGACACGAAATTTTAAATTGCGAGCGTTTTTCTGGCAGTTGTCATCGGTTGGGGTTCTCCTGGGGCTGAAGCTCTTCTCATTCATCAACTTCCGCGTGCATGGAGTAGAGGCTCCAGAGTTCATGTGTCAGAAAACTACCATTGACAGAAACAGCGAGACAAGCCGCTGTTTTTCTGTCACTTCCAGACCCAAACCAGGGTCCAACTCTGAAAAAACCCTCATTCATCAAGTTTGACATGTCACCCTGTGCACGTTACAGTGTTTCAAACTCAAAGAACTGGATGCTTGTGCGCCCAACGTTCAGAAACACACAGTGGTTTAGACCCAAACCAGGTCAACCTCTGGAAAAATATGTTACGAATAACGTGTGCGATGGAGGTCCTTATCTTGGCCTGAATCGTCGAGACGGTAGTCGAGATGATTGCCAGGATAAGGACCAACAACAAACATGTTAATCGACGTATACCATGTCCGGGTGCGGGCTGGTGGGTCACTACTCTTCGGTGTGACGACCTGTTATGTGCAAGTCGGTCAAATCAGGCAGTGTATCTTCGGTGTTCATGCTGGTCAGATGTATTCTGAGTTTGTCTTTTTTGTGGATGTTTTGTGTCCTTTGCCTCTCAACATGGATGCCTTTCCTGATGTTGTGCCTGCACAATTCCGTGATGTTCCTCCACTGGAAGAGATTGACTTTGTGCCTGACCCTGCTGACTTCAAGCTGATGAGTCCTCTCCACCCGGAGAGCGATTCCGACTCTGCTGCGGACATCTCCCTTGACAAACCCAGCATGCTGAATGCTACGTTGCGGCACATTGACTTCAAGCCAGATTCTGAGTGAGTTTGCCTTTTTTTTCTGGGTGAATTGAGGTTCAGTCGGTTTTGTCTGGACATGTGTGGCACATCTGGAAAGTGGAGACTTAGTGGGCAAAATTTTGTTGCAGTGGACTCGGTACATCCACGCCCACTTCACCTCCAAAAGACGTGGTCCAGAAGAAGTACCTGTTCAAGAAAATCGCTGGTCAAGGGGGGGGACATCGAAGGTGTGGAAAATGACTGCTTTCGCGACCCTCTCAGTGCAGCTGATCTGGACATCTTGAAGAACAGGACTTTTGCTGACAATACTGAAAAGAAAGTGTCATGGGCAGTCAACCTGTTCAAA
>JAAUXT010065177.1_pt1 | contig 30242 bp, 24 predicted proteins | sample 7278171 | NCBI WGS metagenome assembly JAAUXT01 (sample SAMN14350112, study PRJNA611818) | marine sediment metagenome | isolation source: surface marine sediment (1.8m) | place: French Polynesia: Moorea | collected 2018-08
AACACATCCATCTATGTATTGTCTCAGAAAGAAGCCTTCACAAAATTATAGAAACGCAGAAAACAAAATTTTTACTTTCAAACCTTCAAACACACGTGTTTTTGTTTACACGTCAACAATTTGTTGACATTGCCAAACTTGATGCAGGGTTTTGCTGCATGCGTCAAAAGTTGCCGCGCACGGCAAAAATGCGCGTCAGGTCCAGAAAGTTGACGCGCGTGGCAAAACCCCGCGTCAAGCAGCATTTTTGACGCTTGCCGCGCCCATTACTTGCCGCGCGCGTCACCAACGTGAAAACCCCTAATGCACACTGCAACTGCGACGTGCGTGTCCAACAATTCACGCAGTGCCGGAGCTGGTAGCGCGTTTCTCTTCTCAGAGCAGATTCAACTGAGCGTGCGCAAACGCAGAGTGTCTTTCTCTCGTCCTCTCACGCCTGGAGTGCCCGGCACAACGACTGCCGCTTCCACTCTGATTCTTGAGTCTTCGAATCTGGATCCAGGTCCTCCAGGCATGTTTCTGTGTTGCTTTGCGAGAAGCCTAAATATTTCACACCGGATGCTTGCATACATCGTGCATTGCGTCCCTGCACACAGCATTGACTCCAGTGAATAGGCGCAACGCATGCGTGGGTCCACTGTGAAACTTGCCTGGGGCGCAGTTTCCGTGGAGTGGATTGATTCTGTGTCCGGTGTACGGAAACCTGACCTGCCCCCGGAAACCTGATCCCGTCAATAAGGAACGTGGAAATGTGCTGCACATACATCAGTCCAAGCCCTTTCATGTGCACTGGATTGCATGTACAAAAGGGGAAGAAAATGCGTGCCACAAAGAGAATAAAGAGTGCGAGGTTCAAGCACTGAATGCATTCACAATGAATGTTCTCTGGATAAAAGCCATTTCACACTTCTGGGGTGGCAACAAGAATCTGGTGAATTCTGCACACACAAAAAAACTCCCACACTTCTTGCGACAGCTTCTGTGCTGAAGTTGGGGCACGCCGTACCAACAAGAACACTTGCACAACAAGGCTCTTACCGTAAAGTCAACAGCGCCTTTCAGCATCCCGCCTCGTGGCGCGTCGGACGTGAGTGGCCGTGGTTCCCTGGAGCAGGTGCCACGTGTTCTGGGTTCACGGTGCCAGTTCCTGACTCGAGTCTCGAGGATCGCACTTTTCTGCGGTAGAGGGTGCGGTGAGACACTCGCTCCTTCAGCGGGTGCGCAGCTTTGTCCCCACCGGAAACCTTTCTCACAGTTGTACCCACGATTCTCCCATTGTAGTTCAAGGTGGATCCTCTGGGATCAGTCTCAGGTGAACTCCCTGGTTCTGCTGATACTCGTGATCAGTCCGAGCACAAAGGTCGTGCAGGTCGTCGGATGCGGAACTTTGTCACTAATTGGCGGAAACGAACGCGATAAATGACGAGGTACAGTCGTTACACGGAACTGACCGTCCTGCGGCGGAACAGCGTGAGCGTGTCTCCGGCGCAGGGCGGGGGAGGCATCGTTCGGCCCTTTGGGCATCCAAAGGTTGGACTCACGAGAGAGTTTGGATACTCGTATGTGCCACTGTTAAGAATAAGATCACTGTACTCGTATTGTGGCGCTGTGCAAGAAAACTGAAGTCACCACTCGAAACTCCCGCCTCCTGCGACTCAACAGCATACGCACCTAAGATTTTGGTTGAGGCCATGTGCACGATCCCTGACCAGAGTGATTGGAGTTCCCACTGGCTTTGACAATCCACGTTGATGCAGCAGACGACACACATCTCGGGAACCCAGAATATTCAACCGCGGTAATTTCTCCAATCTGGACGCCCGCACCCCTCCCGAGATATGTAAGTTTCACATCATTCGGCCCCACACACCCTCGGGTGAGGAGAGGCACTCATCCCTGCGTTGAACCAATAGAGACAGGGTCCAATTCCATCATAACACACTTTGCCCGGGGGAACTTGTTACATTTGTACCGCAGCGACGGGACAATGCGGACTGGGACCGGGGTGTTTGCGATGCCGCGTGGACGTGAAACGTGGAGTGCGCCACGCTGACCTCGTGTCACGGCTCGAGTTCGGATTCGCGCTGAAGGCGTCACGTGTCAACTCTCACTGACGGTGCCCTGTTGCCAGATCGGTGGCACAGATAACAAATTGTGTCCTGATTTTACTCCAAGAACCAACGACAAGTGATCAAATGATATGTGTGTCACTCACTGATCTGGCAATTGGGGCACATCGAAAAAGGAGCGGACGTATTTGCTAAACCTCGCCAATGCGTGGGTTTTGACACACCCTTCTGCTTTGCGTGGGTGTTGCTGAGTCAAAACTGAGGCTTCTAATGGCGTTGGGGAGTTTCAGCAGGTTCGGTCTCCGCCAACAACACTCGTGCGCCGATTTGCCAGAGAAAACAAACAAGATCACACCGCACTGATTGAACAGCGTTCAAACTCTCTGTTGACTGTGGACGGGCCCTGTGGACGGCCCGCAGCGCGTGACGCCGCCGGTGGGACGGGGCAGAGACGCCGCGCAGCGCCATGACGCCGCCAGTGGGGCGGGGCAGAGACGCCGCGGCAGCGCCGTGATTGCGCCGCTGCTCCGGGAAACGACGCGACGAGTCTGATTGTCCCTCAAGATCGGGGGGAGAGGAGGAGGGCCGGTCGGGGTGGGAGGGAGACACGTAAACAGAGAGGGAGGGAGGTGAGAAAGAGGGACGTGGTCAAAGGAGGGTGTAACCAAGGTGGGAAAGAGGGAGCCTGTGGCAGAAAACGGAGGGGAATTGGGGCAGCCAATAGGAGGGAGCCCAGGGAAGGGAGCTGAAGTAAGAGGGGAAAGAACTCATCTGCAGGGTTTGAGCTTATGGGAGGTGAGTGAGTGGAGGGGCGAAGAGGTGAACAAGGTGCCCAAGAAAACCTACCAAATTCTGTGTCCACAGCACAGGGAAGCGGCAGAATGTTCCTGTTTTGGGACACGTGAGTCACAGTCTGAACCCGTCCATTCAGAGCGCCATCACTCTGACGGCCGCCCTGCACTTTGAAGTGACTTCAAACCCGTAAAAATTTCATCCCATCCCGTGATTCCACGAGTGTTTGCGTCGCGATTACCGGGTTGTGAATGGCTGTCTCTGCCCAGCTCGGGAGGCGAGGCTCACCTCGTGCGGCGCCCATAACGGAGGTTCAGCAAAACCGTCCGGTTCTTTTGATTCCGACGTGTTCCCCGATCAGAGACACAGACACCATCAGGTCATTTATCATTGGCTCTCAGTGCACAATTGAGTTTTCTGGACTGCTGATCTGGCAATTGTGGCAATGTGTGTGTGAAAATCAACGGCGTGCTAAACCTCGCGACTCAGTTGCGCAGGAACGCGACAAGCGAAACAGGGAAACAAAACCTTGGGAGTGAGTTCAGGCACCGTTCTCCAAGTCAAAATGTGCTGTTTGTAGAGAACAAAAAGGAAGCTTCGTACTTTGAAGGAGAAACCCTTGGGCGACTTGTGTGAAGAGATCCTGCGCAGGGAAAAAATCAAAAGGTGACACCGGACACCGGAGATGACGAGCGATGAGGCCTGCTCCACACTGGATGCGTGATGCCGCTCAAGGGAAGCTGCGTCGTCGCTCGTCTGGGCGCTGACGCGTGTAGCGTGAACGTGGCCTGACTCGCACAGAGAGAACACGGTGCATGAGATCAAGCCACGGCAGCGCCGGCTCCTGATCGATCACATCCATGCGAACTTCCAATTACGAACCATTTGCATCTCTCCAGACAGAGTCGCGTTTCCTGCTGAGTGTCTCTGGAGTGGTGATCCAAGGCGGGAATTACGCTCGACAACAATGGGAGTTCAGAGCCGAGGCCTGGTCTGCGTCAAGTCAATGGACTCGGCCTGGACTCAGTGACCCAGCTCACAAACTTCACAAATGGGAAAATCCATTTCCAGTTTTCTTGGAAGGTGGCGATAAACAAGTCGGATAGCCATCCAATAGAACCCTGTTGAGATGTTGAAAACTGAACTGCAAAGGGGGGTGACCTGTGACCTGTGATAGAAACATCTTGAGGTTTTTTAGCACAGAATTCAGGCGCTTTGTGCCAGGTGCAGCGTTTCTGATTTCTTCCTCAGCTCAACTTGCAGCGCAGTGTCAATAAATGGCAGACAGGGGACTGTTAGTTCTGAGCTGAAGCACCCGGTGTGAACCCGGCCAAGACTGGGTGCGTGTGTTTGAGAGCTGGCTCCTTGTCCAGGTTATGTAACAGCCCTCAGGGGATGGAAAATCCCTTTCAGACCGACGCGCGGACGGACGAGGCCCGACGGCCATGGAGCGCGGGGCCGATTCCACTGATTTGCTGCAATTTGTCACCTCAGAGCCTGGGTTCGCCACACTGGAAGCGTTTCTGTACTTGTGCGTCCATGGACACCGCGCTCCACATGTGATGCCTGCAGGACCTTGTGGGCATCTTGTGAAAATGTGGCTGCATGTGCAGGACGTCGTCGCAGTGCCAACTGGCGACGTGGAAAGGAACGCAACGCTCGATACTTGCAGCGCTTTGGAAACTAATTTTCCCAGGGCTGTGCTGCTTAAAGGACGCTGTGCGCTGCGACGCCATTGCCCGTTCCTCTGCCGTTTATGTCCCTCGCAGGATTTGTGAAGCATTTATGCAATAATAGGCTCGCGAATTGTACTCACTGTGAGTTGTAATGACGAGATTAAATCCCTAATGCAACGCAGAGCAGTGGGAAATTTCACTGGTAGATCCTGGATGCCCAGCAGGGACGAGCAATGGCCAAGAAGATGGAGCCTGGGCCCCTGGGTCCCTGGATTCTCCCCTGGGATCAGCGCGCGGAGTGAGAGCGCGCCACGTCCGTGGGGCGAGTCTGCAAGTACAAAAAACGTTGGTTGCTTCTCAAAGTTGACTTGTTTTGTCGTGCGTGTGCGTGTGTGTGTGTGTGTGTGTGTGTGTGTGTGTGTGTGTGCAGCAGTCTGAATTGAACTCCGTCCGTTCACTGACGCGCACAGTTGAAGAAAGGAAATCCCGAAGGAAGTCGGGCGCACTTTGCTTGTGTCAGATTGTGCGACACGAGATTCATTTGGTTCCCACGAGATGCGCAGTGCCCTCCGACGTGCACGACGTCGCTCAAGCGTCTGTCGCCCATTCAGAATCAAACAGGCCCGACGCGTGTCGAGGGTTCAGACTGACTCGGGTGAGTAGGGCAGAGGGATCTCAGGACCGACAACAATATGACTTGTTGAACGGACACAACGCGTGACGCGTCCAGTGTGAGCGACTCCAACCGAGCAGGCCCTGAGTGTTTCCGATGCTCTCAGCAGCCTCCTCACACTGAAGAGAAAACTGGTGACTGGTGTTTCCTCTCCGCGTTATTGCTGTCTGTCGGATTGTCTCTTTCGCAGTCGTGCACAATGTCTTGTTTATGATGTCCAAAAAGCTTTTCGCTGTTTCGTTGTTGTTTCGAAAAACACGGGTGTGGAGCGCGGCGCCGGGGCCGCTTCACGCCGGACGCCTCCGATCAGGTTCGCCGCTCGGGACCCATCGCGTGCGACTTCCCGACGGATTGAGTGTGGACCAGGCCTCAACGAGCGATTGTTCACTTGGTTTGAACGTGTTGATAAGAGCGGGCGGGGCCCTGCTCGGGGATAGGACCCTGCCCAGAGACCGTCTGCGCTCTACTCTGAGAAGCAAAGGTGGCTATGCATGAACCACCTCACTCACAAGCGCGCCATTTCTCGTTTTACCACACTTGGATAAAAAGTTGTTCTGACATGCTGAACCCGAGACTGCACGAGACACACTGAACCTGCCTGAGACTGAACAGTTCTGAGGCACTGAACCTGAAACACGGAGTCAGACCACAAACTGGAGATCCGAACTCTCTCCATAAGTTCCGAAGTTTCCACATTCAGACACCTGAGGAATCTCCGGTCATTATGCGCGCGGTCAGTGCTTTCTGCACCTTCAGAGTTGTGGCCATGACGGGACGGTCGCAGAGTGGGCCTGTGGAACACGGCCCGAGGGCAGGCACCACAGAACATCCCCGAGTGAATGCCATCGGAAGAGAAAACGTCCCATCCCAGTGCGGTTTGCATCACAAAGCAACGTTGTTTCACAGGTCCTTTGACCATTTGCGCAGAAAGTGTGATTCGTGGAGCGACTGCAATGCAATCACCGGGCTGTGCTCAAAAGCTCTGTTTGATGACGGCTCTCTTTTCTCACAAAAGCTTGCCTGGGTCACACTGGGTTCGTCACGTGTTTGGATCCTTTGCTCGTGAAACAATTCGTCGGAGCTGCCTCTCTCAGTGGGCGCAGTGTTTCGTTGATATCTTGAAGGCCTGGACGCAGCGCTCGATTTGTCCTGTGTGAAACAGGCCGAAGCGGAAGGCACCATGGATTCGCCTCCTGTTTCTCTCTTGCAAGTCAGGGCGCGGGTCCAGAGGCCTTGGGTCTCCAAGTAAGTCCAGGGGATCCAGCGTGCAACGGGTTCAGGAGATCCAAAAGGTCCAGGGCTGCTCCTTGGTGCGGAAATCACACGTCACATCGTTTTTCTTTGTCTTGTCAGATCAACTCTCGTGGGGATCTGGATTCCCATTGACCAAATCCTGGACCCTCCCCCGGATGCACTGGTCCCTGGACCCTTCCCTGTCTTCACTGGTCTGTGGTTTTCCCGCGCACAAATCCACCTGCCAATAGGGATCTGTGGGCAATATCCGCCCCAACCGGAGACGGGATTTCTGCACCCCGATCCACTGGAAAAAAGAACCATTCGCGCAAACACAAGTTCGGATCATTTCAACTGGTGTTCTTTGCCTTCCTTTCTGCTCATTGGTGCCAAAAATTGTGGGAAGCTCTGAAATCGTTTGTGACAAAGCAGTCTCTGAGTTGTTCAGTCTTTGGCAGTTTTTTTCTGAGATTGCCCTTCAATAAGCATCTCGTCACTTCATTCAAGTGAACCTGACACCATTTGCCCTTTGTCGAAACAATACGGCGAGATTACTCTCCAATGAGTAAACCACGACGCTGTGTCCATTCACGGGTGCATGAACGCAGTGTGAAAACAGGCCTCCGTGCCCTTCTGGGCGTCGCACCTGTCGGAGTGAACGTACCCTGCGCCAAGCGTTGGGCCATTCCGTCCACCTGGCGGTGGCCCCACCCTGTGCGGAGTGGCTGCGCTGTTCCTGAGATCTGACGTCTGCCTCGCGGCGGGCGAGACCGGAAACTCCGCCCTCACGTGGCTCACAGCTCTGCAAACAAGTCCAGGAATGTGCGTCTGTTTCAGAGATGATGAGTCAGATTTTTCACTTTTTCCATGGCTGCAGTGGGAACAGCCTCCCTCCTGCTGCCTCGACAGTGGGATCCCTGAGGCGGAACCAGGGCGCCAAGCACCGCCGCGAGACGCTATACATGTCGAAGTTTACGCTTTGCCATTGCATGGAGCGGGTTCTCTTCAAAAAAGTGCCCCGATCTCCAACCGGACTGATCCGTGGGTGGACCTGTATTATCAGGGCGAATGCAAGATTTGGTTATGCGGTCCCGAAGCTGTCATAAATTTGCTTTGATCTGGGATCCCCTGAATCCGTCCTTGATCTATGCGCCTGGTCAACAGGTCACTGCGTGTTTCTTTTTTGCACGATGATACACATCGCGTTTGAATGAGGAATTTGCATGACAAGAGGCCGTGACAACAGAGACGTGCACCGGGCTTTTGGCAATTGTCTGCAACGAAAAAAAGGCGATGAGAAAAATGGGCGCGTCGCGCGTGTGTGCGCTTTGTCAGGACCAGTGAGTGTGAGGAATTCTGTAATTCACGTCGTTGACACGAACTCGTGGTAACAGCTTGGTGAGGGACGTGCAAAATCAGAGATCACGCGGCTGTTGGGTAACGAATTCGTAGATACGTCGTGCTGACGTAAAGGCGGCTCTGTTGAGCGTCAGATCTTGCAATTAGACATGTGTTCCTCCGATCATGACAGGAGAAAATGAATTAAAATGAAGACTCACAACAGTGTCAAATTGTCTGGTGCTCTGAGCGAAGCACGCCAATGTCTGAAACGTGCGCCTGTTTCACTCTGGAGGCGTTGTGCCTCGCTTTCCCGCACTGATCCCAACACCAGCCCAGCGAATTGACGCAAAGTTTGCGTGGTGACTTGACTTTGGCAATGCAATGCTTGATGCCGTTGGTGCAGAGTAGGCCAGAAGACCCTCACTCACATTGTCGTTGGATTCTTCGATGATGGTTCCCCACGGCTGAAAGGATCTCCCTCAGTGGAGCCCCGGGCGGGGCACGGTGGAGCCGTTCATCCGTCCGCAGAACAGATTCCGGGCCGTAACAAACGACAAGCGAGCTCTGTTCGTGTGTGGAGAGGCTGTGAGTAAGCCAGAAAGAAACCGCTCGTGTGGAAGACAGGAAGCTTGGTGCCGGCAACTGTCATCGTGGGCGATGAATTTTGGACAAACGGCGGACAGGCATGGACGGACCACCCAGCGATGTCACACACACACATACACACACACACACACATTGATATCCCGTGAGTACCTGTGGCTTGAAGCGCAGCGGCGGAGCGGCTCACGATGCGCCACCCACAGACCCGCCACCCACTCCGTCCGCACTGCGACTCTAATTGGAAAAAGTTCTGCGAAATTTTTGATTAATCTTGGCGAGTCCCGGAGTCATTCCCGGGGAGTGTGCTCAGGAAGGCTGCTCGAGGTGGGAGGTTGTCGAGTGTAAGAGGTGCAGCCGTGGAAAGGCCGGGCAACGGTCACGCCCGCTCACACCGGACGTCTCTGCTGAAGGCCATGAGAGCTGCGTCTGCAGCGGTGACGGACCTGTTCTGAGGCGCACTTGACACGACGCTCCGTGGCCGCAAAACGTACACGTAGTACGTAGCTTTCAGGTGCACCTCCTCTATTTTGGAAGGGTCCACAATCATTTCAAAATTCCTTTCTGAAATCAGAAGCCTGAGGATTTTTGCTTTTTACTTTCAAGGAATTGAGAACAAAAATTGCTCACAAATCTAACAGTGAGATCATGAAAATCTTAATTTTGTCTATTTGTATACCTGTGGACTCTTCCAGAACACCTGTGAGCTACGTGTTATGTCTACGTTGTGTGGCTACGGGGCGTGCTGCTAAAACTCCCAACTGCGTGACGCGTCCGCGCAGCGTGAACCGCGCCCGACGTGCGTCCGTTTTGTCCTCTGCGGCGGCTTTGTGTCCAATTACGGGATTATTGATCGGACTGTGACCATCAATGTGCGAAGCCGCGCGTTTCGGCCCGGTTCACGCGGGATGCGTCCGGCGAGGCGTCGCTCCACAAGTCACACTGTACACAGAGACGCGACGCGTGACGCGTCCACCCGGTGTGAAACAAGCCGTATCGCGTATTGCAATTGACGGTTGATGTTCTGACAGATAACTAATGATTCTCATTGTATGGCGGGATGGGTCTCAATAAGGTGCTTTGAATTATACATGGGTTGTTCTGAATGCGCTCTGTAATGTACATCTTGCAGTACATGTGTATTAATTTGTTTGATACTTCAGTGCGAAACAATAATGTACAATGTTGACAGCACAGGCCCGAGTGCCATTTTACAACCAAAGTTTTCTCTCACGTGCAGAACGCAATTTATCTGACACAGAATGTGTTTACTCGAGTGTGAAACAACAGTGACATTGATACATCCAGGAATGGATCTGTTTGCCACGTGTTGCAAGCCTCGTGTGGCACCTGATTGATTGACAGCACCTGTTGGGAGCGCCTCTCTGTTCCGAGTGTCCTGTCCTGATCATCCCTTTTCGTCGGATTCGGTGGTGTTGGTCTGCTCAATTCAGGGACTGTCACCTTGGATGTAGACACGGTTGTCACACAACGGGCTCCAGATGCCCAGGTGCCTCAGCTCTGGGGTTTCCTGCTGGATCCAGATGGAGAGGCTCCCTGACCCGGCCGACACGGGTTCAGTCAACACGCGTGGAATGCGTTTCACCCTGGTTCAAGTCAGAGGCGCGTCCAGCGGGAGGTACGGCGGTCCTTGCCATGGATGAGACAAACCAGTGTGAAAGTGGCGTCTCGAAATGGAAGGTCCCGAGGCCTCAGCTTCTGGCCTATTTTTTCTGAATAAACTGAATTCATGTAGAAAGAACCCTCAGTTCAGTCGTGTCATTTCCCCCAAGAATACTGAAGTTGGGAGCGCTTCCCTCGGTGCGACCCGACTCATCCCAGACCCACCCCTGCTTCCTCTGCCCAGCTGGTCTTCGCGCGGATGCGTTGCACCTGGTTCCTGCTGATGTTTTGCACCCGTTTCCCGCCGAATCCTGGGAACCGGAAGGACTGTTACAAGCCGGAAGTTACAAACGGCGAGAGTCGGGCACCGGCACATGAATCTTACACACATGTCAGACGACGTGGCTCTCGCCATTTTCGGGGGAGGGGCCGGGGGAGCCAGAGGAGTGCTCCTTGGATCAGCCACTGCACGGCTTTTCTCGAAGAGCTTGTGCGTGGGAGATGGAGAGTGAATAGTGAAAAGTCGGTGCTGAAATGCAAAACGAAATGGGCACAACAATTGTGTGACCCCGAATTCACACCAAAATGGGTCTCACGTATAGTTGTGTTCACACTGAAGTGTGTATCCACCATGATTGTACATGGGTTCCAACCCCAAACGTGCACTGGTGCATGGTGTGGAATGTCGCAAAAGCTGTGCGTGATGCGCTGGCGCATGCGGTGTGGCCGAGGGGTTAGGTTCAGGGAGCTCGGGGGCCTGGACCATTGAGTCCACTGGAAAGTGTACACGCGCCGGGAGAAAGGCGACTCAATTTTGGCGCTGATCCCCAGGATTCTGCAGCACAGTGACTCAAAAGTAACACCGCTGATGGGGTATCAACCGCCCTGCATTGTTTTCCTGTGTTGGGGTTGTTTGCCTTTTTTGGGGATTCTTTGATCAATGACGGTGTGTCAAGTTTGGCAGAAACCCACACACTGGGTTTCTTCCTGCAATATGAACCGATACATACGTCTCAGCGCTGCTCAAACTTCTGCTCCAAACAATCACACACCAGACAAAGTTCTCACACAGCGCTGCTGACAGTCCGGTGCGGGGCTCATATCGAACCTGTGCGCAGTGAACTCGCTCCAGGTTCAATCTTCGTGGGTCTTGAGGCCTGACCTCACCTGTCCCTTCACCCCAAAATTGGGTGGGACAACATGTGTTTGGGTGGGATTGATCAGGGGCTCCCCTGGATCCGCCGTGCGCTGCTGTGTGCGTGCTGCGTGTCAGCGCCGCCGCCACCGCGCACTAATCACAGCCGTCCTTGGTCGGGCCCGTAAACCACCGTCAAACCGTCTCGTTGCGAAGATGTATACACGGCTCGACCGATATTTCAGCCCTGCGGTGCTCCGGTGACGTGGGCCTCCGCGAGCCTGAACGCTGAAAAAAACTGCCGCAGTGCGTGAAACAGCCCTCAAGGAGGCAGAGCGCAGTGCGCACTCGTCCGCAGCTGACCAACATGCATCAGAAGTGCCGAATCTGCTCAGATCAGCGCGCATGACACCAAGGCTTGCGCAGGCAGTCAGCCCTGTCTCACGCGGCATGCGTCATGCGTCATGCGTCATGCAGTGCGTCCCTGTGCAAGTCGGTGGGTATCGGACCACAGTGCGTCGCTTCCCTGTGCTGGTTGTTGCTGGACGTGGTCATGTTGCCGTTTTTCATAAACGGCTTTTTCTTCCCTGACGCACAGCACTGTCGTAAGACACGTCTGAGCTTCTGCTGGAACAAGAAGAAAAAAAGTTCATTTCCCGTGCAAAGCTGATTTGCTGTCCGTGGAACACTTACGCTTATTGAAGTTGCCGAGACCGGTGATGGCCGAGTCGCCCGTTCGGCGCTTCCCTTCCTGTGGAGCCTCCTGAAGCTGCGAGCGTCGTTTGAACCCTCCGGTGGATCCAGCGCCCCCTACGCCTCCCACTTTGACGCACAGTTCGCGCAAACGTATTCTACTTTCCAAATGCTCCGGCTATCAAAGTTGAAAGTTGCCCCATCTGACTTGGTCCCAGCCCTGGTGACCTGAACCCTGGATCCGCAGCAGGAACACGGTCTGTCCAAATTCATGAATTCGCAGACACGGTGTAAGAAGCCTCAATTGCCATTGTGTTTCTTTGCTTTCTCCAAACAGACGCTTCTGACAGCAAACAAGTGTCTTTTCTGTGTGAAACCGTAGGCCCTTCGCAGGGATTTTCCTCAGACCCACCTGCAGGAATGCGCCAGCACAAAAACTGCCGCCTGTCTGCATTGTTCGTAGTCGTGAAGACTTCAGACAATGACGCGCTGTTCGGAAGCTCTGCTTCGCACAATGCGTCTGTTTGCCTGCAGGTTTTGTGTCTTGAACAAACGTCGTAACACCTGTCGACGTCTTGTTTGAAGCCCCTGAAAATGCAGTGTTATCGCTCGGGGGTATTTTTCGACTTTTTTTTTGCTGTTTGGGGTAGACGAGATTTCGGAGTGGCAGAGTCCGAACTGATGCCTCGATAGATCTACGACGTACTTGCAGCTTGAGAAAGATAAAATGAAGCGTTTTAAGTTCAGAGTCGGACTCGAGTGGTCAGATTGCAGGCCCCGCCCCAGCGCGGGCGTCCTGGGTGTGGTCCGCTGCTCGGCGGGTCGGGACGCGTGTTGAGCGGCCGTGACCTTCGCGTCTCCTCGCGTCCTCGCCGTTACGACCGGAACCCGGGGAAAAGCATTGATCCTCCACACGCAAAATTACAACTTGGTTTGCTGTCGTCAAGAGCGCTGAACGTTGGCAAACATGGATGCAGCGATGACGGAGGATGCAAATTCGTCCCCTGCAGCGCGCTGAGATTGCGGTGGGGGCGCTGCCAGGTGTCGGGTTAAGAGGGCACACCCCGCCCCATGAAGACTTCGAGAATGATTTTTGTGCAGCAGCAGTTTGATGGGAGGGGGGTGGAAGAGTGCTGGTGATGGGTGGGGCTGGGACCCGAGCTCTGTGTCCCACTAAAAATCAAAGATATACGTTCAATCATTCTGACGCTCTTTCCTGAATATCATTGGATGTTTTGATGCGATGCGTGGTCTTCTTGTCCGTCATGTTGCTGCTCTGGAATTTGTGTTCCAGTCATATCCGGTGTGAGTAAACCTGTTCTGTGTGCAGGGGCGGTGGCCGGGCGGAGGCTGGGTCTGGGCGGAGGCGAGGACCGGGCTGGGGCAGAGGGTGGGACTGGTGGCAGGGCTAGTGGGGTGGGGACTGGGCTGCGGACAGTGGGCGGGAGAGGGACGGGCTGGGGCGAGGCGCAGGGGTCAGCCAGCGCGTTGGCTGGTGCGCTGCTGGTCAGATGCTGGTTGTCCCCCATCCGGATCCTGGGAGCGCTGGAACCGACCCCAGCCTGAGCTCACAAGCTGCTTCGGCCGCATGACAAACATCCAAACGGCGCGTAAGTAGCCCCGGTGACACGGCTCGCCCGCGCCGCGGCCCACATCGCATCCGCTCAATTAAGAAGTTGGCGAGAGCTGTTGGACAACCTGCACGAGTCCGGCCGTCTCATTACATGGTCCAGGTGGGAATCGGGCGAGGTGCACGGTGGGTGCGTCTTGCTGACTGCACGCGCGCTGCGTCGGTGGCGGGTTTGCACGGGAGGCGAGGTGCTTTGTGTCCAGGTGCTGCGTACACGCCCCGTCTTTCTCCACGTGAGATGCGTGCTGCGTCGCCCTGATACGTCGCCGTGTCAATGGTGATGTGGCGTACGGAGGGAAGCGAGGCCTGACGCGCGCACCGTGAGTGCGGCCTGCGAGGTGTCGGGTGTGTGCAGCTCACGCAGGATAATAACTTGTGATGACCAAGGTTTCGAGGTCAACGGCCCTGCAGCTGACGCGTCCGGAAAACACCGTCAGGTCTTTGGGGCTTCTCAAGCCAACAAACTTGTTTTCCAATTTGCAACGAGGACAGATGTGAATACACACACGCACAAGATGGAACTGTGTGGTGCATGGACAAGGTGGTGTAAACCTGGAAACAGGGAGACAGAGCCGAGGCGCACAGGACAAACAAACAGGATCGCGTTCATCCCATTGAAATGAGAGGAGCCGCGGCAGTCTTTGATGCGTGATCCTCTTTCTCACGCCCGTTTCGCGCCGGATGCGTCGTGCGTTGCGCCCCTGGACAAGTTCATGGGCGCTGTGTTTTTGCTTGTGATGCAACGCCCTTTCCTCGTGTGAGGTCGCGACGCAGCCCTTGACGTACCTGGTGCTAACCCGATGAAGGACGTCACAGGTGCACACGAAGACGCACGTTGTGCTGCGAGAGGATTTGCTGCGTTTGACAAATGAGCTGCTTATTGGACTCTACCTTGTCGTGAGTTGACCACAAGGTTCTGCAGCCGACAGGCAGCTGGGGACTGAGCCGATTCGGAAGCAGATGGACGGGATGATGTGGGTCACTGGGGAAGGGAAACGACTCAGGTGTCCGAGGACGGTGACAATTCACTCAGCAAGGGGAGGGTCGCTTTTGAGTTGCGCGACCCGTAGGGCTTGCGATATCTCCAGGGCGATTCAGGTCTTGATATGTACCATGTTCCGCCCCTTGTTGCCCCGACTCCGCTCCCCACGCCGTCTCGCCCCTCAGCCCTCGCGCCGCCGCTCCCCCACGCCGCCCCTCGCCGTTCCCCTCGCCGCCCTCCGCGCCGCCCTCCGCGCCGCCGCCCCCACCTCGGCGCCGCTCCTCTCTCTCCCCATCCCCCGTTGCGTTGACAAGACTCTCGCATCAGCGACCAGGTTTTCAATGAACCAGGATCTTGCTCACTTTGCACTGTCGGCGGGGATCCTGATTTACCCGATTCAGCTGCGCTGCTCTCACACGTCCCCGCGGGGCCAGGCTCACACAGGATGCGTCCTGCGTTCTGTCCTCCTCAGGCCAGGGTAACAAGGATGGGTCCTGTGGTGCGTCCCTTCGGGGCTGCGCTCACAGCGTTTGCAGTTGTGTCGCGTCCTTCGGAGACCAGGCTGACACGCGGGCATTGTCTTGCTTTACGTCCCTGGGCGACTTTGGCAATGAAGCAACAAGGCCTGGACCATCCCATCCCCAGGCGAAACGCATTGATTTCAACCCACCAACATCTGTGCCGCAGCGCAGAACGCACCTGGTGTGAACCCGCAGACAGTGAACCCTGCGACAGCTGTACTCCTTCGCCAGTCGAGTGGCCCAGCGTTTACCCGGGACGCACTTCAGACCAATTCATCCACATTAGCAGCTGCTCCAGCGGAGACTCAGTCCTGTCTGCACGTGCTTAACTCAGGGTCAAAAACACATCTTTTCTCACCTAACACGCCGTCTACACTGCCATGGGCTGATTCAGGGGCCTACGATCCTGGTCAGTCCATTCACAAAACGGATCTTGGTTCTGGTGTGTAACCTGCTCCACTCCGCATTCTCCATGTTCAGTGATGTCAACTGATCTGAAAAACTCTGGTTGTGCACTTGTGATGTTTTGTCAAGCCACCTTTTCTGTTCAATTGATGGCATCAGGAGCTGGACTCAGCGTCTGATGGAGGTTGGAAGATTCTCAACGGCTCGATCCACAAAAATGACAAAAAACCTCAGAAAATGGTGAATGCTGTAGAAGAAAGGGGATAAAGTGGACAATGGTCCTGGGCCCTCTGAGTCACCAGTGAAATGCAGATGGGCATCGAGCCCCTTCGCGATGGGTCTGTCCCGTGGAAGGTGGACACCCCATCCGAGACACAAAATTTAAACGGAAGGTTTGAAACCCACTAATTTTCCCGCAAAGCTGTTCCACTGCGGCAAGTTTCCCACTCTGTCTAATGGCGCTGCCTATTTCACTGGGGATCCAGCGGGAATGAACTGTCAATTTTGCATTCATTATGGGCGTCACGGGGGGTGTTTGCACTTTTGCTGGTGAAATCAAACATTTTGTGTACATACGGAGCCGTTCCCAGAGGCGCTGCGTGAATCCTGCGTTGCGTGAAATTGCTGCGTGTGTTTGTGAGGGTTTGAGCTTCGATGTGGTGCTGCAGGTCGATTCCGTTCGTCACACTGAAGTGTCCGGTGTGCTCTTGTTCGAGGTCTCCTCACTCCCTCTCTCTCTCTCACACACACACACACACACACACACACACACACACACACACACACACACACACTGTACACACACACACATCAACACACACAATTGGTTGTTCAACAAATTTCAGTTCTTCACTTCAAAAATTGCCCGAGGAGGGAAGTCTGAAGATCTCCCTGCATCTCCCTGGCAAAGCGTGCCCCCTGGCCCCACAAGTTTCACCCCACCGTTTCACAGCGATGCGCCATTGATATTCTCTCCTATAACTTTGGACCCGGTGGGCACCGGTGGGCGGGGCACCAAGAGCTCTGACTCTGAGTTTGAACAAATTTCCACGCGAAAAGTGCAGGTTGTGACCTTGGAAATGAGTTGTGGTCGGAAGATGAGGGTTGAGCTGCCACTGAAACAGAATCCGTCCTGTCTTCACAAATGTTGTTTGTGTGATTGGAGTCCTCAACTCCGTCCTCTGCAAAAGGCATGAACTTAGCTTCAACGCGGCTTGTTCTTCAAATCACCTGAACACAGAAATTGCATCAATTTGTTTTTCCCACTGCAAGACGAGGAGGCAGAAACTCACAACAAAACAGTGGTGAGAAGGAAACCGTTTCCCCGGAGACTCGTCTTCGCACTGAAACTCGCGTGGTTGTCAGAAAAACCGCTCCAAGGACAAATTAAGGACGACAGTGACACGACAATTTGAGTTGGATTGTTGTTTTTCTTTGACAGGATTCGCCATTTTAATGTCGTCAGTTTCACGACAATTTTGTCTTCAGACTGTGCTGGCGTACGAAAAAGCACACTTCGCATAATTCAACATATTTTTCTCATTTTGCTACTTTTATCAAGTTCTTAAGTTGCAATATCTCTCTTTGTGCTTTGAACACATTTTTGTCGTGTCCCTGTTGCTCCGTGTCCTCAGGCAGCGTGGGCAGTTCTCCGGCGCGACAAACAAACGGCTCTCGCTCCTCAACCCTTAGCAGTATCCGACCTTTTCCTGCCACTGCAGGGAAAACGAGATAAAAATCCCGAAACCCTCCACCCGAGAACAAAGCGCAGGGCGAGGCTTTTCTCAGGCTTTTTCCGCGTTCTGTTTCTGTGATGTTAGTTCAAAGCGCTTTGCAAAAATGACATCTGTCACTGGAGGCCGTGTCACAGCGCGCGGCGTTGCGCGGGCGACGCTCCAGTGTTCTGTCCCTTATAGTGTGAATCCAGTTGTTAAAATACGAGTACAAGTCTGTTCTGACTTTGGCAATCGTATCACATGGTCAGTCTGGTTGTCACACATCTGTGACAGAGTCTGAGTGTGGTGCAGCAGTCCAATAACCAACACAAGATATTTTATGCCGAGCTGTTAGTTCAACCAGAGGAGATTGTACTCTGTGCCATGAGTACTCACTCCGACCCACAGCTGCTTCCTTCCATCTAGGCTCTTTGACTCTCAGCATTCTGCTTCTCATTGAGAATGGCTAATACATATGCATGCATACACTACTGATGCTTTTAAGGTCTTGTTCTGTCAACAATACAGATTGACAATACAACTTCAAAGCATTACCCGATAATGCAACTTCCAAGTACAAGTTGATCTCCCAAGGCAATCCCTGAAATAGGATGTGTTCGCGGCAAGAACCGACCATGCATCCTTCTATCACAGTGCGTGCTACCACAGTCCTTGCACCAGCGGAGACACCGCGCTCCAGAGTTACGCGCCGATCCCGCTCAGCGAAATCACTCATTTCCAACTCCCGGCCAATTAGAACATATCAGTTTGAGCACAAATTTGTGGAAACATCAACGGGACCTGATTGTGCAGTTGGGTCAGGTGGGCACTGCACCACGCCCTGTCTCACACTCGAAGTGTTGAACAGTGACTTTTGACAAACACACATGTCCACCCAGGAAACACCTTCAGTGGCAGTGCGGGAAGAGGCCTGCCCAGGAGCGTTTTGAGAACAAAGTTGGCATTTTGTACCAGTGTAACAAACACACAAAGTTCTGTACATCATGGCTTGCACATTTTTGAACACACAACTGGTCTGCGCATTTGAGTGTGTTTCCGAGGTCGAAAAGCGAAGTCGGTCCAAATTCGGAGGAGAGGGGCCAGCAGCCCTCTGTCTTTAGAAGCTCAAAAGAAGGGAAAATTGCGTTTCTGTTGGTCAGCGGTGGCCCAAGGCCCACCTCCCTTGAACGGCTGGAGCAGACTCATCTTGAGAGCATTGCGAACTCTACTTTCTGGCGACTGTTTCACACTGGGAAGCAAAAAGCACTGCGTCCCACTGAATGCAACTGCATCTACGAGCTCGTAGGGACGCAGCGCGACACGGCACAGTCGGGAGCAGACAGGTCTGGGACAGTGGATCTGATCTGGATGGGGCGCCCTCCATTGTCTGCGCTGCGGAGACGCTACCGCCGTAGCTCCGTGACCTTGTCAATGGAAGCAAAGCTCCACTCCCGCACGCCCCCGTCTCCCGATCCACTCTCTTTATCTCCTCGACTTCTATAGGATTCTACACAATCAACCGAAATACCTGCAGCTTTGCATTGCAGTGGTATCACGCACAGCCCCGACGCCCTCATGCCAGGAAGTCACCTTGTTGGAATACCAAAAATGAAAGCCAGCATGACCTGCTAGCAACTCGATCCCCTTAATTCCCTGAGTGACCTGTTTATCATCCATTGTGTTGCACAGGCAATGATCAGGCGTCCAGAAACCTCCAACTGGAAAGAATCGTGTTTTGTTACAAGTCGACCACAGGCCAACCCAACATTCCCCAAGCACTCCAAGAAACAATTTTGAAGGGAATGTAATGAATGGGAGCGGGGGAAGATGTCAGGAGCCTTTAACGGGACGGGGCACCAAACTTGAGTTTCTTCATGAATCCCGCGTCAGGTTGGGACCCTCTCTTCATAACGATCATACTGCGCTGCGTCCTGAGTCTCCTCAGCGCTGAACAGTCCCTTGATTTGCACAAGGACACCTCTCGTGACGCAACCAGTGTTCAGCAGGCCTCGGCGGTAAACTGCTGGATTGCACCGCTTTGAGAAGTTTGTTTCCCTTTCCACTTCACCCAAGAGGAAATTACGGCTTTGTTGCCGCCTCAACGGGACGCAGCACAAACTGCTCGTTGTTGTCACAGGCACAAAGGTACGCACTGCAGCACAGCAGCTGCCGACAGAACGAGGCTCGAGACTGAGACCAGGACACGAGACTGAGACCAAGGTTTGAGACTGAGACTCAAGACTGAGACTGGCACCGACAAAAGCCTGAGGCCAAACACTGAGACAAACAGACGAGTTCTACAAGAAACGTGAGACTGAGACCTGGTGCCTGCTCCGGGTAGCATGAGGGTGAGACTGGCACCTGGTTCACACTGGCATCATACGGTGCATCCTCAAACAAAGCAGCGTCACAGACACACGGAAACACGATCCTGCAGACCAACAGACGTGTACACCGTAGGAAAAACCACCAAACAGGCATCTAGCCTGAGCCAGACCTTTGTACCCACAAACATTTACAAACACAGAGAATGATTTGGGTGGCGTCTGTTAATCACAGCATCCTGGGAAAATATATTGAAGACGAGCAACAATATTTTTCAAAAAGAAAAAAGGAGTGATGTTTTGTTTGAGAGCTGAGATGAACAACAGGTTGAGGGTCGTTATTTTCACAAAAGGAACGCAATGTATGTCGAGTGTTTTCTCGTTTTGACAAGAAATGTCGTCGGGCGCATCAAGTTCTGCTGAAGCTGCTGCTTTCAAATTGGATTGTCTCAGATGCAGGGAACCGCGGGGCGGATCCAGGGCCTGAGACCCGAGTCTCCTGAAGCAGGGTGGAATCCAGCTGGGTTCAGAGGCGTCAGGATGAACGCAGCCATTGACCAAGGCTGTGCAGGGACACAACAACAGGGCTTTGCACTGTCAGTTCAAATCATGTTGACAGCGACGCAGGCCACGAACCATTAGAGACCTGAAACTTCCTCAGTCAAAATTCCCTTTTCTCCGACAAAGGCGGGTCAGTTGACGGATGCCAACGCACGAGTGAGTCGTCACCCAGACGGTCAGCTCGGTGTTTGTTGCGTTGTTTAGAGCAGGACGAGGCAGTTAAGCTCCAAATCCCACTTCAATTAGTGATGTCCCCATAAACAAGCAGCGAACCCGTGTCGCGCCCGCGTCGCCAGACCTGCTGCGGCTCTGGACAACAAATCAACTTCTCCAAGGTGTTTGTTCAAAAGGTCCTCATTTCTTGTGTGCACGTGCGTTACCTCTCTTCATCAGAGTCTGACCTGGGCTGACCCGTGGGCTGCAGGTTATGCTGTCTCACAGCGCGGCGAGACGACCTCTGGATGATGGATCTGTCAGAACAGCGCAGGTCTCGCACTGCAGATGGGGAACAATGATGGAGGACGGGGCGCTGCAGCTGACACACACACAATGGGTCACTTCGTCGCTGGGTCCCGATTCACACTGCACGCGTCTTGAGCGCCTTCACTCAGCGACGAAGTGCCCGTCACGTTTCACGTTTTGAGCACCGTGCATGACGCAACCAATGTGCTACAACCACAACCTTACTGTTTGACGTGGCTTGGCATTTTTGTGAGACCAAGACCTATCTGTCAGGCTCTACGGTGATTGGTTGAGCTGTGGCCAATTAGAAGGCAATCCCGTCCAAACCTGGCCACAAATCTCCCCTCCTCGCGGGAGCTCGACCAGCGGGAAGCGACGAAACAGTTGAGGATCGTGCGACCTCGAGTCCTCGACCCCAGAAATGTCCCCACTCTCCTGGTTTCTGCCATCAAACGCGTGATGTATTTCTTTGTTGCACCAATCTGTTCCCTCGTCAAAGTGAGGCCCCTGGAGAACGAGTGTCTTCTGGTCCCAACAGCAGAGACAGAAAGGCACAGCACTGAATGTGGTGCTCGGGCTGTGTCTATTTCTGGAGCTGTCTCCCACACGTGGAGTCGACACCGACGCAAGGTCCTTCCGGCGCCCGGGGCCCGATTCGCACTGGATGCGTTCACGAGTTGGGCATCTGTTGAGGGTGAATGACGCAGTCCGTACTGACCCTGTGCCCATTGCCCTCAGGTCGAGTTTCTCTGGACTGAATCATCGCAGGACGGACCCTTGTGACGCTTCCAACTCATCTCGCGTGAACCCGGCTTTGTCGGGCCTCACGTTCAACCAAACAAGGATTTTCGAAACGACGTCAGATGGACTGAAACCTGTACAAGGTGTCATGATCCTCCATCCATCTGACGCACCCGCAAACGAGGATAAGGGATCCTGCTCCTCAGCCTGTGTCTCCGTCATAATCCTCGGCGGACGCTCCTGCGGGGCTTGTAGGCTTTCCTGATTGGCCGACTTGATGTCAACTTCGTGTTTTGTGCGGGCTGGACTGAAAGTGGATCTGGTCATCAAGACTGCTAATATTCTGCAAAAACAGGCTTTCTGACGAAAGGTTCTGCGTCTCAGATGAAGGTTTCTCAGAAGTGCATCTACGGTTGGTTCTGTCGGCGGGGAGGTAGTCTGTTGGCACCCGAACAATTGAGATCACAAAACGCCCACACACACACGCACACACTCACACACTCGCTCTCTCTCACACACACACACACACACAAACACACAAACAAACACAAACAACAAACATCAAAAGCATAAAAGACGGAGGAAGGTGGTTGGAAAGGCATAATGGGATCCACATGGGTGCGGCTTTCAACATGGAAATTGTTGAAATTGAGCCCCTGGATCTTCCCCTGGAGAGGTCGGTCCGTGATCCTCGGGGCCTGAGATCCGCCGTGCTCTCCATTCTCGTGATGGCTGCTTTCTTCTGTCGTCGCAATTAGTTTTACATGGAGCAGACACTAAGGGATGTGTTGGGCCTGAAGGGCCGAGAGACCTCTCCCCAATGCTCTGTTTACATGTTGGAATGAATAGATCCCCAGCCCGCGGGCTTGCATGATTTCCGCAGTTGCATGTCCTTGACAACGAGGAAAAACACTCAGTGCAGGGTTGGACCCTGGATCTGGCTGGATGGGCGATTTTCTTGGTAGGAGTCTATTTCAGTTGTTAGAAACATTTCAGAGGCGTTCTCGCACATTCCAAGCACTGGAGGTCCCTTGATGCGTGCAGTGGACGCACAGGGCACAGGGAATCCGGAGTTTCGAGGAGCCATGTCCTGGCCAGGAACTGGCGGAAAAACTCTTTTGTGAGGAACGTCACGCCGGCAACAACTTGCAGATGAAGCCAGGGGTCTGTGCAGGCCCGTCGCACACACGGACACGTTCAGTTCAATTTGTCCAGACTTCCGTTTTTGTGCAGACGTGCGTCATGCGCTGTCTGCTCCACAAAGTGCGGCTCGTACTGCAAAGCTCACCAGTTAGAGTTCAGTCTGAAGTTGGCACGGCTGACAAACACACAAAAAACAAAAGCGTCATTGAACTTCAGCTCATTGCATTGCGCCTCACCTGCTTCCAAGGTCAGAATCACATCGGATGCATCGTGTCTCTCTGTCCCCTTGGCCGGCCGACGGACACTGTGACAGCACCCAAAAATGCAAGCAGGGGCTCAGCTCCACGCGTGGCGCGTTCACTGTTTCGCCAGAATCAGGTTGACATGCCGGGACAAGCGAATGCGAAACACATCTGAACGCAGGAAATCCATACAACTTTAATCGAGGCGCAACCAAGACAACGGTCCGTACTGCGGCAAGAAGACGAACATTCGAGGACACGGTGCGCATCTTTGCCCACATACATGTGTGATGTGCGTCGCAAGGAACGACAGGTTCGGTTGGGTGCCTTGGCTCGTTGCCATGGTGCTGCTGTTGTCGTTGTTGTTTCGCATCCGTTCTGCACCAATGTCGCGTTCAGCAAAACACTCATTCTTGCTTGAACTACGAGCGTAACTCCTGGCAAGAGCACCCTCCAACTGTCTCAGTGTCCAGTGACACACGCAATATGCTGGAGGTGTGCACGTGTGCACTTTTTTGCTTTCACGTGTCTGCGGTTCGCATTCTGAGTTGAGCCGACCCCTGAAATCTGCTCCCCCTGTACTCTGTCGCAGATCCCAGAGAGATCTCCTGTGCAGCCCTGTGCGCGTCACGTCAATGGCGCGCCGTCAACACAGCGACGTAGCGTCCCTCCACCAGTGCAGTGACCGAACACGGACTCGCTCCGTGTGGAGCTGGCCGCCGGGTGATGTTGACAACAAGTCCATCTCCACAGAAACGAGCCGAGTCTCGATAGTAACGTCGTTAGGAAGAAACTCTTCAGTGCAACTCAATTACACGGGAAACTTTCTTTGTCTTCATGTCCAAAACAAACGAAGCCACAAAAACACCTTATTTCAAAATGAGCAAACTGAGTTTGGAGCCCAGCGCGTAAGTGCTGGTGGTGCAGTAACTGCGTTTGGGGGCTGGGAACGCGCTGGAACGGGATTTACGCGCAGGCACCCCGTCTCTACTCCGCGTACTCAAGCGGCGTTCCTTTGACAACAAGTCCATCAAATCCCCAGGAAGTCTCCAAACACGGAGGCCTCTCAGTGCGGTCCCGACCAACGGGCCAAATTCGGGCAGAATGCACTTCAGGAGGCGAGTCTCGCTGGGTGTGGTCTGCCGAACGAGGGTGACGAGGTCAAGTGGAGTCGCAACATGCAGAGAACGTTCTGTACCGTGCCTGACGCGAAGCTAGACGGACCACTGGACGTGGCGTGACACGCCTGTTTCACTCTGGAGGCATCAAGGCGGGTTTACACTGAATGCACTGTTTGTCACGACACAAAACCATTCAATGACCGTTGTATTCACGCACAACATGACGCATCCAGTGTGAACGTGGGTTCAGCGAGCGTAAAGCGCGATTTCATTACTTCGAGTGCCTGCCACTAACGTGCGTGTTCCTTTCAAAGCGTGACATCGCGGCAAATTGCATCCACTGGCTGCTCTGGGGCCGGGCCTGATCGAGTTTGTTTTGAGTCTAAACGTCCAGCGGGCCAAGAAAGCGGAGCAACGTGCGTCTCAGCGTGAGAACCACTGCACACGTGATGCGTTGCGTGCCGTGCGCGTCGCTTCGCGGTGCGTGTTGGAGTCGTCCACTGCGCTGACATGTACCACTCGTGCAACGATTTGTGGGAGTCTTTGAAGGTGTTTCTTGGTCAATTCAGATCCACACCGCACGCGACGCCGGTCGATCTGCCGAAACGTGACACTGATCGCGGTCGACTCAGGTGAATGTGATGCAAAGGCGGGTCCTGTGGGACCACAAGCCCAGCAAAAACACCAAGCATGTGGGAGAAAGATTGAGCCTTTATGAAGAACAGTACGACTGTTTCCTGACAGCTGGTCCTTCTCCCTGGTCAGACGTTGATCTTCAATCCGACGACGTTTGTGTCACGGCCGATTGTTGCCCACGTGGTTTCCGAGAGACATGGCGGCATTCTCCGTTCTTTTCAGCCCTCGAATGTGGGCGCGTGCACACTCTGTCAAAGCGGACATTCCCTGTACCCCCTCTCTGACGAGCACTTGTACACCCCTTCCAGAAGAGGCCACACCCCTTTTGAAGATGTTGAGCCCACTGAATATGTCGCCCCCCCCCCGTTGAAGATGTTGCCCTCCCTGTTGAAGGAGTCACTCCCCATTGAGGGTGCTGCTTCCCCCATTGTGGAGTTGCCCCCCTGATGAAGCCTTGTGGATTTGCTTTCTTCCCCTGATGTAGATTTGTTCTACGCGCTCACCCCGCTGCGCCGGTTCTTGTGTTGTTGCCAATACAGAATCAAGTTTTGGGATGCACGACGCATTACGTGCGAGTTCAGAAACCACTTGGCCTTCCGTGTTACACACACTGATGCTGCTGTGATCACCTGCACAAGCACATGTACGAGCACAAAGGCCCAATTTCCGATTATGAACTGGCAATTTTCCTTGTTTTAAAGGTAAATGCCACACTTCTTTTGTGACATCGAAAGTGAAGGCACTGCAGCATATTAACCGTGACAAGGACAATCTCAATTAAAAATCAAAGGTATCACAAGCACTGCCAAACACGTTGATTACAGTTTGCAAAATTGCTTCCTTGTGCACATCCCAGCCTTGTCATGAGGGTTCAACGCGCAAAGAATAAAAGATCACAGCAAAACCTGATCTGCGAAATTTCTGTCCTGGTGTGCACACGGCGCGGAATGTTCTCAATGCAAAAGGTACAAAGAGATGTGCAAAAACAAAAATTTCTTTACCATTCTCTGGAGAGGTCCAGCAAGCAAAAACCCAGGTCATGTGTTACCCCTAGGTCTCCCTGAGTCCACTGCGGTGAATTTGTGTTGGAATTGGTGACGTGCCCCGGGGTGGGGTCTGCGATCTGATACTGATCCGGTCACGAGACGTGAGACAGAGGTGGGGGAGACCAGGGAGACCTCTCTGTGACTGCGAAATCAACCTGCAGAACAGGTTCACACTCATTGCGTTGGTTCGTCATCCATTTCATCCCTGAACAAGACAACGGTGAAAATTTACTGTCTCTGGTTTCATTGTCAGAAGCTTCCATTTCGTCATATCCACGAAGCCAAAACACCACGTTACCTCAGCTCAAACTGTGAGAGCCTTTGGTCTGTTGGCAGGTTTGCAACGAATGTCACGCGCCACGGCTCCACGCAGGTTTCCGTGAAGCGCTCGCTGAAAGTCCCTGCTGGCGCCTCCACCTCCTGATTCGACACAAATTCGATCCGCCATCTCCAGAGCAGGGTGGATGCGACTCGGATTGTGGTCGCTGCATTTCAGATTGAAATTGCACGCGAGCTGAGAGAGTCTTCACAGGGGACGATCCACAAACCGGTCGAGTGGGAACAAACCTTCCAGAAGGGAAAGGTGGTCACGAACTTGAGAAAGACAAAGAAATGTGTTTCCTTTTCATACAGCAGAGAAACATCGGAGACGGTGGGATGTGGGCGGATAAATTTTGCTCTGCTCATCGCTTTGAAGGTCCAGGATCGGGCCAGGGGGCTTGACCTTGTCCTGGTCAGCGTCCAGCCCTTCGCGGCTACAAGGGACCGAGTTCGTTTGTTTTGTTTTTGTTTTTTTTTGTGTGTGTGCGTGTGTGTGTGCGTACGTGTGTGTGGAGGGGAAGGTTACGTTTCACGGGCGAAAATTCGGCAAAAGACACGAGGCAAGTTCGACCCTCTGATTGGGGTTCGGGGTGTGCTCTCTCGGTTCCCTTGGATCCCCTTTCAAGAGTTTTCTCTGAAGCTACGCGAATGAACCCCGAGACTCGACCGAACTCTCTCCACCCGCCACACGGGGACAAAACACATTTTGCTTCCAGCAAACAAAGTACCAGCAAAACATGTTTTTGCTCCGGTCTGTGGTGCCTTATTATTGTGGCCCTGCTTCACTGGACAATAAAACCGCATATAATTTGGAAAGTAAACTTGTTCACTGCACTCACTGTGAGGCCCGCGCAACAGAGCAGAAAACAGCGCCGCTGATCCTCGCCGAAGCTTGGTCCACATTTGTCGGAGATTGGTGTCTGTCCCACAAGAAATCACACGACACGCCAGTCACCCCCAAAACCAGTCGGACATTGGCTAAAAACCGCCTCTTCCCCCCCTCCCTCCCTCTCTGTCTCTGTCTCTGTCACTGTCTCTGTCTGTCTGTCTGTCTGTCTGTCTGTCTGTCTCTGTCTCTCTCTGTCTCTCTCTGTCTCTGTCTCTGTCTCTCCTCTCTCTCTCTCTCTCTCTCTCTCTCTCTCTCTCCTTCCCTCTCCTTCTCCCCTCTCTCTCTCTCCCACTTTCCCAACCTCTCTCTTTCTCCTGCCCTCTCCCTCCTTAATTCTTCTCTCTCTTCCATCTGACTCCCTCCTCTCTGTCTCTCTGTCTCCCTCTGTCTCTCTTTCCCCTCTCTCTCACCTCTCTCGATCCTTCTCTTACTCCTTTCTTTTCTTTCTCTCTCTCCTCTTGTCGATCTGTCTATCTGTCTATCTATCTGTCTGTCTGTCTGTCTGTCTGTCTGTCTGTCTGTCTCTCTCACACACACACACACACACACACACACACACACACACACTCCACACAGCAACAGGGTTCCATCACGCAACTCAATTCCCAAAACTCAATTTTGCCGCGTTCACTCAGTGAGGAAAAAAGAGCCACAGAACCGAGGGGGAGGAAACACAATTAGAGAGGCGCAAAATATTTGCAATATACCAACCGCCACTCTGATCTGCTGCGCACTTGTCAAAGCAGTCAATTTCGCAAATGGAAACCTTCCCTTCGGGAGGTTGCTCGCGTTTGTGTCTGCGCGCTTCCAAACGCACGACGCACCTTTTGATACTCCGCCCTGTGCTGCGCGTTGAAACCGTTCAAAGGCAGCACCGTAATTTTTTGGAAAGTTACACGTGAGCACCAGTGGGTGCCTTGACATTTAAAGAGATTGAAATGAGGAAACAAATCCCCCATTTTTCAAGATTTTAAGATGGGTTCGGATTTCTATCCAGATCTATTTTTGACGCTTCTGACAGTGCTTTTAACAAAAAGACCAGGCTCCCGAAATCTGCTACTTCATTCCAAAGTTTTCTTTTCTTGTCGAGGACTGCGGAGAAAGTGAACTCAGAAGACTTGACTCTTTTGACAGCAAATGTGACTTTTGATCCAGAGGTGCCCAGTGGAGAGCTGGTTGTCTTATCTTCGTTCCATTACTGTCAGGACGTGGTTCTGATGTGCGTTGCAGTTCCACTCTGTCCATCTTTCCGTCAATCAAAGCTTCATTCTCTCCTTCGCTCCTTCCCTTTCTCATTCTCTCTCTCCCTCTGCCCCTCCCTTCCTCCTTCCTGCACTCCTCATTTTGCATCCGCGAACCCTTCTTGCACTCAAACTTCGCAAATCTGTCCCAAAGCCACAGACAAGCACACGGACTTAATTGCCCTGGTGCGAGCCTGAATTCAAACAAAAATATGTTGTTTGCAACTGTGAAAGCCTCGGGCAAACGGATCCATTCCATTAATTTGCCGTCGACTTGACTGCACCTGGGAAACTTCTGTCCTTCCGCACCGGCTTCGAGTCCCAGCGAACCGAACTAGACACTCAAGAAGTTCTTGGGTCTGTGAGTTTTGCTGCAACAGAGAATTGGAACCAAGAAAGGTACCAACGGAACCAGTGGGAGTGCGTTGCTCCTTGACCTCGCTGTCTGTCTCGATGTAAACACGCGGGATCCTCGGACTTTCTTTGCCGATCCTTGGCTGCAGTGACCCCACTGTGATCATGTGTGCCACTCAGATCTACATGGGAGCCAGAGCCTACAACATGGCAATGTCTGCGTGGTGCACCGGGCCATGTGATCCCCTGGCAGCAGGAAGTTCCAGCGGGTCCGACCTTTTCTCTGCTTTGAGGAACAACGTTCACACAATCCAAAGACCTCAAGTGCGATGAAGCACAGACAGTGTAGGTTCCCAAGAGCTGACCTTTCCACCATAGCCACAGGCTATCTGAGCTTCGGGCCTGGTTCACACCATCTCCGCGCACGTCTTTGAGTTCACAAAGCTGACCTGCAGGTTGTACCTGGGCAGTGCTATGCTTCAGTATGGACAGTCCGCGATTCGAGTGGACAGACATGGACCATCGTTGTCACATCCTTCAGCGTCGCATGCAGCGTGCGCCCGGCATCAGCGCGCCCTCGCACCTGGCTGTAATGCACGCCTCTGCCCGCAGCAGCAATCCCGACCCCTGATCCACCGCCGGGCGATAATAGGATTACCCAGCGCAATGTAATCACACACCGTAGGAGCACTCTGCATTAACCTCGGACCTGGAAACGTGCGGACCGCACCGCGGCGCGCGGACAGGGCGGACGGCACGTGCGTCACGCCTCTGTGGACCGGCGCCGTGGGGCTCCTATGGCGACGCAGCCCTGCAGGGACTTGTCGTGAGAGGGTCCCGTTGTACGCACCCACTGTGAACCTGAAAGAAACAAATTTTCTGTCTGCCATGGGCAACAAATATGCCTTGGCACAACATACCCGTCCACCTGAAGGTCGGTACCAGCAAGTGGATCCAGGGTCGGTCCCGACCTTGGTCTCGTCCAGCAAGAACCCTCGAACGGTTCAGAATGATGGGGTCAACATTGGGGTCAGAGGGACCCGGGCCGGCGGTGCCCTATGACCCGCTGGAAGGCTGGTGGAACAGGGCGAACAGGGCTGGGAATTATCTTTCTTGGTTTAGTCCACCGAAGCACCAACGTTTCGTCTGGGAGATCGGGTTCCTGACCCACTCCTGAATCCACCGCTGACATGGCCAGGCGGATATTGTGTGAATGACGTGCTCACTTCTCTCAGACTTTGTTTCTCTCCGTCGTGCTCGGAATCCGCTGGCGCAACAGTTGAACGCCCTCGGAAGCTCAAAGAAACAAGAACCGCGTTGTTTCATCCGTTCAACCTGCTCCACACTGAGAGCGTCACGCGTGGCGTCCCCGAACAGGAGCTGTGTGATTCGGCTCCGATTGCCTTGTTCTGGGACACAAAGTTCTCATGACATGTCCAGTGTGAAACAGGCTTGCCTTGCCCTCCGAACAGGAAAATTGGGGCCATAAGACGGAGATTGGTTATCAGAAGGTCGGAGTCTCCAGTGGACGCGCGGGGGAAACCGGATTACACTGATGTAGGTCAGAAGGCGAATCTTGTTGAAACTCAAAAGCTTTTGTGGCCCCTCTGAAGTAAGGACTGTCAACTTTAGGATGTGGCGCGCACGACACGAAAGACCCTGGACACAACCACAGGGTCATGCAATGAACTGAAAGACGTGACACACGTGACACGCACGCATCCGGCATCCAGTACACAGGAATCTTGCCGAGCGCCTTTCTGACCCGAATTGATTTTTAATGGTCGGCTGTTCAAGTAAGAAACAGTGAAAAGGTCGACCTTGAACATTGATACTTCATCAGCATGTTGACCCTGGAAGTTAGGCCCACTCCACACTCGGTGCATCACACATGAGGCTCGCCTGGCCTTGGAAATCACACGGTCAGACGTGAGCGCAGAAACCTCTGCACACACAACGGCTACAAGGCGCAGACCAGACGGATCCCCAATATGAAGTGGTGGCATCACGCATCTCAGCACCTTGAGAATGTGGAGTCACGGAAAACCACACAACCTCGAAGTCTCGAAGTTG
>JAAUXT010018150.1_pt1 | contig 30240 bp, 41 predicted proteins | sample 7278171 | NCBI WGS metagenome assembly JAAUXT01 (sample SAMN14350112, study PRJNA611818) | marine sediment metagenome | isolation source: surface marine sediment (1.8m) | place: French Polynesia: Moorea | collected 2018-08
CCCTTGGGTAAGAAGCCCAGAAAACAGTATCACAGGTGGTTTTATAACCGGGGTCTGAAGCTGTGCTACAGGTGCAGCTTCAGAGGAGAGTGGGAAAGAACATGTGTAGTCAAACCGAGTGACGAAGGTTGGAGGAACGATGATTCGATTACACAACAACAGCTTTGGGCTGCTGTCCGATGTGAGGTTCCCATTGTGGACCTTGTGGTGTAACAAAGGCTGAGAAAACTCACCTGAAGTTGGGAGTTGTACACGCTGAACGCGAGGATGGTGTGAAAGGACTCAATAAATAGGGGAATTCCTGCCTCAGAGAGCAGTCTCTTCTGAGATACCAAACTGATCGTTTGTGACATCACTACACCTGGCGTCATCCCAAACCCGAGCAGAGGAACCTGGGTCAAGCTCAGGTTCCAGCGATCGGACCCAAGGAAAACTTTTTTTGGCTTCACACTGAATCCCTGGTCTCCTCCTAGTCTCCTGCAGCATTGAAAATAGATCTAGCACCAGTTGAGAATCTGTGTGTTGTCCAGGATATCTTGACCTCAACCAGTCCTGCCTTCATTCAGTTGTGCGAAATTGTGGGTGAGACAAAAATAGACTTCCCGTGTGCGTACTCTGCGCAATGTGAGAAGGGAAAGTGGCCAAAATACTTGCAATTTTAAAGACTTGACAGACTGGATGTCAAAAGTTGTTTGACAAGTGTTCAAGAACAAATTTTGTTGCTGCTGAAATCGTTTTCCCAACAGCCCTTCCGGCAAAATATTTCCGATCCACAAGAGAATTTTGAGCAGACAGACCAGAGACGAGAGAGAGAGACGTGCAAAACTTTGAAACAGAATCTGAAAGGCCTGATCAGGAAGACCAGACCAGACATTCTTCGTTTCTGGGTCCACGGAATCTAGAGCCAAAGTGCAGACTGGACTTGGAGCGGAAATTGGAGAAACCACAGGTTGCATTCCTGAAGGACAAGGAATTTTTGTTGATGGTTGAAAGTACGTGTCGGTGGGAAGAACACTTTTTGTCTTCCTATGTGCCTTCGGACAAACAAGATTGTTGGTGTCCAGCAACGAAATCCAGTTCGCTGGTGTCCAGACCCAGTTGCGGGACGGATCCCTTCGTGGCGGGAACCTCGCATGGTCGGTGCTGCCCTCGGCGGCCGCTCCATCTCTTCGCGCACGCGCAACAAACAGGAATTTGGCGCGACCCAACTGCGGGTACACGTGTTGGAAGTTTTGTGAACAAAAACAGCTTCTGTATCGCGTTTAACAGCTTCCAAGATGGACATTAACAAACTGGTGGAAGTGCTGAGGGCGACTCTGGTACCTGCCCAGAGGGAACAGGCTGAACAGCAACTGAATGAGGTGAGTGATCGCACGAGGTCGAAGCCATGCTCAGGGGTGTTACAAAATCCAAAACACGAGGTGATAATTGAACGTTTCTTGGCAGAATATTGAATCGTAAACTCAAGTTGAAATTCCTGACTTGAGGTTTCCACGGTGCTGAGTGATTTTGCCTGAAAACCTGAGCCAGATCAAAGGAATACACTTGAGATATGTCTGCACATGTGTCCGTCCGGATTGAGAGGTGACTCAACTTCTCTCGAGTGTGTCATTTGGGAAGCAGAATTAGATCCAGATCTAGACCTCAGTTTGTTGTGCCCAGTGTGGTGTCAGAAACATTGAGCTGCTTTCGGGGTGACAGGAGAGACGAGTCAGTCTCACAAGAGACTGGACTCTGGATCCAGAAACCACAGACTGAAAATGATGTGTGGACTCGCAAGTCCACAGATCTGGAATTGAGTCTAGATCTATCCATTTGTGCAGATCTTGACATCTGATCCCAACAGACTGGATCTTCAAATTTTTGTGTGCGTGCGTTTTGAAGTCATTACAAAACGATGCTTCCGAGAGAAATTGAGGTTGAGCCAGATGCTCCCAAGAAATGGACGAGGTCACGTCTTCAACCTCGCACTCAGGAATAAACAAAACACTTGGTGTTTCCGTGCAGTTAGGTCTTCAGACGCTATCCAGCTTCTGGAACCAAGTAAACTCGTACGAGGGGAATTCAAGTCCTGCCAGGATTTTTGCAGCGACCATGATCTCCTGAACAGACAATGTAACAATAAAGCTGTTGTCCTTTGTTCCGACAGAGGGATTTGTTCTGTCTTGGAGGACGAACTACAACAGCGTGTGAGGATACCCTGGGTAGAACTTTGACTCCCCTCGTATTCGCGTATGAGACGCACCCCCTTCGTTTGATGCTCTTGGAGACGCATCTGTGTTTCATGAGAGGCGCACTGTTCTCGTTCCACACAAATCACACACGTGGACCACACTGGGGACACCACCCACGAAGCGAACATGGCCTCGGTTGTTGGCCCTGGGGCCAGGAACGTGAAGCAACCCAACACCTTGTGCTGACTAAAATGTCTCAATTTCTTCTTTAGGTGCACAAAATCATCGGCTTCTCGCCTGTGCTGCTGCAGGTGGTGATGTCGGACCAGTTGGACATGCCCGTGAGACAGGCCGGTGAGTGACTCGCGTCGGACGCGTGTTGTCCGAAGCCGTGGGTGCTCATGTGTTTGTGGTTGTGGGACCAGCACGGACACACCCACACCACGCGCGCAATCAAACATGCAAACACGTGTGATCTTTGACTTGCGCACAATCAAAAGTCATGTTGCGCGAACAGAGTGTGTGGCCAATGGTCCATTGGATTCAATTTCGAACACTTCGAAAACTCACGTGGCTGTCGCTGGAATGAAATGATGAGACACACGTGTCTCCAGGTTTCAGGTGAATTTGGTGTCTTGTGGTTCTGGCTGGATGTTTCATTTGACCGGGTCTAACAACTGGAGAACACCAGTCGGATCCAGTTCAGTACCCACTGGACGCACTTTTGTCTTGTTGCAGGCGTGATCTACCTGAAGAACATGGTGATGCAGTTCTGGGAGGACCGGGAGCCCCCGCACCCGACGGAGCCCGTCCCCTTCGGCATCCACGAGCAGGACCGCCAGGCCATACGAGACAACATCATTGAGGCGGTGATCGGGGCGCCGGAGCCCGTCAGGTGCGTCTGTCTCTCACAGCGTGGCCTGTGTGGCGCTGGGTTCCGTCGCTGTGCACATCTTTGCATCTCTTACCTGATTCTCTCGCAACGTTTGAAACTGCAAGCTTGCACGTCAGGCTTCGGGGGCAAGAGTTGAGATTTGTGCATCTGCGCGTACGAAGCGGGGTGCAAACCTCCCCTATTCCTCGCTTGTCGAGGCATTGAGATGTTCACGAAGCTTCGTCAGAGGGACGAAACGAACGGCACGTTGAGAGGAAAAGTGTCCTGCTCATCAGGGTGACGCCTTGAATGACCCGGTCAGGCTGAAACAATCGTGTATTTCGTGAACAGACGAAAGTGTAGCTGTCCGTGTACAATTTACAACTGGTAATCTCGTGTTGACCTGCGCGTGACGCTTTCCCCACTTGACTTGCAGGATCCAGCTGACGGTGTGCGTGAGCCACATGGTGAAGCACGACTACCCGGGCAAGTGGCCCGGCATCGCCGAGAAGGTGGCCATGTTCCTGCAGTCGGACAAGGCGGACACGTGGCTCGGGGCGCTGCTCTGTCTCTACCAGCTCATCAAAAACTTCGAGTGAGTGCTGCGCGCAGACGTCGCTTCTGACCAGTTCTAATCTGTGCGGTGCCAGCTGTGTGGCACGGTCTTCGAATCAGCTGTGGCGTTGGTCTTCGTTCGAATCAGCCTGGTGTTGCAGGGGATGATCTCGGTTTTGATGAAAAGAAAAGTCCCGACCCACCTCGGCCACTCCGAAATCTTGTTGTGCCTGAACCATCTTGAACCCAGCGCCAAGAGTTGTACTTTCTTTTCGCAGGTACAAGAAGCCTGAGGAGCGGGAGTCGCTGAACCAGGCGATGCGGGTGCTGCTGCCGCTGATCCACCAGCGCTGCACGCAGCTCATGCCCGACCAGTCCGAGGCCTCCGTCACCATCCAGAAACAAATACTCAAGTGCTTCTTCGCTCTCGTACAGGTGCGTGTATCTCAAAAAGTGCCTTTGTCCGACAGCATGTTTGCTCGTGTTGTGGAGTGATTGAACCCTCTCTCCGTCAGTTCTTCCTGCCGCTGGACCTCATCACGAAGGCGACGTTCACGCAGTGGATGGAGCTGGCGCGGCAGATCGTGGACCGACCCGTCCCGCCCGAGACCAACTCCGTCGACGAGGACGAGCGGCCCGAGCTCATCTGGTGGAAGTGCAAGAAGTGGGCCGTCCACATCCTCAGCAAAACATTCGAAAGGTGCGAGCCGCGCGCGTACGTGCATTGGGGACGGGATTGTGCCACTCGGGTATTTTGCCACACCGCAGTTTACGGAAATGCGACGGAAGTTCAGCCTTGTGTTTGTGGAGAAGCGTCGAAGCACCGCAGGATTGTGAACTGGCGGTGTATGTCGTGGACCTTCCTGCGTGTGCACGACTTTCTCTGCACCACGTTGAATATCAAGCAACTTAAAAAATAGTTGGCTCGAACCGTGCACTTTCCCAGTGTTACAGCGCCTCTCGTGGCGTCTCTGAAACCCACGTTTCCCTGCAGATACGGAAGTCCAGGAAAGACGTCCAAAGAGTACACGCAGTTCTCGGAGTGGTACCTCAAGAGCTTCTCGGCCGGAATCATCGGCGTCCTGCTCAAGGTGCTGGACCAGTACCGCCAGAAGGTGTACGTGTCGCCCCGGGTGCTGCAGCTCACGCTCAACTACCTGAACGAAGGGTACGTGGTCCGCCGGGAGTTCAGTCTTGCCAAATGCGAATGAGGATTCTTTTCTGCAGAGCCATACTGTTTTCTCCAACTTTGACGCGCGTCCATTTTGTGACAAAACATTTCGTCGAACGCTTTGCAACAATTCTTGCATGCCACAAACTCAACCGTAATGCACGTGTGTCTCTCTGGACTCGGATGTTTCTCGCTGGTGGCTGTGCCGAGTGCTGAATCCCAGTCTCTTCGTTTCCTGTTCGTCCCGCCCTCTGGTGTCACGACTCACGTTTCCCGTTGCAGCGTGAGCCACGCCCTCTCGTGGAAGGTGATGAAGCAGCACATGCCGGCCGTGATCCAGGAGATCCTCTTCCCGCTCATGTGCCACAGCGACGAGGACGAGGAGCTCTGGGAGTCCGACCCCGTCGAGTACATCCGTGTCAAATACGGTGCGTCACACACACACACACACACACACATCGGGCTGTGGGAGTCTGATCCCGTCCAGTCCACACGCTCCTGCACACGCACGCGCAAACAACAGGTACGCAACACCAAAACAGCGACAGACACTCCGCATTCAGACAGCTGTCGGACGCGCTTGTGAGCCGATGATGTAAACAAAGTTTTCAGCCTGACCTGCGCGGATTGATGCGACTCTTGTTCGTCACTACCACTGAGGCTCCCACGAATCAAATTCTCGATTCTTCGTTGGGCCACCGAAACCTGGGGTCGTCTGGTTCTCACCGCTTTGCTTTGTGTCCGCTTTTCAGATGTGTTTGAGGAATTCTTCAGTCCCGTCACCGCGGCGCAGGGCCTGCTGCACGTGTGCGTCTCCAAGCGCAAAGAGATGCTGCAGAAGACGATGGGCTTCGTGGTGCAGGTGCTGGGCACGCCCAACCTGTGCCCGCGCCGCAAGGCCGGGGCGCTGCAGATGGTGGGCGCCGTCGCCGATATCATCCTGAAGAAGAACATCTACAAGGACCAGGCGGAGCTGATGCTCGTCAACCACGTGTACCCAGAGTTCTCCAGCGAGCACGGGTACCTCAGGGCACGGGTGAGTACTGAAAAACAAACAGAAAAACAAATACTCATCCACAGATAATTCTCGTCACGTCAGGTGGGGGCGGGTGGACGGGTGTAGACATGAATTCTTGCGGGTTTCTGGACTGTTGCTCCCCTTGATGGCTGGTACATAATAGGACTGCAATCTGATCAGTCTCGTTGACATTGAGATCTCATTTGAGCTCCAGTCGGACATTCCTTGTCCGTTCGTCGGCAGGCATGCTTTGTTCTACACATGAGTCTGATGAACTTCTGCGCGTGTCCTTTGTGATGTGCGTGCCCCTCGACCGAGGACGTGGCGTGCTGGGCATCTCTCCCACTGAAGTCTTATTCTCGTCCGCAGGCGTGCTGGGTGTTCCACACCTTCTCGGAGGTTCGCTTCAAGGACGACGCGAACCTGCAGCGTGGCCTCGACCTGACGCGCACCGCGCTCTGCACCGACAAGGAGCTTCCGGTGCGCGTCGAGGCGGCCATCGCGCTGCAGATGCTGCTCGCCGAGCAGGAGAAGGCCACCAACATGCTGCGGCCGCACGTCAAGAGCATCATTCTCGGTACGTGCTGCACTGAAGCACAGAAACTACACGCTCGTACAATGCACACCACACCAGCAGGACAGATTTTGTCAAAAAGGACAGACACTTGTTCTGGCTCTGCCTCCCATCAAAAAGTGTGACGCGAAGACAGACAACGGCACGTGCGTGTTCGCCTTGGTCACCTCTATCACCCAACGCACCTGGTCACATGACCACCCATCCGTGGAGCCACGTGACCATAATTTGTGAGACTCTCCTCTGAACGACGCGCGCTTTGTGCAGAGCTGCTGAACGTGCTGCGGGAGACGGAGAACGACGACCTGACGACGGTGCTGCAGAAGCTCGTCTGCTCGTTCGTGGACGAAGTGACGCCGCTCGCTGTCGAGATCACGTCGCACCTCGCGCAGACCTTCGCCAAGGTGCGTGTGTATTTGTGCATACCTGTGAGGAAGTGTGTGTTTGTCTGCAAATACCTTTGTCAATGTTTGTGCTTGCGCGTGGGATTTGCACAAACTCTCAGAACGTGCGCGCATCTGCCCCAACTTCATGTGGACTCAGGGGTTCAGTAGTCCACGCGTTCACTGTGTCATTGTGACCCACCATCACTCATTTGGCACGCACACCCAGCTACTCGCTCGCACACTCATCGTGCATTTGTTGGTCGGCGCTAGGTGCTGGAGGCGGACTCGGACAGCGGCGACGAGAAGGCGATCGCCGCCATGGGCATCCTCAACACGCTCGAGACGATCGTCAACGTCATGGAGGACCAGAAGGAGGTACGTGCGCGTTGAAGTAGGGTGTTGGTTGGCGGGGGGGGGGGGGTCGACGTGATGTCCGTCACTTCCACTGAACGCAAGCATTTCAGCCTTCACCGCGGCTGACATTGGCAAGTGTGGTTCAGTCTCGGAGAAGTGACGTGCGACGTGTGTTCTCTTGCAGATCATGGCGCACATCGAAGGGATCGTGTTGGACGTGATCGCGCTCATCCTGCAGCAGAACCTCATCGGTACGTACACGCACGCACGAACACACACACACGCACACACACACACACACACACACCCTGCACACAGAAACTCGTCGATTTGTTTACACGTCCCTGCACAGGTTGTTGGAAATTTATTTGAATGTCATGGGCGTTGAAATCGACGCAGCTATTGTTGTTTGCTCGTGAACGCAACGTTTGCGCGTCCAGTATGACGTGTGTCGTATACTTCGCCGCGCAGAATTGTATTGTGTCTGTTGGTGTATGTTGATCAGCAGACAGTAAGATCAAACATCGGAACACTTCGTGAAACGTGCGGTGAACAACTTCCGTGTTGCAGAATTCTTCGAGGAGTTGCTGTCGCTGGTGTACAGTTTGACGTGCACGTTCATTTCGGAGCGCATGTGGTCCGTCTTCCCCATGCTGTACGACCTCTTCTCAAACGATAACGTAGACTATTTCACAGGTTGGTACGGTCGCCCACCCACAGGTGGCACCGTAGACCGCTGCAGTGAGGAGGGTTTCTTTGTCTGGCTCTGTTTTGGGGACCAGAGCAGCTTTCGCTGTTTCCTCTTGACAGCAAAACTGGCTCCCTCCAACAGAGAGTCGTGTGCAGAGTCCCGACAGGGCTGTGTCGTGTGTGCTTTCAGATTTCTATGACAACCTATTCACCTTGGTCCTCGGTCTGACGTGCAAGCAAATTTCGCCCCCGATGTGGGAAGTTCTCGTCAAGATGAAAGAAATGTTTGACGAAGAAGCGTTTGACTATTTCACAGGTTCGTTTTGGATGTTCTTGGTGAATAGATGTTTTTGAGCCGCAGCGCTGATAGACTCTACTGTTTCTGCTCTGACTGACTGACTGTGGCGAGAGCAGGGGGTTAGAGGGAATTTCTCTCCAACCCCAACCCCAGCTAGGAAATTTCAGTGCAGGGAAATTTCCTTCTGACTGGCAATTTCTTGTCAGATGACGTTCCCTTCCGCCAATGTACGCTGAAAGCGGCTGATATTTCTGCTTGAAAGTCTAGTTGTTTTGAACTTGATGCTCACACACGCACAAAGAAACCCTCTTACTGCAGTGTAGTCCATGGTGCAGCCTGTTTTCTGTTCACGTGAAGTTGAATTGTCCGTGAGAAGCGTGTTTTCGATTCAAGGACCAGAGCAAGGTGGAAATGCCTGGCGTAGAGGTTGTGCAATTGGTGCGAGCCTGGGGTAGGGCAGGGAATGGTCGAAAGGAAGACCTCTTGAGCAAATGTGGTAAACTTTAGTGACGATTTCAAAGTGGAAGGGCAGATGCTGATATCCTTTCCAATACAACGGGACTTTGTGTTGCAGACATGATGCCGGCGCTGCACAACTACGTCACGGTGGATCCCGCGTCCTTCATCGGAAACCCCAAGTACATGGAGATTATCTACAACATGTGCAAGGCGGTGAGTGTCAGCTGACATCTAAGTACTGTTCAGGAAATGGGGGTGGGGGGGGGTGTTCGACGCAGAATAAGAATCTGACATGCCTTGGGGGTCTGCGCGTTCATTGACGCGTGCATCGAATGATGAGAGATGAGCTTGACTGGTACATGTACATTTGCACCAGGTTTTGACGGGCGACGCGGGCGAGGACGCCGAGTGCCACGCGGCCAAGCTGCTCGAGTGCGTCATCCTGCAGTACCACGCTCAGCTCGACAGCGTGAGTATTGCTCCTCGTGTGCGACGCGTTTTCAGATTCAGAGTCGCGAACTGTCAAAGGAAATGCATTGTGCAATGTGTGTGTGTGTGTGTGTGTGTGTGTGTGTGCTCACCGCCCGACCCTCCTCCCCCCCCCCCCTCTGCCAAAATTTGCCCTTTGCCAAAACGCTTCCAACACATCATTGTTCCGTATCCGTTCTTGGAAATGCATTTGTCTCGCATGATGAACCCTTTATCACGATGGTTTTCACGAACAAGTGCCACGAGCACACTTTGCTGAAGAAGTTGTGTCTGATAGTTTCAAATGCAGTGTTTTCACCCGGAGTGGTTTGTGTCCAGAGGCAATGTGCCGTGTGTAGTAGTAGCGCTGTTGACCTTTGCAGGTGATCGGGTCCTTCGTGGAGCTGGTGCTGGAGCGCCTCACGCGGGAGGTGCGCACGTCCGAGCTGCGCACCATGTGTCTGCAGGTCTGTAGCTCAGTGGGTAGAGCGTCGCGCTGTGGAGCGTGCGATCCGGGTTCGATCCCCGCTCCCAGATATCCGTGTGCCGGCGAAATGTGTGGAAATTTGCTGCGCGCCGTGACGAGCGAACTGAACCTTTCCGTTTGAGGCTCCGAGACCTTTGAATCTACCGAGCGGTGATCTTGTAACGCCAGTACATATTGAACGTTTGCAGGTGGTGATCGCGGCGCTCTACTACAACGCGCCCATGCTGCTGCAGATCCTCGAGGAGATGCGTCTTCCCAACAGCAAAGAGGCCATTATCGCCCAGTTCATCAGCCAGTGGCTGCACGACACAGACTGCTTCCTCGGGTGAGTGCAGCGCGTGCAGGACGCCGTGAAGCTCATGGCCGTTGCAGAGACGCAAGTGTTTGGACGCACGTTTCAGCACTCTGTAGCGCGGGACGTTTTGCGCATGTCCCTTGTCGGCTCCAAGGTTTGGTCTGTTGGTTCGAACGATTTCGAGTTTCGCGAGCTTTGCCTCGTTTTCAGACTGCACGACCGGAAGCTGTGCGTGCTGGGCCTGTGCATCCTGATCGACACGCCGGCGACGTCGCGCCACGCCGCCATCACGGAGAACGCGCGCTCCATCGTGCCGGCGGCGCTGCTGCTGTTCGCCGGGCTCAAGCGCGCCTACAGCTCGCGCGTCGAGGACCGAGACTCGGACGAGGAAGAGGACGACGACGATGACGCCACCGAAGGTACGTGCGCGCATGCGCGGGTCGGGGATGATGTGGAGTGAGGCGGAAGCGCCGCACAGGAACGCGTGCGTGCTGCTTTGGGGCAAAAGTGCGAAGAATTGCACTGCAAGGTCTGGTGGAAAACATGGATTGTGTGGTATCACTGCAACATCTACAAAGGCAGTGACTTGTTTTGCAAATGATGATGCCCAATCACGACGGTCTTCATAAGAACCATTGAATGAAACCGTGATAGCTGATGCAGAACTCTTCAGTGATGTCATCAAAACGAGCAAACTCTGTGCGGACGCTTCAGCACGTGTGTTTGTCTCTGCAGAGCTCGAAGATGACGACGATGAGATCGACGAGGCTGGACAGGAGTACCTGGAGAAGCTCGAACGATCTGTGAGTCGTTTCCGCGCGGTCATTTGTGTGTGTGTGTGTGTGCGTGCGTGCGTGTGCGTGCTGACTCGAGGCAGTTGTCATCTCTTCAGCTTTCGATGTGATTGAAGCGTGTGTGCTTGTGTTCTCTTTCCGCGTGTGCGCATGCGTGTTGACACCCGGTTCCTCTGCTGCAGGCGAACGGCGAGGATACGGACAGCGAATACGAGGACGAGGCTGAGGAGACGGCGCTCGAGTCGTACAACACGCCGCTCGACGCCGAGGACTGCGCCGTCGACGAGTACCAGGTCTTCATCAACTCGCTCACAGGTGAGCAGTGCTGCCATCACGTGCACACACACACACACACACACACACACACACACACACACACACACACACACTGGAATGGAATGCGACACGATCAAATGCACACGTGAGCGGACACGCACGCAAGTAAACACACACTGCTGCAGCGGTGCCTATTCACCACGGATTTGGTCCCCAGCCTGCAGGTCGTCATTTTCTTGTTTGCTGATGTGGGCGCGTTTCCCTTTCTGGCAGCGTGCCAAGCACGGGACGCGGCGTGGTACGAGACGTTGATCGGGCACCTGAACGAGGAGCAGAAGAAGGACCTGCAGGACGTCGTCAAGCTCGCCGAGCAGCGAAAAGCAGCCGCAGGTCAGTCTCCAGCAGCAGTGAGAACTTCTGAGGAAACCTCACTGCGGGTTGTCAAAAAACTTCTGATTGGTGTGGTAGCTCTGGCAGAAGATGGAATTATTACGCAGGAAAAAAATCACGTGCACGCCTCGTTGTGAGCGATATTTGGAGGCGCGGGAAGTTTTGGGTGGTCACTGAGAACGACGTGATCGTGTTCCAACCGCAGCATTCTCGTTCCGTTGTTGAAATCAGGCGACAAGGCACAACTTTGATCCACAGAGAAACAAATTCCTTGTCTGAAATTTTCGCTTCCATGAGACCAGTGTCTCTCCACTCGTTGGTTGCAAAGTGAGTCAAAATTTTGTCTTGTTTGCCAACAATACTTGCAGTTTTGGAATACAAGACAGCCGAGCTCCTGGGGCACGTGTCTTCCCTCTGTTCTCGTTCCTGTTGTTTTCTCACATCAAAGAAAATCACGATTATGCCTGGAACTGTTTTTTCCCTTGGAGAAGGGACAGATTTGTCGGCTTCCTGAATCGGGTGCCCAGGGTGGCCGTCTGTGTGTTTGCCTTGCGCGAAATGAGTCCTGACAGTTGACACAGAGCTTGTGTCAGTGATGTGTCTGTGAATTTGGGGGAAGTGAGTTTGTGCAGTGCTGAGCCAAGAAGTATATGAAAGTTGCAAATGATGATACTTTATCACGACGGTCTTCATATGAATCACTGAATGAAACTGTGATATCTGATGCATTTTCCTAGAGGCAATGAGAGTCTTCACGACGCAGGTTGACAGAACGTGTGATTGAGACGTCTTTTCCCGTTTTCTCGCCCCAGATTCGAAGCAGATTGAGAAGCAGGGCGGGTACGTGTTCGCGCAGCAGACGGTGCCGTCCACCTTCAACTTCGGCACCAGCTAGTGGAGTGCGTCAGCTGCTGCTGCAGCTGGGGGGGGGGGTTACACTGGGTGCGTACTGTCACGTGCAAAAATCAATGGGTGCTGCGTCGACTTGTACAGGGACGCAGCGTTTCGTCTGAAATTGATCGGCGCAGTCGCAGCGAACAGTGTACATTGCAGTCAGAAATATCCGCGTTGGTCTGTGCACGGTGAGATTGTCGGGTTCCGAACATTTGTTACGAACAGCTCGTCTTCTCCATTCTGGGTGCCAATTGAATGAAAAACATTGCAAATGTTAAATTTATTTTGGCCAAAAAAACACGTGAAGAGGTTCCTTTTTTTCGGGGCTGGAGGGTCAAGTTGAGCAGTGACTGCAAAATGTTCTGCTTCGCCAGACCTATCTCAACCAGCCAGGGGTGCAAACAAATTTGGGGACCTGGCTGCAGTGTGTACATACAGTTCTGGTGATTGTACATGTAGCACGATGATGTTTTATATTCAACCGGAAAGACGCGTTCTCCATGCGTGTGCTGTTCGCGTTTGAACAGAAATGGTTCTCTTTGTGTATTGAGCGTAGCGCGAAAGTTGTACATTCACGGCCTTTCATCTGGGTTGTAGTTTCGTTCGTCTTTCATTCATTCCATCAGCGAATCTGTTCTCTGATCACCACGTGAAAATGATGACTACGAGGAATCATCATCAGCGTTTTGAATTGATTGAAACTGTCGATCAACAACAACGTTGTGCAATGCTGTGATACTACGTTTTGCAAAAAAAAAACCAACAAAAAAACACGAAGGCAATTGAAACCCTTCGATGAATTTGCATAAAGAAAAGCCCACTGTCTGGAAATACTTGCAGTCCTGGAAAGGATTCTCCCAACTAGTCTGTGATATGCTGGAAGCCACGCCGACCCATTGCAAGTCGGCCGCTGGCCCCTCGGTTCAGTATCACAAGGAAGGGCTCGTACGCCCTGTATTCATTCATGTGTTTTGTACTTGTATTTTTCGGTGAAATCCTTCACACGTCTCGGCACTGGTTCAGCTTGTGTTCAGGGTCTTCGTGTAAAATTTTCGACGAGCGAGTTTGTAAATTTTCGGTGCGTGAATGTCACGCTCACGTGTTTGAGAACGCCGAAATGTGGCGGAAATGACTACTGCTTGGACGCTGTGTTGACCACTGCAGGACGTTGTGTCGGATTTGCTGGAATTCTAGTCTTGGTGTCATCACCTTGCAATGATGCGCCAAACAGAAGCGTTCACGTGACGCGAAACCCATTTTTTGAGTATTTTTGTGCGGCTTTAACGAGGCGCATGCGCGGTCCGTAGAAAGACTGCAGCGGTTTGAACAGTCACGTGATCTGTTCCCGCCCGTTCGTTTCGCCAGTTCAACTGCTGCATGGACAACAGGTGGTTTGAAGAAACCGATGTTTGAGAGTTTGTTGCAGTCCCTTATCATTGCGATTGTGTTGACTTTTATGAAAGCTAACCAAAAGGGTTTGGACAAAAAATAAACAAATTCAAATTTTAATATGAATTGGTCTTGTTCGTTGTGAGTACAGAGTCACTGTTGCTCTGCATCACACCCTCCCTCGCCCTGTCGGGAGTTGTAGCGGGAAACGACGGTGTTTTCAGCCAAATTCTGAAAACTTGCTTTGTGTTGAGGGGGGGGGGATAAAACAGCTCTCTTCCACTAACAGCATTTGTTAGCGCAGCTACAGCAACTCACGTGCCCCTCCCCCCCCCGCCTTGAAACTCGTACATTTTCACACTGACACACAACAGCCCGCGCCCGCAACAGTGGACACGAGCTGAAAAAATACTTGTTTCTCAGTGCAATGTGATCGGTGAACACATCTTTTAAATATTGCGTAGTATTACAAGTGGAATGCGACTTGCTAACAACCCAGAGCAAAAACTCAAGGGGACAAGATTAGCACACTAGTATTCGTCAAAACGTGTAAAAGTCAAAACTGAAAACATTAATTAAGCCATACTCAAAACAGCTTCCTCTATTTTGAACGCTCAGTCGTGCACAGCGGGGCATTGAGTGAACAGAGCCTTGATCCAAACATGATCAACATTCACCGCCTGACACGTAAATTTGTGCGCACAAGTCCAGGCGAAGACAGCCTTTCAAATTCTACAAAACTAGAAAAGTGAACGCAGAATGTAGAAACACTCTCTGCCTCCCTGTTAGCATCCACTTGAACTTTGACGCCCTCTTCTCGGGCTCATCTACCGGTTCATGAAGCAGTGAGTCCAAATCAAGAACGAATTTAGTTATCACAGGTGTGTGTTCCGCCAGCTTCTCGGGAAAGATGCGTGATCGGCAAGTGTGAGTGCGCATGCGCCACGCGACAGCACGTGACTCCCGCTAGAAGGCGACGGTGAAGGTGGCGCTGAGCGTGTTGGACGGGGCGGAAGTCCTCTGGTTGGGCTGCTGCCCTCCAGCGTGCACCGTCATCGTCCCTGCAACGACCAAGCTACCGCGTGAAATGTGGTGTCAGCCACATATCATCCAGTTACAAAAAGCCGAACGCAATTTCTGCTGGTAGATCCAGGTTCCCCCCACTCCAAAAAAAGTTTTTTTGCACTCCAATTTTTGAGCCTCAAGAGACTGAGATCGCCTCTCCCTGGCTCGTTCCCGGAAGCGCCAGAGGGTCTGTCGTCGTCCACATGGTCAATTTACGCCTTCAGCTCCGACGATGTGATTTCACAACGTGAGTACTCAAGTTGTGTGAACTGTGTCGTGGCAAATGCTAGTGCCACGGTTGACTGACTCCAGCACCTGGCAAGACGTTGAAACCGATGACGTCATCGACCCAGACTTCCATCTGGTGGCCGCGCACGGTGAACGTCAGCCTCTGCGCATGTCCGGTCGGGATGAAGACGCGTCGGAACGCCACCAGCTGGCGCAGCGGCGCCGCCGCGTTGGACGGGTCCCACGTCAGGTAGATCTGCACCACCTGGCGGGAAAGAACGTCACAGTGAGAGCCACCTAGTGGCGGTGTTTGAGAACGTGAATGTGGCGGAAGAAAGGTTCCGCCTAATGCAGTTGCAGAAAGGACATCGGACATTGTCGCGAGCACGACACAACTGGTTTCAACGATAGACGTCAGTTTCAAGTTCAAAATCATGAAAGTCTTGCTAGGAAACAGAGAGCTGCACATTTGCTTCAAGCCTTGAGTTCATCGAGACAAAATTATCACCCTCAAACCAAGCCAGCTTCACACGGGACAAACCAAGTTTTGCGTTCCTGTGCAGGTCAACAGGGCTTCGCAGGCTCGCTTGTGTAGGAACTCAAGGCACACAGTGAGCACCCCGGCCTCGGAACAAACCTCCTCAGCGTCGTACGGCCCGTTGTTCTTGACGGTGACGGAGACGTCCACCTGCTGCCCGGGTTGGATGGAGCTGGAGGAGAGGCGCAGGTCCGAGTAGCTGAACGTGGAGTAGGAGAGGCCGAAGCCGAACGGGTAGAGCGGCTGCTCCGTGTAGTAGCGGTACGTGCGCCCCTTCATCGTGTAGTTGGTGATGTCGGGCACCTGGGCACAGAGGACGCGTTGGATTGGACAAGGAATCTTGAGTGATTGAGGTTCCGCCAAGGTCCATCGCGCGTCATGCCGCACAAATCCCACTTTCACCTGCCTGTCTGCACTGAACAGTCATCCCCCACCTATATATGCCGCCCAGTGTTTCAGAAGTTACTGGAATCCGACTCCCAATTCAAACCGCATCCGTATTTGCAGCTTTCGGTTGAAATCAACGCAATGACCAGGTGTGCTCCAAAGACACGGTTGTTGTTCCGAGGAAGAGATCACACACACACACACACACACACACACACACACACACCACGCGACTCAACTCACCTGATGCAGATTGGTGGGCCACGTGGCGGGCAGCCTCCCGGCGGGCACGGCTGCCTCGCCCTGGTTCAGGAACGTCCTCGCGAGCGCCCAGCCCGTCCCCTGCCCCGGGAAAAAGCACTCCATGATCACGTGGACGCCGCTGCTCAATTTCGCCCACGTCACGTCCAGGGGGCCAGCGTTGAAGAGCAGCAGTATAACCGGCTTCCCTTGCGCTGCAGTGCGAACAAACACGTGGACATGGTAACATGGCAGCATTGGAAACAACATTATACCAACACCGAGGGAAGAAAACGATGAGGAATGAGGTCAGCCAAACCTTTGAGAACTTGCAGTCCCCGCCCCTTGAAAAAATGCATTTTGTCCTTGAATCACTTGGTTTCAGCGCTGCAATGGACACCCCTAAACTTTCAGGTGAACCAAGCCCAGCATAGTCTCCAATCAACACACACACACAAACACAAACACACACACACCGAACGCGCGCGCACCTGCAGCGACGACGTCCTGGAGCAGCGCGAGCTGCTGCCCCGGCAGCGCCAGGTCCGCCCGGTCCTGCCCTTCAGCCTCCAAATCCGGCCCTGCAACGATCACGCACATTCATCGATGAATCTCACATTGCTGCCCCAACACGATTGCCGACACATTCTGGGCAGGCGAAGCAGTATGCGCTGGAGAAAATTTCTGGAACAGCGCCCCACGTCGGAACTTGTTTTCACGTCACAGTTGATTGTGGCACAGATTTTTTGTGCTTTGGCTTGCCGCGGAGCTTTCGTTCAATGTTTTGCAGGAAGTGTTGCTTGTTGTGTCACAGTACGAGTCCATGGCGCCAGCGTCAAACTCATACACCAGGAAACGGACACACTGTCACAAGTTTGTTTCCCCTGCAGCGACACCTGGTGACTAGTTCACACCTGTGCCGAGACACACGACGATGACGTCCGACTCGGACGCGACCGTCTTGACGTCACTCGACGAGTAGCTGGGACACCGGGTGAAGAGACAGCCCGCCTTGTAGATGACCTTGTCGGCAACGTCGCGCAGTCCCTCTAGCGGAGTTTTCGTGACGTTCTTGGTCACGTTGGGGGCGTAGTCACCAAACTGTTGTGACGGGTTCATCGCCATGGGACCGGTCATCTGCAACGTAAGGACGTGCCTTTCGAGGCCGTGTTCGATTCAACACGCTGAAGTGCTCAATACGTTCTGTGTGTGAAGTGCCGTACAATTTTGCGCCCTTTCGGCGCAACGAGAAAGGAACGCGCTGTGGTGCATTGGGTGCATACCCACTCAATTCGAACCGACAACAAGTAAAACGTACACCCAAGGTTCCAATTTTTTTCTTGAGCGGCAGGACGCCGCCGTCGTTCTTCATGAGCACGAAGCTGCGCATGGCGGCGGTGACGGCGAGCTCCCGGTGCGCCGCGCTCTGCACCACGTCCGGCCCGATGCCGCTGAAGGGAACCATCTCAGGGGGGTCGAACTCTCCCAGCCTCATCCGCGTGTAGAAGAGCGGCTTCACGTTCTCCCTGCGCGATACAAGAAACACTTTGAACAGGAAGACTGTGCACCGTTCGTGGGAAATGGGGTAGGGAGCGAGGGGATTGGGGTCCAAATACAGAGGGACTGGGGCCGGTGTAACGAATGGCCAGACAGCCCAAATCAGGAGGCACAGGGTGGAGGGCCCCACGCCGAAGGTCATACAGGTCTGGCAGCAGGCACTCTTTGCCTGGTGCCTCACCATTTCCAGTCATGGCCAAACATACATCAAGCCTCCAAGTGCCTGTAGCAACTGATATCAAGGTGTGAACGCAATGGTCAAACACCCGTGTCTCCTGATTTCGAGTCTGGCCATTTCGTTCCAATGGACATCAACGGAAAAAAACAAGGTGTGAAAACAGTTGCACCCCACGGCGGCGCAAAACAGGCAGACAACGAATTTCAGAAAGGGATTCCACTTAAGGGAAGGCAGGTGTGTGTGTGTGTGTGTGTGTGTGTGTGTGTGTGTGTGTGTTTGTGTAACTGTGTGTGTGTGTGTGTGTGTGTGTGTGTGTTTATACCTGATTTGATGTTCTGTCAATTTCCCGACCTTCATGGCGTCCAGCGTTGAGTTGAAGATGTTGCTGCCCAATTCGAGGTTGCACCCAGCTTTGATGGACGCCGCAGCTGCGTCGACCGTGCTGTTCAAGTACTTGTGGTCCCGGATGATGTTCGTGATGGCGCCTGCATCGCTCACAACGTACCCTTTGAATCCCCACTCGTGTCGAGTGATGTTGGTCAACAGCTGCTGGTTCGCACAGGCCGGAATGCCGTTGATACTGCAGATGACAAAGGCAAGACACGGCTTTTGTTGGAAGAAATGTGTAACTTGCAGATTGAGGTGCCATCACCCAGAAGAAAATATTTTCCCCACATGTTTTCACACTTTCAAACACATTTCCTTGTTTGTTCAAGATGCCTGTTTTCGCGTTTGCTCGTGACGTTTCAAAAAGTTTGTTCTTATCTGGAGCGCCTGCCAAGCACAAGACACATTGAAACCCGAAACTGATAAGGTAAGGTACCTGTTGTAGCTGCACATGAGGTTGTAAGTTCCAGCCTCGACGCACATTTTGAATGCAGGCAGGAAAGTCATTCTCCAGTCTCTTATGGACACCTGAAAATATTCGTGAGATGAGGACATCACGTTCAAGAATCCACCTTGTTCAATCGCCAAAGAAAATGCGGTCCTCAGTACCTTTGCATCGAACGAGAATCTTGACACGGGAATGTTCTCCGGACCACCGTGCACGTCAAAATGCTTGCACCCGGCATTGGCCCTGACGTATCTGGGGTCGTCCCCCTGCAGGCCCCTCACGTAGCCCTGCACCAGCGTTCCCGAGAGAAACGGATCCTCTCCGTACGTTTCCTGGAAAGACGAGGAAAAAAGAACATCACGTGACATTTGGCCTCAACTGTCAAACACAAGGCGGGACCGAAGTTGAGATATCAACAGAGATTGTATCCGCTATCGATCTACCTGGTTCCGCCCCCAAAGAGGATGCCTCATGATGTTGATGACTGGACTGAAGCAGCTCAAGCCGTAGCCCTTCATGTATTTGCCCTGCCTTTCGTTCACGTTCCAACGAGCTCGAAGTTCCATTGAAATCGCTTGAGACATGTTGAACAGCACTTCAGGGCTGCAAAGGAAAAGCGACTGTGCACGAACAAATGTGTCCCATACACAGGTTCAACGGACAAATGTGTCTCCCTGCACTGACCTGAACGTAGCAGCCAAACCGATTGACTGAGGGAACGCGGTGCCGTTGGTGTGGATCTGACCGTGGAGGCACTCCGTGGCCCAGGGATAGGGCTTGATGCCCAGCCGCGGAATCGCTGGCGTTATGTTGTCGTTGAACACAATTGTTTGCGGGACGATTTCCTCCAGAGTCAGTCTCTCCACCAGATCCTCCACCCGATCCCGCCATGACAGTCTCGGGTCTTGAAACGGATAAGTGTATTCAGACTCAACGAAACAAAGCAAGAGCATCTGAACTGCAACGAAGCGAAGCATTTTCGTCGTCTCCAAACGCCGTGTTTTATGTTTGTCGATCGCTCAAGGCTAAGCATTTGTTGTGCTGCTGCAGAGTCTGCTGGTGGTGGTCACAGATTGACAGGAAATGTCGATTGTCAATGAGACTTGTCAAAAACATGAAAAAAGGTTGATTGGGACATTTCTCAAGCATACTGGGATCCTGAGTCAAAATAAATTCTTTACGTCCTTAAATATGACACGTAAAAATATTCCTCTTGCGAGAGTGGCAACTCTGAATCCAAGAGAGAAAACTTCAGAAAACTTCGAACCCCAAGTAGCGATCGGGAGATTCTGTCAAACCTATTTTGCAGCGAAGCATGACTGCCACGAAGTGGAATCTCATTCAACCGAAGTCAAGCTAGGATACATTTGACACGTGTACAGGTGACGGGCTTTGGAGAAAGTGAGAGTGTGTGCTCTCTGGACACTGAAGATTGTGCAGAAAAAAGTTGAAATCGCGTTTTGCAGAGCGAAAACCGCATCGCGTCGTCTGCCACACAAGGAGCACTGCACCCTTTGAGGAACTATTCCGAGAATTCTACCTGCATCAAAAATGAAGATTTTGAAAGTAGCAGTACTTTTCGGAGTTCTCTGTGCTGTTTTTGCTAAAGGCAACTCGGACGCATCCCCCGATGTGCAAAGTGAGAAGGAAGAGACGCGCACACAGGACGTTGATGAAAGCAAACAAACGTGTTCAGGAGAGTCGTGTACACAACCCGGTTCACACGGCGACATGTACTCAGAAGGCATGCAAGATGTGTACAGAAAAGCTGACAGGTGAGTCGCAGTAAACAGTCTGATTGTTGTGAGAGTTTCCAGGAAGTTTCACATGAACCGTGACATTTGACAGCAATTGTCTCGAGCGGATAGATTCTGAGGCGAGAGGAAGGGCGTGGAAAATGAGAAATGAACTTTCGCAAGAAAAATTGCTGTTTCCTTTGCGCCAAACTTTTCAAGTCAAACCGTCCGACCCTTCTCGCCGCCCCCAATGAAATGTTGGATCTTGTTCTGCAGTGTGTGTGCGTGCGTGCGTGCGTGCGTGCGTGTGTGTGTTGAGAAGCAAGGAATTTGATCAGGACCCGCATCTTGCGTTGAGCCCGTACAACTCAAGTGTGAAACGATTCTCAAGGAATGTTGGAAAGGTCACACAGAGTGTTTTCATCACAAAGTGCCCATACGGTGTGATTTTTCTTGGAAGAGTGACAAGTTTGAATGGTTCTTTGTTTCTGTTGCCTGAATGAAAGTGCGTGGACCTACACGGGTTCGTTCATCTTGATGAATGTCGTAATTTGACCACAGAATGATGTCAAAGGCGTGTCGAATGGGACAAGGGTCCGGTGATCACAATTCCCCCGACCCGCCTGTTCCAGAATCCCTCCTCCCACCACCACCACCCAACAAGCGGGGAAAGGTTTCGTTTCATACGCCATGAATTTTCACAGTGGGTACCTCTGGTCCTCGTTCTGAAAATTTGACGGCCAGAGTGAGTCATTCCTGTTCATAATTCCCGGAGGGTCAAATTCAAGTCTTTTTCCTAAATGTATCCGCCTATGGCGATGATGCTCTCAACTGTGAAGAGTGACACGGTCCGTGGTGTACGTCTCGTGTTGCGATGAGAATGGTGAAACCATCGCGTCACTGCCTGCAGGAAAGTGGTGCCCGTGTTGTGTGCAGAAATAACGCCACCTGGTGGTGTGACGTACCTGCACTGATGACGTCACTTCCTTTCCGCAGGAAGGTGATCCACCTGGCGGTGGTGGCGTGTCTGGACCGAGTCGAGGAGACGCTCGTCATGCTCAAGTCTGCGCTGCTGCAGACGCTGCTGCCGCTGCACTTAGTCGTGTTCGCTGACGACGACAACGGGCCTCGGTTCGAGCGCGAGGTGAGACTCCGTCGTGTTTCTCAGGGCCCCACTTACAGTGCAACGAAGTGCGAAGGGTGGTTTCTCTGTGCTGCAACAACAAGATTTACAGGATGGTTTATTTTCTGTCAGCAAGAAGAAAGGAGTGTGTCGCCATGCGTCACTGATGCGCAGTCGCAAAGTTTGACATTTCCTTACCAGTTGCCGCTTACTCGTATGGGGCTCTTTGAAATTTCTCATGGCTTGAAAGACCTGCCATGCTACCAATGTAGAACATTCTTCCAACAACACAGAATGTCCCTCACTTGTGGCTGTCCGCGGAAGAAGCGGCTGACCACGTGCGCTCAAACTGAATTGGCCTTGACGCGCATGCGCATGTTTCTCCAATTGTATCGCAGTTATCATCGTGGGAGGCGATGAAGGACGGCTCTGCGACGTTTGCGGTCCACCCGATCCAGCTGCCGGGCGGGAACGCCAAGGAGTGGCGCGAGCTGTGGAGACCGTGCGCCGCGCAGCGACTCTTCCTTCCGGTGCGTGTGCGCGCGCAGGCGCAGACCAGCAGCTCCCTCTGGTGGATCAGGGAAGGGACGCAGCTGCTGATTGCTCTTGTGGTTCTGAGACGGGGGCGGGGACCCGAAGCTCAAAGAGCAAACTTGCTGCTGCCTCTTGGTATAATCTGGTGAGGCGTGTCCCTTTGGTCTCCCTCCCCCCTTCCGGCGAGCACACTTTCGCCGTGAAACACTTGTCCGAGGAACGAACACGTTGCCGCTCTTTACTGCACGCTTGCGCTGAGAGCCTCGTAGATTTCCTGACCGGTGGGTCGTTTATGTCTGGAGCGCATCGATTGTGAACAAATTGAAGTCATCATGCAGTGCTGAAACCCCTGTCTCTTCATTCAGAAAGTGCTGGACAGCACGGACGCGCTGCTGTACGTCGACACGGACGTGCTGTTTCTGCGGCCGCTCGACGACATCTGGCGGATGTTCGAGGAGTTCAACTCGACGCAGCTCGCCGGCGTGGCGCCGGAGCACGAACCCGGTGGCAGGGGCGCCGGCTGGTACAACCGGTTCGCGAGGCACCCGTTCTATGGAGAGCTCGGTAGGGACCGCTGTTTTGCAGCGGATGAGTCACGCGTTGCGTCCCTGTGCACAAATCAATGGACACGGCGTTCACTTGAGACAGGGAGGAACCGAGTGACACACCGAGATTGGGGCGAATGTTCAATTGAGGACTGGACATAGTTTCTGCCGTTTTGGGGTATTTCGTGTCGAAAAGGATTCGTTTTCGTGGTGCGTTCAGGTGGCGTCCCAACGAACTTCCTCATGTCCTTCACCTTCAAATAACCTGCAGTGAAGCTGACGTCGTCAACAGAACCTCAGCATCGAGCCTCATGTCGCTGTTTTCTTCCAAACTAGAGCACACCCTCACAACCGTGACACAGGCGTAAGCTTGTCTGTGACGTCTTCGTGTAAAGTCGGTGTGATTTTGGTGTGCACACATGAACTGAGGTGTGATTTGTGTGATCAGGTGTGTGCTCATGTGTGTGTGACCGCAGGTGTGAACTCGGGTGTGATGCTGATGAACCTGACCCGGATGAGGGACGTGAACTGGGTCGACAAGATGGAGAAGTACTACGAGGAGTACAAGATGAGGATCACGTGGGGGGACCAGGACCTCGTCAACGTCTTCTTCCACTTTCACCCCGGTGGGTACCTCGCTCCGCCCAGTTCGAACTCACCTGTTGTTCCAACAGATTTCGCTCGGAGAAAAGTGTTCAGGTGGGGCTGACGTCAGGTCAATCCCAGTGTTGTGCTGGATGCACCGTGCTTTGCGTCTCTGTCCAATGCAATGAGCGCTGTTTCGACTCAGCGACGCAACGCTCTTTGCATTCTGGATGACTTGCAAAAGGACACAATGCACGGCACATCCTAAAAAAAAAAAACAGCATTCACTTTTCGACAGCATTGGATGCGGAGGCGTACCTAAAACTGCATTGTAACCGTCCCATTGTCAGTGTTGGCTTCGTGCGTCCAGTGCACGAGAGATGACACCGTGCGTTTCAGACAAAAGCCGAACCTCTCGGTGTTTTGTTTCAGACAAGCTGTACGTTTTCCCGTGCGAGTGGAACTTCCGTCCCGACCACTGCATGTACGGCATGACGTGCGACTCGGCGCAGCAGAACGGCGTCGCGGTGCTGCACGGGAACCGAGAGGTCTTCCACAACGACAAGGAGCCCGCATTCAAGGCCGTCTACGATGCCATTGTTGAGGTAGGTAGGCTGCTGTTGCTGCGTCTTCTGCTGCAGGTGTTGCTCAGTTGTTGCAGTTGATGCTGCTTTTGTTGTTGCTGCTACTGCTGCTGTTGTCGCTACTTCTACAGTTGGTTTCCTGGTGCAGCAGTTGTTGCTATTGGTGTGGTGGTAGTTGGTACTACCGCTGCTGCAATTGCTTGTTCTGTTGCTGTTTTACCTTGTGCAGCAGCGGCGGCTGTTGCTGCTGCTGCTGTGGTGGTTGTTGCCACCGCTGCTGCAGTTGCTGCTTCTGTTGCTACTGGTACAGAAGTGGCTGAGGTTGCTGCTGTTGTTGTTACCACAACAGATTGCTTCTCTACAAGTGTGCGCATCACATACACGTGAGCGTCAGTGCTCGTGTTGTGAACAACGAGTTTGTCAGTGGCAGCGTCCTGCGTTGCGTCGGCGTGTGTCGTGTATCCCGTACGCGACACGCGACGCATCAACTGTGCGTCGATCCTCAGTTAAATCCGTACTGTGTCTCTCCCCGCAGCACCGGAATTGGGAGTGGTTATCCGAGGCGGTGCGGCGAGTCGAAGAGAACTTCGTATCGAACGCGTCCATCGCGAACAAGCCATGCGGACAGCTTCGGGACGTGTTCGCCAAACAGCTTCGGATCGGGAGCGAGGACAGGCACCTGCCCCGGTGAGTGACGCTGGTCTTTTCTTTTTCTGAATTCCGCGTTGAGGAACAAAGGGCGTGCTCGATTTGTGTGCCGGGGCTCCCGAAGTGCGATTCCTTTTGTCAGCTCCTCGGGTCGCGTATTTTCGAACACGATCCAGTTGTGCGCTGCGACATATGTTTGTTGCTCCACCGGTTGTGTCTGCACATGTTCTTCGCGCTGTGTTTCTGTGGTTGGGACAGGTCATGCTGGGTCTGTGTGGATTTGGGATGGACGGTTCTGAATTGAGAAAGCGAACTTGATCCTGTGCTTCATGCATTTGGAGCGAAGAGTTGACAACGAAGTTGATTGACAAGGTCATATTTCACGGACTTCACGCGTGTGGTTTCAGGTGCGCGCGCGCGCGCGTGTGTGTGCATCTATATATATATATGTGTGTGTGTGTGTTGAGAGAAGGGAAGAACTGGGGAAACATTTTCTTTGACAGACCCATTCTGCACTTGGCATTCACGGCTTGTAATGGTGGCAGATATGTTGAGGAAGCAACAGTGATGATGAAATCTGCTCTTCTCTTCACAAAGACAAAACTTCACTTTCACATATTTACTGACAATGTTAAATGGGATGCATTCAGTTCAGAGGTAGGTTGGGTCACTCAGGGGACTCCACCTGAGCAATTTTGTCTTTTCTGAGTCTTCAGTTTGATTTTTGTGTATTTTCCACATTTGTATTTTCTGAAAAATTGAAAATGATGGCCTTTGTGTTGAAAAGGATCATCTTCAGTTTCAGTCTTGGCCAGCTTTTGTATCTGAAAGAGCTTCCTTCACAAATTATGCCATTGATCAGCCGCTTGGTGATCTTGAAGTGCTGAAACCCTGTGCATCTCAGAGACTCTACCTTCCAGTAAGTGTGGGGATGATTTTCGCAGTTGGAGCGAAGTTGTGTCTTGGGTCATCGAGATGATTCAATCCAGAAAAGGACAGGGCGAAAGAAAAACATATTCTCAAAAGAGTTTGGAATTCAGGAAGCCGAGGTTCGAGATGAGAAACCTTTCAGATTTTTCCAAAACAAAACTATGTGCATCACAGAGATTCTGCTTTCTAGTAAGTTTTAGTTTGAGTGCAAAAAAGGTGTCTCTGAACATAACATGTTGGATTCAGTTGGTTTTCTTTGTTTGAGATGGTGTTCATGGATTTACAGACCACAAAGGACAGAACCACTGGTCAACCTTCCAATTCACCCACAATCAAAGTTGGTTTCTCGTATTCACAGGGATGTGTCTTTTTGTAGCTTTGCCTGAAACAGTTGGATGCAGTTCTGTACACAGACACTGATATCATATTTTTTCGCCCAGTGGAGGACTTGTGGAACATGTTTACTCAGTTCAATGCAACCCATATCTGTGCCGCGTCAGAAGAGCAAGAAGAAGGGGATGTTCGTTACTATTACCCACGTTCTAAGATCCCTTACTACGGCGAAAGAGGTAAACAGGACACATTCCAAGCAGTGAACACACAACACCATCTGTTTGAGTGACCAGTTTTCCACTGGTAACACTCCATGGAGATTCGCACAAGACCAACATGGTTCCTGTGCCTTTTTTCCCCGTGTGTGCAAAACTTCGTCCAGTCTTTGTGAGCTGTCATCGTACACAGGTCTTAATTCTGCTGTGATGTTGATGAATCTGACCCGAATGAGGAAATCGTCCTGGTCTTACCTGATGCCTGGCTTGTTTGACAAGTACAGAAGACGTATGAAGAAGGGAGACCAGGATTTGGTCAATTTGTTCTTCCACTCCTTCCCAGGTACGCCCACAAGTCGACATTTGTCACACTCTTGACCCAAACACCTCAACACTTGGGGTCAGGAAGGGTGCTGACTTCAGATGTGTTAGGAACAGTAATTTACCAAAGGTGATGTTTCTCTCAAAAACTTTGTACTTGGTTTATCCTGTGCAAATAGTCTTGTGTTTTCTTCACCACAACAGAGAAGCTGTTCCTGTTGAGTTGCGAGTGGAATGTTCGCATAGATCACTGCTACAGAAACGTTAACTGTGAATCAGCCAACAGATATGGGACCTCAATCTTTCATGGGGCAGATAATGCATTTCACAGGGGGAAATATCCACCTTTTGATGAAATCTATCAAGTTTTTCTGCATGTGAGTGTCTTCTTTGTTTTTGCCATGTGTTGAATTTTCTATATTTTGTTGAGACTTGCAGTGCAAGCAAGTTTGCTTTGGAAATTCAGTGCATTTGGGAAAATTAGAATCTTCTGTTTGGATCAAATTTTGTTTCTCTCTGCAAGTTGACAAACACCCACACACAGTGTATTTTATTTCCGCGCTCCCTGTTCTGAGGCTGCATCCACAAAGAGACAACTCACTTTGATCTTTTCAGCACTCATTCAGCAACACATTAGCAGAGTTGGTGAGGAAGGTCCAAGAAAAGCTCAAGTTTGTTGCTGAATTTGGGTACAGAGACGGGTTTTCCCAATGCCTTGATGTGCCTCAGCTTTTCCTGAAACAGTTGGAGAAACAGGCGACTCGCCTCAGTCCCTGAACTTGCCACAGATGGAATGAACGACCAGTGAGGCAACCAGTGAGAATTCTGCTGACCAGGACACAATTCTGTGAGAGGAAACAGAGGAGGGAACGAAGCAGAGTTTGTTTTAAACGCGAATTTGTTTCAGAATATGTGCAAAAAACTTCTGGTGACTGAAGGACTTGGGCACGCAGTGACATGACCAGTTTTACTCAGATCTGACTGGATCCGTTTCGTTCAGTTCAATGAGTGATAATGCTATTGGTGCTAATGTGGACAACAGGAAAGCGAAGGGCCTGTGACTGTGGTGTGGCTCGGACACTTCAATGTTGCCGTTCTCGTCTGTTACGAATGCAATCAGCGTCCAAGCGAGCAGGCGCGCATGCGAAACGTGGCGCAAACGGCCTGTTTGGAGTCTCAAGACTCCTCCGATTGTGAGGTTTGGAATAGCGGATCTGCTGGGAGGAGGATCTTGATTCTGTGTGAGAAGTTCTGGATGCTGGAGCTTCAATGTGACCTTTGTAACAGAAACGATCTGAACTGGAAGGAATAGTGTACGATTTTAACTGAGCCACGGAAGCACGAGTTTGCGCGCACCCGTGTTGTTTCTCTGTACATGTGCACGTGTGTGTGTGCGTGCGTGCGTGTGTGTGTGTGTGAATGATGGCGTCACATCAGATTGACGACGAACTCCTTTTTTGCCAAGACGAAAACGCGAAATTGGTTCACGCCTTTTTCTCAGAAAAAACGGTGGGATCAGAATGTCAGGTTTGTTCCTTCAAACATTGATTCTTCTTGAGTGATCTGGTCATTTTTCAGAGGAGTCAACTGCAACGCAAGGCTTTTACTGTTTTCCTTGACAGGCCCATTCTGCACTTGGCACTTGCAGTTTGCAATGGTGGTAGGTTTGTTGAGGAAGCAACAGTGATGATGAAATCTGCTCTTCTCTTCACAAAGACCAAACTTCACTTTCACATATTTACTGACAATGTTGACTGGGACGAATTCAGTTCAGAGGTGGGTTGGGTCATTCTGCTGTCTCCACCTGAGTATTTTTGTTTTCCAGTCACTTACTCAGTGAATGTATTTCTACATTTCAATATTTTTTGATGCATTGTACTTGTGTTGAAGAAAAGATTTCTTCAGTTTCAGTCATGGCCAGCTTTTGTATCTGAAAGAGCTTTCTTCACAAATTATGCCATTGATCAACTGCATGGAGATCTTGAGGTGCTGAAACCCTGTTCATCTCAAAGGCTCTACCTTCCAGTAAGTGTGGGAATGATTTCTCCGGTTGGTCGGAGCGAAGCCATCAGTGAGATGATTCAACGCAAAACTCTTCTGTTCACCTTCTCAAAAAGTGTTTTTTGAAGCCAAGGGTCTGAATGAGAAACCTACCCAACATTAGTACTTTTGATTTTAGGATCTTCTGAGCAGTTTAGATGCCGTGCTGTACGTAGATTGTGACATGATATTTCTCCGTCCGGTGGAAGATTTGTGGAAGATTTTCTCTCTGTTCAATGCGAGCCAAATCGCTGCTGCATCGGAGGAAAACGAAGAAGAGAACAAACTAAAGTATTATCCCACACACGCGAGAGCTCCTTTCTACGGAGAAAGAGGTAATATTTGCCCGCTTCTTCTGTTAGCGGCAGTGGGTAGATTTGGTAGCAGGATTCTCACATCTGCTTCAATTAACCCTTCCAAATCGAGCGACCCTTCTGAGCAGCATTCGAGCACCAATGCGTGCATCCCCCCCTCCACGGCACATCATCTGCACGCACGCAGAGAGAACCTTCTGTGGAGCGGACAGAAATCGTCGCGAGCTCAGGGGTGAAGGTCACAAAACGGAAGCTGACTGCAAAGGCTTGGTTCCTCCAGCTGATCTGGGTGGTGGTGGGTGGGGGACTGTGTCTGATCCTCGGAGGTGAAGTGGTGAACTGGTGGTGAACTGTTGTGGAGGTCAGGGACTAACATTGACCTCAAAATGTGGACTCTGTGCCCACAACTGAAGACAAGGGGAAAAGAAGGCCTCGTAGGAGTGGTGGTGGTGGGAGTGCTAGATTTGGTGGGGGATTGACTCTGCAGGCGTGCTCGCACCACTGTCCATGTCCTTTGGCATTGCGTCGCCGAAACAGGTGGCAGCAAACAAGCGCACGGACACGCTTTGGTCAGTTCTGGTGGTTCAGGCCGTTTTCGGTTCAGAACACCCGTGCGCTCAGATTCTCAGATGGTTCACCCTGAACACACAGTCTCTTGTTCGCCAAATTGACTGGTCATGTAGGATGGCGCAATGTATGGTGCCGTTTTGTACTCGTGCGCAGGTCTAAATGCCGGGATCATGCTGATGAATGTCACCCGGATGAGAGAAGCGTCCTGGGTCCCCCGGATCTCCCAACTGTTCAAAAAACACAGCAAACAGCTGAACAAAGGAGATCAAGATGTTGTCAATTTGTTCTTCCATTCACACCCAGGTATGTTCAAAATTTCCGCACATTTTTCGGATAAAAAATTCCGCACCAAAAAATTGTTGTATCATTGCTGGTCTTCGCTGGTTTGAAAACAATGAGAGAAGACAGTCCGTTCTGGTCTCACTTGGGTGCCTGTTTCTCTCTCATCGATACAGACAAAGTGTTCGTGTTGTCGTGTGAGTGGAACCTGCGCTATGACCACTGCGAGTTGGGCGTGACGTGTGGTGCGGCGTCGAGCCGCGGGGCGGCGCTGCTGCACGGCAGCAACAACGCCTTCCACAGCGGGCGCAGGCCCCCGCTCCACACCGTCTACACAGCGTTCCTACACGTGAGTGCAGGGGCCTCCCTCCCTCCCTCCCTCCCTCTCTCCCTCCCTCTCTCCCTCCCTCCCTCCCTCCCTCCCTCCCTCCCTCCCTCCCTCCATAGTTTGAAATGTGCGTTGGGGGACTGCTGGACACGTGAGAGTAAAACAGGCAGATTTGAAGAATTTTCATGCCCCTCTCATACATGTTGACAGTGAGCGTCCAAAAGCCAAATTGCGGCGTCAGTGCTTGCAGCGACAGAAAATAGCGCGTGTTCAACAAGACAGTGTTCTTGTTCCTTGTTGCTTTTACAGCGTGTGGTCGCCCGGAGGGCCGTGTACCACACGCATAATGTAAACACCCTCAGTCTGTTTGTGTGTCTGTAGGTATGTGGAACGCAGGTCTTGGGGGGGGGGGTTGGACCCACTTTTGAAAAAAATGGTCAGTGACCATCACTGATCATTAAAAAAAAAAATTTGAAAATGGGTCGGGGGGGGGGGGGGGGGGGCGGGGGTGGGTGGTGGTGTCGAGAATTTGTGGATGGGGTTTGATTTGGGGTTTTTTTTAAATTGTTGGGAGCGCCCCC
>JAAUXT010064775.1_pt1 | contig 30239 bp, 8 predicted proteins | sample 7278171 | NCBI WGS metagenome assembly JAAUXT01 (sample SAMN14350112, study PRJNA611818) | marine sediment metagenome | isolation source: surface marine sediment (1.8m) | place: French Polynesia: Moorea | collected 2018-08
ACGCACCTGCATGGACAGGGTGGGTCAGAGTCTGCAGCACGCACACATACACACACTCACCTGTGGGAACAGGGTGGGTCAGAGTCTGCAGCACGCACACATACACACACGCACATTCAACACGCATACCTGCACCGAGTGGAGGACGAGTGTGCGCCTGCAGTACGCATACACACCGCAACCACGTAAGAAACATGCACTCAAAGTTTTGGATTGTGTGCGCGTCCACGTCCACGTGAACGAACGCGCGTTTTTCTGGAGATCTCTGTGTTTTCAAATCAGCAGCATCACCCTGGCAGGAGAAGGCAAAGTACTCACGAGCTCGAGTTTTTTGCTGACGTCATCGACGAGCGCGTCGAGGTCGGCGAGCTGGTCGTCGGTGAAGTCGGGTCGGTTGAGCTCGAGCAGCTGCTGCGCCTGGATGACGGTGGCGACGACGGGCTGCTGCCGCGCAGACACGGACCCCAGCAGCGTCTGTGGAGAGAGAGAGAGAGGCGGTGTGTGAGTGTGTGTGTGTGTGTGTGTGTTGTTTGTGTGTGTGCGTGCGCGTGTGTGTGTGTTGTTTGTGTGTGTGTGTGCATGTGTGTACATGTGTGTGTGTGTTGTTTGTGTGTGTGTGTGCGTGCGCATGTGTATGTGTGTGTGTGCGTGTGTGTACATGTGTGTGTGTGTTTGTGTGTGTGTGTGTGAAGGGAAAAAACTCGCATCGTTGCACGGCAAGTGATACAACCCACCACGAGAAATTGCCTATGTACACCACTCAGGCTCGAGCACCGTGTGAACAGAAAACCGACCCAAAGTTCACGTCAATGCATCGGTTCGCTCGTGACGTCACCAACACGCTCACTCCACACGTGACGCTTCACGTACCTTCTGCTTCGCCACCTGTTCGCGCAGCTCGACGGCGTCCTCGGGCGCGCTCAGCGGCTGCGTCACCAACGCCGTCTCGGCGTCCGTCAGCGCGTTGCGATGGTTACGGAGCTGGCGCATCAGGGAGTCGTACTGCTCGTCGAGGCGCACCTGCAGAGGGCAGCACGGCGCGTCAGCGTCGCTCCCGCCCGCGGTGGGCGGGGATCCCGGGGCGGAGGTGGTGGGCGGGGCACTTACAACCCGTGAGCTGAGTAGGCGAGGGAGCGAGGGGCACACAGAGGGCGGGTCCCTCAAGACAGAGACGTCGCGTTCAGCGAAAAGTGCATTTCTCACGTCAAAAAAATGTGCTCGTTGACCAAACCGAACGTTTCAAAGTTTTGACGCCAAAAGATGACAAGACTGAGAAATCTACTTTTGCACTGATACCGTCAGTTATTCCCAGTCCCCGTCAGTAGAGAGAGGACATGGGACGCGCGCCACTGCGGCCGCGCATGCGTCAACGAGCAGCGCGCGCTGACCGCAATGGCGGCGCGTCGTCTGTGTCCCAACACCTCAACTCAGGAACGTTGTTCGAGTCACACTTAGTTTTGCCATGACCGAAGATGCGAGTTTGAGATTCGCACTGAACTGAGGAGCATGCAGCTCACATCGCGAAAAGATTCAGATTCGGGCGCGTTCGATTCACGCGCCGATCGCGCCGCGGGCAGTTCGCGCTTAAACAACTGACGCGAAGGAACCGCGGGGCGTTCGGTGCGCAAACAGAACACGCCCAACGAAATACCGCGTCGAAGAGTATTTCAGCCGCGCATGCGCTGTTTGTACTGTACGGGCGGGCTCAGGTTCCTATGACGACGGTTAATGCTAAATGTGGTGGTTAGTACGGTCTTGTGTGAAACATGCAGTCTTACTCAACTGTAAAACTTGTACATCTTAGAGAGTACATACACCTTACTTCATGCTGGGGTTCAAAGCAATGCAAGAATCATACGTATTCTACACTCTGTGCATTTCACATGTCCCGGAAGGGCGCGAACCGTGAACCGGAAACGCACGACACGTGGGCCGGAAGCGTACGAAACATACGCAATGTACAGAGACGCACAACAATCGAGCATTTTGTACAACAATGATCTTTTGCAACACAAATGAGAACTTTCTCTGCAGCCGTAAAAATGGTTTTAAACATGACAAAAACAAAATGCTGCAAGAAAACCAAGTCAGTGTTAATTTCAGAACTGAAATGCCCAACTTGTGTTGAATGAAGCTGCACCTGCAGTTAATCAAGCAGCAACCGATGCAAAAATGCAATTTCCAAAATGCTGTTTCAGGAGGAAAACAGAACAGAACGAAGCAAAGAAAAGAAATGTCAGAATGAACAGGTTTTGACTGTGAATCATTGTGTCAAAACTGTGGTTATGTTTTTCAATCAAAATGAACTGATTCATGACCAGAACTGATGTGAATCTTCCAGGCGCTAATTTTCCACGTATTTGGAGCAGGACACTGGGAACGCGCTGCAGCGGATCCAGGGGGGGGGGGCACAGGGCACCCTCCTGGGCCTGGAATACCCTCCCCCCGTCAAAAATTGAGACCTACCCCCTCCCACAGTGTGCAAATTTTACAAATCTGGGTTTTGCCTGGCCCCTCCTGAGGTCTGCTGACGTTGACCTGACTCCTGGATCCGCTGAAGTTTCAACATGAACTGAAGTGTCTATTCTAAACAGCAACTCTGCACACGACGTGGTGGCCACAACATCCGGGCAACTCACAGCTGAATCAGCTGGTGGAGGAGGGGGTTCTGTGGGGGATCCCCCTTGAGAGTTGGGGGTCTCCTCGGGGATTCCCTCCAGCAGCTCCACCCTGGGGACGGGAGGTATTTCCTGAGCTTGAGGTGGTTCCTGAGGAGTAGGCTGTTAATGGACAGACGAGACGTGCGGTTAGAGTCTCCCTCTGGCGTCGTGCGCGGGGGAGGCTGCGCAAACACGTGTCCCCGCGCAAAATAGAACTGTCCCCAATTCCAAAATCTCAGCCAAACCCGAAAACACCAACGAGACCACTGATCCAAGGAAACAATTTTTTGTCACATTTCCCTGGTCTGTTGGTTCGAACAAGGTCAATTTGAAAATGTAAAACGTTTTCCCCAGTTGTTTATGGCGGGTGAGAGGAATTCTCTCTGACACAAAACGCAGGCACCCCCCACACGCCTTTCGGTTTGTTTGTTGTACTTAAACTACCGTCAGACAGTCACGAGACAGATCAGAGAGAGTTAGATATGTGAATTACTCGAGGAAGCGAATTGTCACTCATTTTGGTTTTTGACCAATCCTGAAAAGTATATGACATGTTGGAGCAAAGTTTCTACCACTACACGCGACAAGCACGTGGCTCTCAATACTTCATTCATAAATGTCACTGAAATCATAAGAATGGAATTCAACAACACTTTGCATTAGTTCAATGCCTGAAAAATGAAACTAAACAGCAGATTATCGTTCACGCGCTCAATCAAAACAATGGCCACGAAAGGAATTGCACTTCAAGACATATTCTGAAAAATAATTAGAGTATCAGCAACAAAATGCACATTTTCAATGATGAAGCACAAAACTAACGGAAAATGCAATGCGAGGTGAAATGTCTGAAGTGCAGGAGTCAAGCAGCAGCCGGGCGGACGCACGCGGGACGCACGCTCGTGCACGATCACATGGGCTGCACGGCGCAAGAGCTAAATGCGCCAAAAACTCAATCTGAAAATATACGTGAGTGAAACATATCAACTTTGTGCTGGTGAAAACAAACTCACAAAACACAGTTCATCCAGTGAATTACATGCTGTATCTTACAAGCTCAAAATCAGGGAATTTTACCGGCTCAGGTCAAATGATTGTCACACGAAGCTTCAATCACAATGGCACGCGTACTGTGTGCACTGAAAGTCACTTTTCCAATGGAGCAACTGAACGCAGAATTTTGGAAGCACAAATAATGCATCAAGGTGCCAAAAAAGCTCACAACTCGAGCAGCACAACTGGAGAAGTAGTACATGCTTTTTTTCACAAAACAGACATGGCCGAGAAATTTGAAGTACAGCTGTTTTGAAAACGAAAACGTTTCATTCACACAGCAGCACTGCAGTCACAGCCATGCTTCGTCGTCAAGGCAACGACGGGGTCACAACAAGCGGTTGCCATGGGGCTCACTTAACAACGAGAAGCAGTGAGAAGCGCCCGCGTGGGAAGGAAGCGATGGCGGGGCCGATCAAAGGGAGGAGTGGGGCACCTGGCCTGGGAGGGGGGGGGGGTCGCCCCTTGCCAAAATCCTCCATTCATTCCAGGGTTGGGCAGTTGAGATGCACGGGCACAGGATGTTTGCCTGTGCAAATGATGTTTGTATTCAGATCACGTGACATCACGTGATACAAGGTCACGCCACCAGATGGCTGCGTGCAGCGTAAACATTTTGTGCTACTGTGGTCTGTTCGCAAGAACAAGAACTCCAACCAGTGCAGACACATGCCTGGCCTCAGAGGTGGCCATCTAAGAGTGTTCAACTGCAAGGCATTGTGCGCAAAAAAAAAATTTTCTGAGTTTCCTGTGGCATTCTGAACATTTTGCTGTTTGGAGATGGCTTCCTGTCTGCATGTTTTGTGCCACAGTGAGAAACACGCCGTCGCTTTGCAAGACACCGCTTGCAGAAAGCGTGGGAATTCAAGATGAATCACTTTTCCCAGTGCTGCAAGCAGTGAAAGCACATGCGTCCCTTTTGGGTTGTTGAAACCCTTAACGCCGTTCTGTTGAGAGTGCGAGCGCTGCAGGGAAAGAGCTGCGTGTCGATTGATTGGGGTTGGGCCGTCCTGACGGGAGTGAGAAGCTGTTAGCGGTGTCGGGTGGGACGCTCCTGTGGTGGGTGGGGAAGTTCGCAGGTGACATGGCGAGGCGGGTGCAGCTGGGCGCCAGTGGAGTGTTACGATCGCAGGGGCCGGGCGGGAGGTGGCTACGACTCTGGTGACGGGAGCGACACTTACCCGTAGCGCCTCTTCCTCCGAGCTCTCGCTGGCGTCGCCCCCCGTCTGCGCGTCTGCAGTCTCTGGGGCGGTGTCGGCTGACGTGGCGGCGTCGTGCGTCGCTGGCGTTGGCGCCGTGAACACAACGCCGACGTCTTTTGTGAGCGCCACCGTCTCCTCGATGGCAACGCCGTCGTGACGGTCAGCGGCGGCGTCGGCGACGCCCAGTGTCACGGTGTCCGTCACTGGCGTCGCGTCCGACGCTGCTCCCACGCCGGGTTTCCACGTCTCGACGTCAGGCTCGATCGCTCTCTCCCTCAGCTGCGGCGCTGGCGGTGACGGCGGCGCGGCGGCGTCGGACGGTGGCGTTCGCCACACTTCCGCTTCCGGCGCCGTCAGCTTCTCCGTAAGCCTCCCGACGGACGCCGCGAGTTGCGCCGCGCTGTCGACCGCCGCCTCGGGCTCCTCCCGGACGGCGTCGGCGTCGGCGGTGCTGGGCTCGAGAACTGCCCCCTCGCGGTAAGTGACGCGTGATGTGGTGGTGACGGTGACGGTCTCCGTCAGATGGCGCAGCGGCGCGTCGACGTCGTCGTCGTGACGCGACGCCGCTTCCTCCGAAGTCACCGCGCCGAGCCTGATCGCTTCAGCTGTACTCTCATACCTCACCCCGGGACCCTCCTCCCTCCCCTCCCGCGTGACACCCACCGTGTGTGTCACCTCGCCTGATGTGGACTCAGCCAGCGCGGGGGCGGTGGCGGGCGGCGGCGCCTGCACGACGCCCTCACCCACGGCGAGGCGCACGCTGTCCTCAGCAGCCTCGCTCACCACACCCGTCACAGGCTCAAACAACGTCCGGTCTGATCGCTGAACCAACGACACAATACCACGTGTCTCCGGCTCAGACGCGGGTTTCACTGTATCGAATTTCTCTACGCCCGGTGTCGTTAACTTTTCTGCCATCATTGAACCAGATACTTTCTCTTCACTTTCAACCTTCGCGTCGGGTTTCACCGTGTGAAACTGCTCCCTACTTGGTGTGATCAATTTCTCTGTCATAACGCTTGAAACGGCAACTTTGGGTTCGGAGCTGGGTTTCACTGTATCGAATTTCTCAACGCCTGGCGTCGTCAGTTTTTCAGCCAGCACCGCGGAAGCCTTGGGCTCAGCAGGACGAACGGAAACCTTGAAGCTCGTGTCTTTGCTAATCTGAACATCCTTCTTCAAACCTATTCGACCTTCACCTTCGGAAATTTCCGCTGCGTCTTTCAGGACGACGGCCATGGGCTTCAGAGCCCCCTTCTCAACCGACTCAAAGACGGTGACCCGTTCAATGGGCTTCTCTTCCTCCTCAGCCGTGGTCAAATCTTCGATGGACGGGATCTTTGCACTGGTCCCCGGTTCCCTCATCTTTCCCGTGAAACCTTTTACCAACGCTTCTTTCAAAGAGATGATCCTGCCTGTTTTGGGGTCCTTGATCTGGGGTCTGTCTCCGTCTAACAACCCTCTCTCTATAGACTCAGCCACGTTGTACTTCCTACCGGACGCGACGTCTGAGAACAAACCTGACCTCGGGTCAAACAGACCTTTCTCAAGCGCAACCAGCAAGGTCAGCGCCACTGGCTTCGGGATTTCTTTGGCTTTCGCTGGGGTTTCCTTCACCGCTGTTTTTGTTTCCTGTTTGGGGTCAATGACATTGGAGAAGGACGGGTCAACAATACCAGATTTCAGCGCCTCTGAGAGTCCGACCTTGTTCCCTGTGTTGGGATCCACCACCTGCGTTACGCTCCCGTCTATGATGCCCTTCTCTATCGCCTGCTCTAGATTCCAAATATCGCCCGTGGATGGTTCCGTCACCAGCCCCGTGGTAGGATCGAACATCTGTCTATCCAACGCCTCGATCAGGGTCACCCCGGGTTTCAGAGCCACGACGTGCGTGGTCACGCTAGTGGTCACGTGGGCAGACGTGACCTCTTCAGTGGCCTGTTGCTTGGGTGCTTTGCGCTTGACAATCATGGGGGACTTAGGGAGGCTCGGTTCCTTAACAGCCCCAGTCTCAGGGTCTACGATGCCCTTCTCGATCGCGAGTTTGAGGCCGATCTCACTTCCGGTGTGAGGATCGACGATCTGCGGGGACGTCCCGTCGAGCACGCCCTGCTCGATCGCCTCGGGGATCGAGTAGATCTCGTTGGTGATCGGGTCCCTCACCCAGCCGGACTTGGGGTCCAGCAGCCTCTTCTCCAGGGCCTCGCGCAGGGTCATCTGCTTCGGCTGCAGGGACGTGTCCCTGACGAGCCCCTCCCTCAAGGCCCTGCCCACCGGCACCGGGCTGCGCGACTTGGGGTGCCGCACCGAACCCGTCTCAGGGTCCACGATGCCCTTCGCGATCGCGACTTTCAACCCTATCAACCTGTTGGTCTTGGGATCCACTATCTGCGCTGTGCTGCTGTCTAAGATGCCCTTTTCCATCGCTTCTGCTACCGAGATGATGTCTCCTGTCTTGGGGTCTCTGACCAGTCCTGATTTCGGGTCCAGTGTGTTCTTGTCCAGCGCTTCCTTGAGCGTCATCCCCTTCTGTTTGGCGGCGTCCGAAACATCCTTGATGAGTCCGTCCTGAATGGCTTTCTCCAGTGGAACTGGGACGTTGGATTCTGGGTGCATCACGGTTCCGGTGTGCGGGTCCATCACGCCCGTCTCCAGGGCCTCCGCCATGCTGATGGCACTTCCGGTCTTCGGGTCGATGATTTCCGTCGTGTCTCCGTCGATGATGCCACGTGATATAGCTTCAGGGATCGTCACCTCCTCATTGGTCACCGGGTCCACGACTAGACCGGTGTCGGCGTCGATGAGGTTGCTGAACCACGCCTCGTGGAAGCTGAGGCTCGAGCGCTTCGAGTCTGACCTTGACCTCGGTGCACGTGACGACGCCGCGCGCACCAACCCTTCCTTCAGCGCTTCGTCCAGCGCCACAGACTTCTTGGATCTCGGGTCCTTGACCTTTCCCGTGGCGGGGTCCATGATCCCCTTCTCTATCGCGTCCTGAAGGCTGATCTCCCTCCCTGTGTAGGGATCCACCACCTGAGGCGCCTTTCCGTCCAGCACCCGCTGTTCTATGGCCTCTGTGATGGTGATTGGTTTCCCTGACTTGGGGTCCAGCACCTGTCCAGTCTCCGGGATCAGATAGGCTTTCTCCAGCGCCTCTTTGACGGTCATGCCCCGTGGTGCTCTGCCCCTCACTTCCCTCAGTTTCACTGGTTCCTCCACCAGTTCTTTTGCTGTAGTTTGAACCTTCATTGTTGTCTGCATCTCCTTCTCAAATATCACTCCCAATGTTTGTGGTATCAGTTCTGGCCCTGATTCTATCATGGCCACCGTGGGCTGTGGAGCCACAGTCGTTGCATCCGGTTCTTTCCCGAAGTCTTCCGTGATTGGTGGAGCCACCGGCGCGGCACCCGCTCCTTTCCCGGACTCTTCCAGCGGAGACGCCTCGGATTCCTTGCAGATGTACCCGAGTCGCCTCGCTTGGTCCAGGCTCAGCTCCTGATTGGTTGTTGGGTCCACGAAGATGTCCTTGACCTGGTCGATGAGACGCTGCTTGATGGCCTGGTCCAGACTCAGGCGCTCTCTGGTGGCTGGATTCACCACTTCGCGTAGTTCCGCATCAAACAGCCCGTAGACGATGGCGTCTCGCAGATTCACGTTCAGACTGTTGCTGGCGTCTGTGAACAGCCTGGTTCCCGGGTCGTACTGTCCCGCGTCGATCGCGTCCACGACGGAGCCACCGTACGGCTTGTCCTGCGAGTGGTACTTGCGCAGTGGTTGCGGCGTCGTCCATTCTTCCGGTGCCACTTCTGTCGCGTCCTGTGGTTCTCCCTCTGGTGGCAGGGATCTGGGAGCGATCAGTCCGATGGTCAGAGGCGGCCTCTCCATCCCAGGCTCCTCCTCAACCAGCGTTTCCGTGGTGACCACACCGCGCGTGCTGGATTCCACGATCACGCGTTGCTTGGTTTCAGTCCACACCGTGGTCTCCTTGGTGCCTGGACTTTCTGGTGTCAGGGCCTCAGGCGACTTTCCGAGGGTCTCCGACTCTGGTGACGCGAGAGTTTCAACGAATGCACGAGTCTCTGGGGGTGGTTTGGGGACTTCCGGTTTGACCTGACTCCCCAGGGTTTCCACTTCCGGTTGTGTGAGAGTTTCTGTGAGAGCAGCGGAAGGTCTTCCAGGCACCTCGGGAATGGTTGGCTTGACGACAGTTCCCAGGGTTTCCACTCCTGGTTCAGTCAGAGTTTCCGTCATCGTCTGTCCCGGTGTTTCCGGTTCTGGTTCCAATGTTTCTGACACTATCATCGGCCTTTCTCGCAACACGGCCTCTCTCACCGCCTTGTGAACAGTTTCTTTGGCCAGAGTCATGATTTGTTCAGTCACTTCCTCAGGTTCTTTGGGCGTTTCCTTGGCAACAGCCTCGTCTTCTGCTTCCTCTGCAGCAGTTTGAGGTGTCTGGCTCTTCGGTGTTTCCTCCACCTCGGAGATGGTGTCCATTGAGGACGTCTTCATCATCTCGGCGGCTCTGAGCTCGGGCTGCGGCGCCTTGGCGTCTCTCGCCGTCACGTCGTGGTGCGCGACCCAGCCGAGCACCCAGCCGAGGGCCACGGCCTGGTCCAGCGGCACCGTCTCCGGGCGCTGCGGCTCCTCGTCCCCGGCGGCCCGCGCCGCGCCGCCCCGGGGCGGCATCACGAGGCGCCCGGTGTCCGGCTCCACGAGCCGGGCCTGCAGCGCCTCCTCCAGCGACACCGTCTCGTGCGTCGCGGGGTTCCGCACCGCCGTCGCTTTCGGGTCAATCACGTCCTTGACGGCCTCCTGCAGCGACACCTTGCGCTTGGATTTCGGGTCAATAATTTTGCCTGTTTCAGGGTCGTACAGCCCTTTCTTGAGCGCGTCGTCCAGGGAGACGGGTTTGTCGGCTGTGATGATGAAGCCTTGCTCGAACGCGTCCTTGAAGCTCAAGGTTTCCATGGTGACGGGATCCGTGTAGATGCCCGTGTCACCGCAGACCAGCCCCTTCTCCAGGGCTTCCTCCATGCTGTAGATCTCCCCGGAACTCGCGTCCTTCACAGCCGTGGACTGCGTGTCCAGTTGGCCAGATTTCACCACTTCCACCAGGGGGAGTTTGCGGCCGGACGCCGGGTCAGAGACGAGGCCTGTGGTTGGCTCCAGCAGATTCCTGTCCATCATCTGCTGAACTGTCACTTTCTCTGGCTTCAGTTCCTGCGTCTCAGGCTTTGTTTTCTCTGCTTTGGGTTCATCTGCTTTGACCTTGGCCCCGACTGGTTTGACCTTGACTTTTTCTGGTTTGACCTTGGCCTTGACCCTGGCCTCCACGACCCAGCCGCGCCTCGCCGCCTCGTCCAGGGGCACCATGTCCCCGCTCACTTGATCCAGGTACCGCCCATAGATGGCGTCCACCAGATCCTCGTCAATGGCGTCCTGCAGCAGCACGAGGCTGCCCGAGTGCGGGTCCTCCACCAGCGTTTTGTGCGGGTCTATGAGCCCGGATGTGATCGCTTCCTGGAGACCCATTTTCGCACCGGAAGTGGGGTCCGTCAGTCTGCCCGTGACCGGGTCGTACAGACCGCGCGCGATCGCCTCGTGGAGACTCAGGTCCGTCAGCGGCTGCTCCGAATCGACGCAGATGCCTCTACTCAGAGCCTCCACGAACGTGACTGGTTGTTCGGTGTGCGTGTCCTTCACGTGGCCCTCTGGTGTCACAATGTCTTTGTCCAGGGCTTCTTGTAGCGTGAGCGCTTCGCCCGACCGCGCGTCCGTGATAGTGAGAGCGTCCGTCTTGAGCAAACCACTTTCCACGGCTTGGGCCACGTTCAGTTCTCTCCCCGTCGCTGGGTGTGTGAAGGTTCCAGCCTCAGGCTCAAAGAACCCCTTCCCAGCGAGGGACGACAGAGATTCCGGTTGAGAAGAATCGAACACGAGGCCCTTGTCGAACGCAGCCTTCATGGACAGCGCATGCCCAGTGCTCTGGTCCACGAAGCGTCCGGTTTCGGTGTCTATGAGCCCCGTCTCCATGGCTTCAGTCATAGCGACGTACTGCCCGGTGGACGTGTTCTTGACCACGACCTGCGTCACGTCCAGAGTTCTGGTCACTGCGGTGTGCAGAGGCTCCTGCGTGCCGGACGCTGCGTCCTTGACCTGTCCAGACTCGTCGACCAGGCCGCGGGTAAGAGCCTCTCCCAGGGTCACTCTGGGTCTGTCCTCCTGCACCTGCAGTTTTGGGAGTTCCCTCTCCGTACGGACCTCCTCTTCCTTTGTGAGTTCTTCTGTGAGATCCCTCTCTGTTGGGGGTTCCTTTTCTCTGTCTTCCTCCGCACGGAGTTCCTCGTCTTTAGGGGTTTCACCTTCCTTGGGGGGTTCCCTCTCCCCGGGCACTTGTTTCACCTGCGGGAGTTCTCTCTCCCACACCTCTTTCGTCACTTCAACGGGACCTTCCTTCATTGCAACAGCTGTCGTGGTCGTTGCGGGCGCTTCCTTCACCAGCATTCCAAGGGTTTCAGTGCCAGGTGTTGTCAACGTCTCTGAGAATTGTTTAGCTTCGGCTGCAGGGACCTCCGTGTTGTCTGCGGGCTGCACGGTTTCCCGCTCAACCACTGATGCCTGAGCCTCCAGTGTTTCCTCAACACTCACGGGTTCCTCCTGCACGTGTTTTGGTGCATCCTGTTTCTGATCACGTGGTGTCACAGTGGTGAAGACCTCCGTGCTCTCCTCCGTCCTCGTCAGCCTCTCCTCCATGACCTTGGTCGCCAGGGGGCGTGGCCTCGACGCGTCAATCAGCAGCCCGCGCTCCAGCGCCACCTTCAGGCTAATCATGGTGTTGGATTCTGGGTCCCACACTTCATTGCTGACGGGATCCACTGTGCGCCTCGCTATGGCTTCCTCCAGAGTGACCTGGTCCCCGGTCCGCGTATCTGTCACCATGGAAACGGAGGGATCCAGGAAGCCCTGGTCCGTGGCGTCCTGGATGGACATGAGGTTCCCAGTAACGAGGTCATTGATGAGGCTGGTTTCTGGGTCCACGAGCCCGGCCTGCACCGCGTCTTCCAGGGTCACCCCTGGCAGCGATGACGTCACGATGTAACCCTTCTCCACAGCTGTGTTGAACCGTATGCGCATGCGCGTCTCAGGGTGCACAAAGCTGCCCTCCACACTGTCCACCAGGCCCTGCTCTATCGCTTTGTCCAGGGTCATCCCTTTGCCCGTTGTGGGGTCTATGACCACAGTTTGTTTCGGGTCAACAGTGCCTTTGTCGATGGCAGCCTGCACAGTGATGTTTTGTTCAGTTTGAACGTTAAACACGTGACCAGTTCGGGGATCGAACTGTTGTTTCTCCATCGCCTCGAGCAGGCTCACACCCTCCACTTCCTTCTCTGGTTCCTTTCCTTCCTCCGCGTGCTCTCTTTCTTCCTCGTGTTTTCTTTCTTCTTCCACGTGTTCTTTCTCCACGTGTTCCTTCACTTCCGCCTTCACTTCCGGCTCCTTCACGACGGTCGTGAACTTATCTGTGAGTCCCGCATCCAGTGTCTCTGTCATGACAACGCCCGGTTTGAGATCGCTTCTCTCTTCTCCCGCGTCTGTTGGCCTTTCTGCTTCAGCCACCAGTGCATCTGCGGCTGCCTTCTCCAACGCACCTTCTGCAGTGAGTTCCTCTTCAGTTCCAGGCTTCTCTTCCTCACCTTTCTCCTGCAGATCCTGGTCCACCTCCGCCATTCTTGGTTCTCCGTCGCTGACGACAAACTTCGCCGCTCCTTCAATGACCTCAGTATCAACGATCGCGGTTTCTCTCAGTGCTTCCAGATCCACATCAGCTATCTTCTCCCGCAAAGCCTCTTCCTCCTCCTCCTCCTCCTCCTTCTGGCCTCTCCCCAGGATCGGGATGGAGATGCCTGTGACGGGGTCCGTGACCTTCCCCACCGTCCCGTCCACCAGGCGGCGCCGCAGCGCCTCCGTGAGCCCCACCGCCTTCCCGCTCGTCGGGTCCGCGATCCCGCACCTCTCCGGGTCAATCAGCCCGGTCTCGATCGCTTCCTGCAGGCTTCGCATCTCCGCTGTGCGCGTGTCGATGATTTTACCGTCGTCCGTGATGAGTCCCTTGGCGGCGGCGTCCTCTAGCGTCAACATCGGTTTCTCCGCGTCCACGATCATGTTGGCCTCGAGCACCTCGCTGACCGTGACCGGCATGTCCGTCACGGGGCTGATCATCTGCCCCGTGTTGCTGTCGATGATGCCCGCATCTGTGGCGCTCTCTAGCGACAACTCCCGTCCGGACCTGGGGTCCCGGATCACGGATCTGTCCGAGTCAATGGTTCCCTTGGTGACGGCTTCGTGCAGAGGAAGCGTCTCGTTGGTTGTCGGGTCAGTCACGTGACCTGTGAGTGGGTCGTACAGACCTCGCATCAGAGCCTCCTGTAGACCGAGACCCGGCGTTGTTTTTGTTGCTGGTTGTAGTTTCTCACTAGGTGGCGCTGGTGTTGTGAACACCGCGCTTTCCGCTGTTTCCGACACTTCCGCCTCAACTTCCGTCTCCTTGACGACGGTCGTGAACTGATCAGTGAGTCCCGCATCCAGCGTCTCTGACATGGCAACGCCGGGTGTGAGATCACTTCTCACTTCCGGTTTCACTTCTCCCGCGTTCTTCACGAGTCCTTCCTGCACGGCCTTCGTCATGGGGACGCTCCTTCCCGACCGGGGGTCCGGGACCTCCCCGGCAGGGGTCACCTTCCCCTCCCGCAGGGCGCGCTCCAGCGGGACGAACTCACCCGAGGTCGGGTCCTGCACCGCAGTGGCCGAGACGTCGACCAGTCCCTTCTCTATGGCTTCTGTGAACGTGAGTTGAGTGCCAGACACAGGGTCGGTGAGGGCACCAGTGACGGGGTTCACGAGACCCGTCTTCACTGCCTCCACCAAAGGGGGCGGGGCGACCTTGGCGTCCACCGCCACCACCCCTATGAGGGAGTGGCTGTGTCCCGTTTGAGTGTCCTTGACCTTGCCGGTCGCGTCGTCGATAAGTCCTTGCCTGAACGCTTGTTTCACGGATTTCCTATCGCCCGTCGCTGGGTCTGTGATGAAACTCCCATCTCCGTCCACCACTCCCGCGAGCACGGCTTCCCTCAGCGTCATCTCCTGATTGGTCGCAGGGTCGATGACGTGACCACTTCCGGCGTCCACCAAGCCTCGCTTCAGCACCTCGTGCAGCTTCATGGCGGCCGCGACGGGCGCGAGGACGACGGCGGCGACGCTTCGCCCCACCTTCCGCCCGGTCCCCGGTTCCTTCACCTTGCCCGAGTTCACGTCCACGGCTCCGCTGTCGATGGCCTCGGCCAACGTGACGGGGCGTCCGCTGACCGGGTCCGCGATCACGCTGTGCACGTCGACGATGCCGAAATCGATAGCCTCTCTGAAGGACAGGACGCGGGCGGTGACGGGATCCCTGACCTGCCCCGTGTGCGGGTCCAGCAGGTTCCTACTGACAGCCTCAGCGAGGCTCACCGGCTGCTTCTCCTCGATGAGCCCGGCCTGGACGGCGTCTGTGAGCGACAGAACGTCTCCCGTTTTCGGATCCACGTATTTCCCAGTGGTGGGGCTCACGAGTCCTTCACTCAAGGCTTCAGACAGAGTGTACGTTTTCCCGCTCATGGGATCTATGACAGAAGTTTTGTTGGGATTCAGGATCCCTTTGTTGATGGCTTCAGGAATGGACCACTTCTGTCCAGTCTGCGCGTCCGTGAGTGTTCCGCTGCTGGCGTCCAGCAGGTTGTTGTCCGCGGCCTGCTGCAAGCTGAGTCCCGGTTTGTCTGTGCTGAAGATGAGGCCTTTGTCCAGTGCCTCAATGATGGTGATTTCCTTGCCCGTCGTCACCTCGACCATGGTGCCTGAGGTGGAGTCCACAACGCCTTTGGTCAGAGCCTCGTCCAGGGACACGAGTTGCCCGGTTCCGGCGTCTCTGAGCGCGTCCGCTTGTCCGTCGAGCACGCCCTCGGCGATGGCTCGGGCGAGCGGGAGGTCTGCGCCGGTCAGCGGGTCTCGGAGGCGGCAGGTGACCGGGTCCAGCAGCCCCTTGTCGCGGGCCTCCTGCAGGGACAGCCCGGGGCGGGCGTCGCTCACCCGCCCGGACGCCAGCGCGTCCGCCAGCGGCAGCGCCTCCCCCTCGCGGTCGGGCTCGCGCAGCGCGCCGGTGTCTCGCTCCATCAGCCCCTTGTCCAGAGCTTCCTGCAGATCCACTTTGTCTCCGGTTCCAGGTATCTTGACCACTGTCTGTGACGGATCGATGAGGCCTCTGTCTATCGCCTCCGTAAGACTCAGATTTTCATTCGTCTCAGGGTCAAACACTTTTCCCGTTTTGTGATCAAACAGTTTCTTGTCCACCGCTTCATTCAGACTCAGTTTCAGCGGCTCTGTGTCCAGAACCAGATTCTCCTCTATGGCCGAGGCCAGGTCCACCAGCTGCCCAGTCTGTGGGTCAATGAGTGCACCTGTCCTCGGGTCCAGCAGCCCTTCGCTCATGGCCTGGACCACGCCCAGGTTGTCCCTGGTGACGGGGTCTACCACGTGCGACCTGTTGGGGTCCACGATTCCTCGCTTCAGGGCCTCGTCCAGAGTCACCTGTTCCTTGGTGTTGGGGTCCGTGACGCGACCCGTCACCACGTTGTACAGTCCTTCCTCCACCAGCCTCACCAGCCCGAGTCTCGGTCGGGACTGCGGTGGTTTTTCAGTGTCAAAAATCAGTCCTTTCTCAATGGCCTCAGTGAGAGGCGTCGTTTTGCCAGTGGCAGGGTCCTTCAGTTCAGCAGTGTTTTCATCCAGCAGACCAGTGTCGAGCGCTCCCACCAGGGGGATCACCTCTTCCGTCTCCTGATTGGTCACGCGGGTCTTGTGCGGGTCCAGCACCTTCTGATCCAACGCTTGTCCGATACTGAGCAGTTCACCGGTCTGCGGGTGTTTGATCTTGCCGTTGGGGTCCACCAGGCCTCTGTCCACAGCCTCGCACAGTCCCATGGGCGGGGACTCGGTCGAAACGAGCAGGTCCATCATCATGGCCTGACCCAGGCTGAGGGGCTTCCCCGTGAAGGGGTCCTCCATCTCACCGGAAGTGAGGTCAATCAGGCCGCTAGAGGCCGCCTCCTGCACCGTCAGTTCCGCTCCCGAATGCGGGTCTTTGATTCTGGATCCACTCGCGTCCACGAGTCCCGAGTCTATGGCGTCTTTCAGACTCACTTCCACGCCTGTGTTGGGGTGCGTCACTTTGCCCGAGTCCGGGTTGTAGAGCCCTTGCTTCACGACGTCGGTGAGACTGAGACCCGTCACTTTCCCTGCGACGAGCGCCAGTCCTCCGAGCACAGCCTCCTTCAGCGTCAGTCTCTCCCTGTCCGGGCTCAGCACGTCACCAGTGTCTGGGTCCAGCACGCCTTCCTCCACGGCGTCCCGGTAACCTAGCAACAGTCCCGTGTTGGGGTCCTTGACCTTGATGGATTCCGGCTGCACGAGGCCCAGGTCGACGGCCTCCGCGAGGGTGTGACCGCGTCCCGTCGCGGGATCCACGATACGTCCCGTGTCCTCGTCGTACCCGCCCTGCTCCAGGATGTCGTGCATGGTTCTGGGGTGGGGCACCTCGGTCTGGGTGAGGAGGCCCCTGGACACAGCGCTGCTCAGCGACACGGTGCTGCCGGTGAGCGAGTCCTTGACGGCGCCGGTGAGTGGGTCCAGCAGCCCGGCGCCCACCGCCTCGTCCAGGGTCAGCGCCGCCGCCGCCTCCGCTGCGCCGCCGGCCGCGCCTTCGCCCGCCGCGGCGGTGTCGCGCACGGCGGTGCGCCCGGGGTCGATGACGCCCATCTCGACGGCGTCGCGCAGACTGAGCTGGTCCCCGGTGCGCGGGCTCACCAGCATCCCAGACTCGGCGTCCGTCAGCCCCGACGCCACCGCCTCGTGCAGACTCAGCTTCGGCTTCGCAGAGTCCACGATGAGGCCTTTGACCAGAGCGTCGCTGCAGGTAATGGCGGCGCCTGTTCCACTGTTCACAACGGCGCCGCTCTCAGGGTCAAACACGCCCTCAAACACCGCGTCCTCCATGGAGAAAACTCGCCCCGTGGACGGGTCTTTGATCAGAGTCTTGGAGATGTCAATCACACCGTTATCCATCGCTTCCTTCAGCGACATTACATTTCCAGATTGAGGGTCCTTCACCTCACGTGTTTCCGGGTTGTACAGGCCTTTAGCCACGGCTTCCTGTAGACTGAGTGGTTCTGTCTTGGTCTGTGTGATGGCGCCTTTGCCCAGGGCCTGGATCAGACTCACCATCTCTCCTTTGTCCGGGTCCTGCACAGTTCCACTCACTGGGTCCACGAGTCCCTTCCTGATGGCTTCTTGTAGCGACACACCTTGGTCCAGTCCGGGGATCCTCAGCACCGTCTGTGACGTGTCGATCACTCCTGCTCGGATCGCCTCCACGAGGGTCATTTTGCGTCCAGTGACGGGGTCAGTGACGGTGCCGAGCTCAGGGTCCAGCATGCCCTGGTGCAGGGCCTGGTGCAGGGTAACCCCGGCCACTGAAGGCTCCTCCTCCTCAGAGCTCTGCACGTCCACCAGGGTCCCCCTGCGGACTCCGGACTCGAGGCTGCACGTGCTGCCGGACTGCGGGTCCGTGACGGTCCCGGCCTCCAGGTCCACGAGCCCCCGGGCGACGGCCTCCTCCAGCGGCACGACCAGGGCCTCGGCCCCGGGGACCCGCACCGCCGTCTGCGCCGCGTCGATGACCCCGGCCCGCAGCGCCTCCGTCAGGGTGAAGGTCCTGCCGGACCCAGGGTCCTGGATGGTTCCCTGCTCCGGGTTGTAGAGACCCTGTTTCAGGGCGAGAGGGAGGCTCAGGGAGTCCCTGCTGACGCGCGGGCCCACGTCTACCAGCATCCCTTTCGTCATGGCTTCGCCCAGGTCGATGCGCTTCTTGGTCTCCGGGTCTGTGACGGTGCTGCTGAGCGGGTCCACTGTGCCCTTCGAGATCGCCTCGTCCAGGTAGAGAACCTCGCTGCGTCCCGGAAGCCTGACCTCGGTCAGTCTCGGGTCGATCAGCCCGATCTTGATGGCTTCGATCAGAGTCATGTTCTCGCTGGTTCTCGGGTCCTTGATGGTTCCGGTGGTCACGTTGTAGAGTCCTTCCCTCAGGGCGTCCATGATACTCATGGCTTCCACGGGACCCTTCGCTTCCACGATGAACCCTTGCTCCAGAGCATCCTTCATAGACACCGTGACTCCCGTTGCCATGTCAACCATCTGACCTGATTTCCCATCAATCACCGCGTTGTCAATGGCTTCGTCCAGGTTCAGCACGTGACCCGTGCTCGTGTCCTTGACCTTGATGTCACCGGGAGCGATGATGTTTTGGTCCAAGGCTTCGGTCAGGGTGAAGGATCTGTGCGACACGGGGTCGACGACGAGTCCGGTGTCGGGGTCCAGCAGGCTCCGCGGGGCGTCGCGCTCGCTGCTGCCGACGCTGACGGTGGAGGAGCGGGGGGACAGGGCGTCCTCCTTGATGAGCCCCTCCTCGAGGGCGGTGAGCAGGGAGATGACGCTCCCTGTGCGCGGGTTAAGCAGCGCGCCGCTCTGCATGTCGATGAGGCCCTTGCGCTCGGCCACCTCCAGCCCCAACATCGTGTCCGTGTCCGGGTCATGGACGCTCAGCGTCGCCGGGTCCACGAGTCCGGAGTCGAGCGCCTCGCTAAACGTGATGGCGCGACCCGTCCTCGGGTCCAGCAGCTTCCGTTTCTCCTCGCTGTACAGACCTCGATCCATGAGGTCGTGCAGGGAGACGCTGCTGCCGGGGCCGGGCTGTGACGTCACGATGAAGCCCTTCTCCAGGGCCTCGGTGAGGGACAGACTACTTCCGGTCGTGGTGTCGATGAGGATGCCCATGTTAGGGTCGACGACGCCTCCCTCTACGGCGTCCCGGAACTGCATGACGCGCCCGGTGCGAGGGTCCCGGATGTGAGAGCGAGGGTCGAGCACGCCCTGCGTCAGCGCGTCCTCCAGGCTCAACTGCGCATGCGTGTCCGGGTGCGTCACCGTGTTCGAATCTGGATTGTACAGTCCGTCTCGTATGGCGCGGTCCAGTGGAACCAGGGGACCCTGTTCATCCTCGTTTTCCTCGTCGTCCCCTGCAGACACCACCTCGTGCAGGGGCAGCGTCTGACCCGTCTGTCTGTTCACCACCGTCCCCGAGTCCAGGTCCAGAACACCCTGCTCCACTGCCGCATCCAGGGGCATCACGGCGTCCGTCTGCGGGTCCTGGATCAGGGACTTGGGCTGGAGCACGCCCCTCTGCAGAGCCTCCTTCAGCGTCAGCTCCTGCTTCGTCACCGTGTCGATGACCGTGTTGGTGGCGTGGTGGTACAGTCCTCTCCTCATGGCGTCCGCCAGGGTGCAGGGTTTTTCGACCGCCACAGCACCCACAGGCAGCACCTGTCCCGTGTCCGAGTTGATGACGCACCCACGTGCAGGGTCCAGGATTCCCTCGTCGATGGCTTCGGAGAGGGCGAGTCTGTCTCCGCTCGCAGGGTCAAGGACGTAGGAATCCACGTCCAGGAGACCTTTGCGCAGCGCCTCTTGGAACGTGAACGTTTTCTGTGTTCTGGGGTCAGTGAACGTGTTCGCGCCCACGTCAAACAGACCTTCAGCGACCGCGTCGTCCAGGGACACGGCTTTGTGTTCCACGGCTTTCCCCATGGCCACAGCTTCCTTGATGGTGTACGTCTCTCCGGTGTGAACGTTCACGACGTTGCCGTGTCTGGCGTCGAGGACGCCGCACGCCGTAGCAACAGCCAGCGCCATCTCTTCTCCAGTGCTCGGATCCAAGATGGTGGACTTGGCGTCAATCAGGCCGCTCTCAATGGCTCCCTCCAGCGTCAAAAATTGCCTGCACGTCGGGTCCAGGAATTTGGATGTGGTTTCATTGTAGAGTCCGATGTTGAGGGCAGTGGCGACGGACATGGGTCTGGGAATGATGATTCCTCTGTCCAGCGCGACTTTGATGGGAACTCGCTCTTTGGAAGCGGAGTCTTTGACGAGACTCGTTCTCCCGTCCACGAGTCCTTCCCTGATGCTGTCCTCTAGCGTCATGACCTGCCCGCTGCCCGAGTCGTTCACGACGACAGAGCGCGGGTCCAACACCCCGTCCTGCACAGCCTGTCTCAGCGTCAGGTTCTCGGCCGTGTCCGGGTTCATGAAGTGTCCGGTAGAGGGCTCGTAGCAGCCTTCCTCCAGGAGGGACAGGAGGGAGCGGGCCTCGGGCACCCCGCCCTCGAACATGAGCCCCTCCTCCACCGCCGCCTCCAGGGAAACCTCGTCCCCTACAGAGTCCGTGATGCTGCCGCGGTCCAGGTCCACCAGCCCCATCTTCTGCAGAATATCCAGGGGCACCGTCTGTGCAGTGGTTCTGTCCTTCACCATGATGCCCTCACACACAATCACGCCACTGTAGAGCGCTTGTCTCAAGTTCATACGCTTCCCTGTCTTGGGGTCTGTGACCAGTTTGCTGTGGGGGTCGTACAGTCCTTGCTTCACAAGTTCAATCAGGGAGAGTCCAGGCTTGTCTGACTCCTGCATCTCGTGGTCGGACTCAGAGCCCGGTCTCTCCCCTATCAGACCTTTGCTCCACGCTTTCGCGAGACTCATGGATTTCCCAGCGTTTCTGTCCGTCAGTCTCCCCGTAATGGGGTTCAGGATTCCTTCATCAACAGCCTCGCTCAGGCTCAGCTGGTCCCCGCTCAGGGTGTCGGTCACTTCCCTCGAATCGGGGTCAATCAGCTTCATCTCAATACACTGCTGGAGCGTGAGGGGTTCCCCGGTCCTGGGGTCCCTGAACCTCCCCGTTTCAGGGTCAAAGATGCCTTCTTCAATGGCCTCGAACAGCGACAGGGCCTTGTGGGCGGGTTCGATGATGATGCCGTGTCGCAGCGCCTCCTGTAGGGAGATGGAGTCCCCGGATCGGGGGTCCCTGACCACGCCCAGTCTGACGTCAATCAGGCCCCTGGACACAGCCTCCTCCAGTCGGATGCTGCGTCCTGTCACTGGATCCACAACGAGGGCGTTCTTGTCAATGGCCTTCACCTTTTCCCGTTGCGATGCAACGACTGGTTCTTTTGGTTTCGTTTCTGATTGGCTGATGAGTCCTTGGGCGACGGCTTCTGGGAAGGTCACGTGTTCAGCTTCTGTCGTGACCTTCACCTCGCCGGACACAGGGTCCACTAGTCCGGACTGCATCGCCTCCGCCAGCGTTTTGCGCTCCTTGGTCTCGGGATCTGTGACTCGCACGGCCCCTGGATCCAGCAGTCCCTTCCTGACTGCCTCCTGCAGTCCCACCTCCTTCTCGGACTCCGGGTCTTTGGTCTTACCCGTTTTCTTGTCGAAGAAGTCCTTGGCGAACTTTGCGAGGAGGACGGGGGCGGCGATGGGTGCCGCGGCCAGCATCAGCCCCTTCTTGACGGACTCTGCGAAGGACACGGACTCCCCGCTGAAGCGATCCGTCACCGTGCCCGTCTCCGGGTCCATGATGCCGCGCTCGAACGCCTCCGTGATCGCGACCCTCTCGCCCGAGTTCGGGTCGTGCACCTTGACCGAGGCTCTGTCCACGATGCCCTTCTCCATGGCCTCCTGCAGCGCGAAGTCGCGCCCTGACGCCGGCTCCTTGACGGTCCCGGTGTCCGTGTCGTAGAGCCCGTCCTCGAGGAGCTGGTCGAGGCTGGGCGGCTTCCCCTCGGTGCCGATCATGCCGCGTCGCTTCGCCTCGTCCAGCGGCAGCGCCTCGCCCGTGCGCGGGTTCAGCAGCACGCGCTGGTCCAGGTCGACGATGCCGGTCTCGAGCGCTTCCGACAGCGTCACGCTGGAGCCCGTCACCGGCGACCTCACCGTCGTGTGCTGCTTACTGATGCGCCCCTCAGCCACGGCCTGCGTCAGGGTCAGCGTCCGCCCCGTGACGTCATCGTGGAACTTGCCCGACTCCTGGTCGAATTTGTTGGAGTCGAAGGCCTCGCTGAGGGAGATGCCGTCTCCGTCAGAGTAGGAGAGGGCACGCTGCAGGCTGCTGGCCCCGGCGCCCTCGGTTTCCTCTTTCTGCTCAACTTCCTTCGTTTCCTCCTCCTGTTCTTCTTTCTCTGCTTCAGTTTCTTCTTCTGGTCCAGTTTCTTCTGTTTTTGTTGCTGTTTCCTGAAGTTGTTCAACTTTCTGTGGTTGAAGTTCTTTCTCTTCAACTTTCTGTGGCTCCATTTCCTTTTTCATTTCTTTCTGTGGTTCAGTTTCTTCCTGTTGAGCTTTGTGTGGTTGTGGTTCCTCCTGTGGTTCAGCGTCCTGCATTGATCTCTTCTCATCGGTGACTTCGACCTTCACCACATCCTCTGCGACCTGGTGCACAGCCTTCACTGTTTCTGTGCTCGGTTCTTTCTGTTCTGGTTCAGTCTCTGCTGTTTCATGTGGTTCTTGTGGTAGATCTAACTCCTCCACAATTTCAAATTCCCCACTCAGCCTCTCGGCTGGTTGTGTTTTCTCTTCTGTGACGTCTGTCATCTCAACAGTTTCTTCAACTTTCTTTTCTAACTCTGGTTTGGTTTCCTCTTTGGTTTCAATTGTCGTGACTTTGTCTGTTCCTTCCTCTATCACTTCAGATTCCACCCTCGGTTCCGCAGTCTGCTCCACTTTCACGCTTTCTGATTCGTCCAGAACAGCTCTGAATGTTTCTTCTTCAACAGCTGCTTGTTCGGTTGTTTTCTCCTCAGGTTCTGCTGGCGTTTCTGCTGGTTCTTCAGCAGTGAACTCCTCGTGCTCCTGCACTGTTTCCTCCATGGGTTCCTCTCCCGATCCTTCCAGCAGCTCCGTCAGGGATTCCTCAGAACTCTCGATCTTCCCAGCCTCATCCACCATCTCAAAGGAATCGCTCAGATGCGGTTCTTCTTCTGTCTCCTTGGGTTCCTCCACAAAGGGTTTCTCAAACTCCTCCACAGTATCCTGGGGCTCCTCCAGAGCCTTCACTTTCTCCTCCACTGGCTCCTTCTCTGCAACTTGGACTTTCTCCTCCACTGTCTCCTTCTCTGCAACTTGCACTTTCTCCTTCACTGGCTCCTTCTCTGGAGCCTGCACTTTCTCCTTCACTGGCTCTTCTGGAGCCTGCACTCTCTCCTTCTCTGGAACCTTCACCTTCTCCTCGTCTGGCTCCTTCTCTGGAGCCTGCACTTTCTCCTTCACTGGCTCTTTCTCTTGAGCACGCATTGTCTCTTCTACAGCAGTGTCCTCCACAGCTTTCTCCACAATCTCAGCTGGCTCCTTCTCCGGAGCCTTGGTTCTCTCCTGTGTGAGCTCGTCAACCGTGTCTCTGCCTCCAAGCTGATACTTGTCCAGCTCTTCGATCATTTCAAAGTCTTCTTCCACACTGTCAGATTCCGTCTCTGGCTTGTCAGGTTCTGTCGTTGGCACTTCCGGTTTCGCAGACCTCTCTCCTTGTGTTTCATCTGTCGATTCTTCGCGTGTTTCTTCGGGAGGGACAGCTTCCGTGGGTTCTTTCTTCGCTTCTGTCGGGCGGGTTTCGAACAGCTCCTTCGCTGTCTCCACTGGCTTCTCTATCATCTCTGTCGTTGCGATCCGTTCCTCTGTCGTTGGCTCTTCCTCTGGGTGCTTCGGTTCTTGAGCGGGTTCTTCGCTGACGTCCATCGGCTGCGTCGCATCCTCTGGTGTCTCCTCCGTGGTGTCGCGTGGTGCCTCCTTCGCTGTAGGACCTACCTCCTCAGCGCTTTCCTCTACCTCTTCCTCCCTGACTACCTCAGCATCAACATCATCCGCTAAACCTTCGAGAACCTCGTCCAACACCAGCTCTGGAGACAGAGCTCTCGCAAAATCGCTCACCCCTTCAATATCGCTCACCTCTTGAACATCGCTCACCCCTTTCTCTGACTCTTCCGAACTCTTCATCGCCTCATCTAACTCTCGCTCGAACGATTCCGACTTCACCTCCAAACCCTCAACAGCCTCTTTCTCGGGAACCTGAACCATCTCAAACTCTGCGATCACATCTTCCAACGCTTTCTCTGGGGGTTTCTCTACCTCCACCACCTCGGGTGGCTGATCCACATCAGGCGTCAAGGACCTTCGCAACTTTTCAACTTCTTTGGCCAATTCGGACTCGACAGGCTCGGCCGGGACCCCGTCGGAACGCGGCTCGGCCGCTTCCTCTGGTGCCCGGTCCTTTCCCGCCGATGACAGGCCACCGGCGAGGACAGCCGCGACCAGTAACACGCCTTGTTTCACAGCGTCTGCGAACGCCATTGGCTTGTCCGAGTCGGGGTGGCGAACCTCGCCGGTTTGCAGGTCGAGCAGCCCGCGTTCTGCGGCTGCGCGCGACGTGATGACGTCACCGGTATCCGGGTCGCGCATGGATACGGTCGCCATGTCAACCTGTTCAAACTTTAGTTCCTGCAAAGTGCATTACAAACCATCCAGCAAGAGAAACCAGTGCGTGAAAATGTGAAGTGTGAGCTTGGAAAGAGAGACTTTTACCAAACTGTAACCAGAACATGAACATCAATCTTCTTGTGTTTTTGTCATTTCTGAACGCCAAAGTCCCTCCTTCCGCTGTGCCCCAGCTTTCTTTGAAACGCCCGATCTTGTTGCATGTTTTTGTCTCAGCCGAATAGAAGTCTCTTGCAATGAACATTGGCAGTAACAAAGAGTATGAAAACTAGAAAAGGAGAACGTTTCCTCTTGAGAGATGAGCTTGAGTTTGCAATAGCCGAGAGAGAAACGAGAGAGACAGAGAGATGTTCTCTGAGCAGCTTGATGCAGCATACCAACTCTGGTAGCAGTACAGCAGCACTTTCAACCAGTGCTCAGTCGGTCACATGACCCACTCCGGTGCTCAGTCGGTCACATGACCCACTCCGGTGCTCGGTCGGTCACATGACCCACTCCGGTGCTCAGTCGGTCACATGACCCACTCCGGTGCTCGGTCAGTCACATGACCCACTCCGGTGCTCGGTCAGTCACATGACCCACTCCGGTGTTTTTACCCCGTTATGCACACATACTACAAGGCTGGTGGAGCGGCAGGGCGGGGTCGCTACTCACTCTGTCGTAGATGGAAGACACGGTGGAGGAAACCCCGACCGAGGACACCTCTGACGTCATGTCCGGGTCCTTCTCATTGGCGCACTTGTCGACGATGAAGCCTCGCTCCAGCGCGACGGAGATGGTCATCACCTCCCCCGTCATCAGGTTCACCACAGTGCCGTCTGCAAGTGGCACGACACAACTCGATCAAAGTCAAATTCTCAAAAAGAAAATAAAGGTGCAAACGCATAATTTTGAGGTCTGTTTCACACGGGAAGCGTCACACGCTTGCGACTCTGCACAATGAGGGCGTCAACAGTGACGAACAACATAACGCGAGCAGATTTGAGCGACAGTGCGACGCATCATGCCCCCTGCAATGCCGATTGACCTGCTGGATCACAACGCACATCACGTCAACAGTGATAAGAGAGCTCAAGGTACGTCAGCGCAACCATCACGGAGCGATGTGAAATTCACAAAACGCCACTGACCTGGCGTGATTCTGAATCCGGGTTTCGAGACGAAGGCGGAGGGAGCGAAGTCGGCGAGGATCAAGTGATCAGCGACGGACGACGGCGCCGAGCTGAGCGGCGGGGACGGGCTCTCCGCGCCGCCCGCGCCGCCGCCGCCGCCGCCCCGGCCGTTCAGCACGGGCGCGTCGGCGGGCGTCGGCGCCGCCGGCGTCGTGTCCCCGTCGTCGCTCATCATCGAGTCGGACGACTGCGCTCCGTTCTGCGCAGACGCTGCGCCCCCGTGTGGCGTGTATCTGCGAACATTCAATTGGAACTGTGAGTCCGATCGGTCCCTTTTCATTTGACCAATAAATTCTTCCGGAAAATGACCAAATCACTTCAAACGTCAAAACTCAGGGTTCAAATTTTTCCAACGCGTGTGTGTGTTTGTGTGTGTGTGTGTGTGTGTGTGTGTGTGTGTGCGTGTGTGTGGGTGCGCGCGCACACAAATTACCCGTTGGAGGGGCCGGACGCGCCCATGAGCACGACGCCTTCCGTACGCATGCGTTGACGCCGCTCCAAGTCCTCGGGCGTCGGTACGTACTCCTTGCCTGCAACGCGCAACATGCTCACTTGATTTTCCACCAACTGTTCACCAATTCCCACAAAATAGATTTTCTCTTGGGGTCTTTCAACTGCGTTGAACGCAAAATTGGACAAAATTTTGGTTCCGTCTCTGAACGCAGCAGCAGCAACAACAACAACAACAACAACAACAGCAGCAGCAGCAGCAGCAGCGTACTCACTGTATCTGGGGTCGTCCCCGGCGGCGCTCGGCAGCACCGGCACGAGGAAGCCCTTGATGACGGCGTCGTCCAGCTTCATCGTCTTCTGCGACGCCGCGTCGTGGAAGGTGCCGCGGACGGGGTCGAGGTAGCCGCGCTGTAGCGCCTCGTTGAACGCCATGCCGGCGGGGCGCCCGTGCTCCCGACCCGCCGCCGGCGACACCGACCGGCAGCGCAGGTTGATCAGCCCGAGCAGGATCGCTTCGTCTGCGCCGCGAGAACAGAAAATCAGGCTGTGTGGGCAGTTTCAGCAAGGCACCCCTCGTGCATATCATACACGCACGTACATGTTTGTAGACAAGTCAAAACGTGATGGCACACGCGCGTTGCTTTCAGTTCGTACAGGCGCATGTCAAACCACTGATCACGTGGCACAGTGCTGAATGTGTACACTATGGTCATCGTCGTCACGTGTTTGTCATGTGACCCACTCACCAAGCGTGATGACGCGTCCTGTCTGCGGGTCAAGGCAGTTTCCGCTCTCGAGCTCGAAGAATCCGCGTTCCATCGCTTCCGGCATCGTGAGGCCCGGCTTCGGGGCGGGGACGCAGCCGAGCAGCCCGGCATCCACCGCCTCCGCCAGGGGGACGCGGTCGCCCGTCATCGGGTCCTTGTAGACGCCGTGGCGCAGGTCGATGAGGCCCCTGTTGAGCGCCTCAGTGATGGTGAGCTCGGGGCGCTGCGCGGGCGGGACCTGGCGCGCGGTGCGCGGCGGCGGCTCCTGCCCCGGAGCCCCGCGGGCGTCCGGCTCGTCCCGCTCCCGGCTCGAGTACCTGCGTGAGAACCAGAGACGCTGCGTCACTCACATGCGAGGAAATCTTGAAATGTGTAGCAAAATTGGGTTGACAAACGCCGTTCGCGGGTGCCCGTCCTTCCAAAACGCATTTTTCACTTCTCCGCATCAGTCTCTCCGCCAGTGTTAGTCAAAAGCCATTGGTTTTGGACACATGTCAAACGAAACCACATCGAGGTTGCCTGGTCCCGTCTCTCGGATGTAACCATGGAAATATGCCACGCATGGCCAACACCGAACACCGCGTCCATGTTCAGAACACGATTATCTCAGTGTGTTGAGTTTTTGTTCTCCTCATGACCACCACCCGCTGCTGCGTTGCACAATGTCGACTCGCACGCACACACCGCACACACACGCACAACTTTGGTAAGAACGTTTTGCACTGTCCCTGCCCTGGAAAACTTCACCATTGCAAAAAGGTCACGTGACCTCACAAACCTGATGTCTACATTTTCGTGTTAAGATTCCACCACAATTTTCACCGTCACCCCGTTTCCAAAACATCCACTGAGGTTACGCTTGCTAGTTAGTTCGCCCTGCTTCACCATGGTTACGATGACATTCAATGTCACGTGCACACAACACCGTCCCTTTCTGCGCGCGAGTTGCAACGTACCAAACGAAGGAATGGCTCGGTTGTCCAAACCACCTGGTTCGACTTGAAAGGGGAAAGAATATTTGCAAATACGTCAAAAATATCTTCGTAGATTTTTGTTCATATTGTGAACCATTGTTGGCAAGAAAGATCTTCACACTGCGAAATTTGTCCAGACACAGACTGAAACTGACGGCCCTGATGGCAATGATGTGACCTTGAGCAAATTTTCAACCACCTTCCAGCACCCGAATCCAAACTCGAAGTTCCTTCACGACTCACTTTTGCACGAATGATTTCACTTCAATGTCCGTACGCTTTCAGACAGGATCAGTTGTCTAACCATGAAGTGTCAATCGTTCGCACAGCTCGCCTGATCACAGAGACACGAGCAAGGTCACAGAAATGACTGAATCTGTGGTACACACCGTGTTCGATTCACGCGTCCAGCGCACCTGTGTCCCTTCGAGCCCGAATGGTACGTTTGGCGCCAAACTCTCACAAATTGCCGCGAGGTGGCGCTGCTCACCTGGTCGTGTCCTCGAGGAGCGTGCTGTCCCGGGAGTAGAGCGAGTCGCCCTCGTCGTCCGCCGAGATGGTGCCGCGGTCGCCGCCGAGCATGTCGCTCGAGTCGTCCAGCGAGTCGTCGGGCAGCGACTCCTCCGGCCCGTCGTCCCCGGGCCCGCCGCGGACCAGCAGCCCCTTGCGGCGGGCCAGCTCCACCGGCATGCGGTCTCCGGTGCGCGGGTCGCGGAACTCGGCGTGGGTCGTGTCAATCAGGCCTCGCTGCAGGGCCTCCGTGTAGGTGATTCCCACCACAGGGGGCGCTGGCGCAGGGCCGCCGGGCGCCGGGGGCCCCGGGCCCGGCACCCCTCCTCCACCGGGGTCGGTGCTAGGCGGGCCAACCCCTAAAAAAGACTGCTGTACAGAGTGCTGGGTGCGATACGGCGTCTCCGCGCTGACAGCGGGGCCCCTGATGGGCTGCTGCTGCTGTTGCTGCGGAGCGCTGCGTGGTATCACTGCACTCTGTACAGCCGAGGCTGAGCTTGGTGTCTCTGAAACGGTGGTGGAGGCCCGTACGCGAGAGACCTGCTGCTGGGGGGAGGCTGGTACGCGAGAGACCTGATGCGTCGACATGCGGCTCGATTCAAAGTGGTGGTACTCCGTGAATCCTCCTTGCTGCTGCTGCTGCTGCTGTGGTGGTCCAGGCATGCGCGGTCCGGTGGACTGCGCCATGCTGACCTGGCTCTGCATGGTCTGCGTCGCCGAGGCGGGCGCGGACCCCGGGGTCGGGGTGGGCAGGTCCCGCAGCGGGCTGCCCTCCTTCCGCACGAGTCCGTCGCGCACCGCGCGGTCCAGCGGCACGCGCTCGCCCGTCACGATGTTGACGTACATGCCCGACACGAAGTCGACGATGCCGTGCGACACGGCGTCGTTGAGCGGGATCTCGCGGCCGCTGCGCGGGTCCACGACGCCGCGGATCTGCGCGTCCTGACGGGAGAAACGCGCGCTCAGCATGACGTCATCGAAACAACGCGTTTCTCCAATGGGTGTGTCATGCATTGTCTGCACGCACAAGGCGAAACCAGGGGCGCAACCAATGACGCCACGAGTATGGATTGGGTTGAACAAGGAGTTTCAACGTGCAGATTCAAGGAAGATTTTTTCTCCCTTTGGCCTGTCCCAAGATCAAATTCGGACTCGGGAGAAATCAAATTTGTCTTCCAGGTTCGAATCCCGGCATGTCGAAATGAGCAGTGACAGAGGTACGCTGAAACACTGCAATTTTTGTCCCCAAAAGAATGTGACCCTGTCCACACGCACCTGATCAGGCGTCTTGCCCCGGCGCTTGGGGCTGGGCGAGCCGCGACGCTGCGGTGCCGGGGACGCCGACGCGCGCGCCGTGGCGCGACGCACCGACGCCGGCGTCATGGCGCGCGTCTGCGCCCGGATCAGCTGCCGGTCGATCGCCTCCTGCATCGTGAACACCTCTCCCGTCAGAGGGTTTCTGAAACAGAAAGAAGTCACACTGAACGTGTGTGTGTGTGTGTGTGTGTGTGTGTGTGTGTGCAAGGAGGCGTTGATGTGTGTGTGTGCTTCCTCCTGCAGGTGCGTGTTGTTTGTGTGTGCGTACGTTTTGGAGTGCGTGTGCGTGTACTTGTGCGAATCCAGGAGCCCCCCCCCCCCAAAAAAAAATAGCTCCATGGAGCTCACGGTGATTTGAGGAAATTTCAGTTGCTCTGATTTGGCTTACTCTGATTTGGCTCACTCTGATTTGGCTCACTCTGATTTGGCTCACTGTTTTTGTCAAAATTCTTACTTTTTTCACTCAATATTCACAACTTGGGAACTCATTTAGCACACTTAAATGGAATAAATTTGAACTTTTACACATTGTTTTACAAAAATATCCACATATCAACCAAAAGAATTGCCCAGTATCCATTTTCAAATTTTCTATGAAAAATGACTTTTTAACCCAAACTTTAGCCCCACCTAAAAACCATTTAAAAATTTTCAAAAATCAAAAATTGAATGC
>JAAUXT010080060.1_pt1 | contig 30237 bp, 39 predicted proteins | sample 7278171 | NCBI WGS metagenome assembly JAAUXT01 (sample SAMN14350112, study PRJNA611818) | marine sediment metagenome | isolation source: surface marine sediment (1.8m) | place: French Polynesia: Moorea | collected 2018-08
GTTTGACAACAAAGACTTCTATTGTTCTCTTTGAGTCCAAAAAGTTTTCTGTGTTAAATGCCTTCGGCATGTCGATGAACATTTGACGCCAGGAAGTGATACCCCCTCGTACTGTGTTCTCATTTCGGGAGTGGGTTGGGGTCCAAATCCAGTTTGGTGTGGACGATTTTGGGAATTTTCGTCGGATCCTGTTCAAACCGATTCTATTTTTCTGCATTTGCCAAACCAATCAAGGAAAGGGTCAAAGTCTTTTGGGCCACTTGTTCTTTTGCCGACGTGGACAATACGAGCCGGCACTGAACCGTTAATGGACTCGTGATGGCTGACCTGCATCCCCGAATGTCTTGGTCTGTCATTTCAGTTGTGTACGAGGAATCAAATTATGTCTGGATTTTGCATGTTTATTCTTTTGAGCTGTTAGAGACGACGACTGACAAGCCGATTCTGTTGTCCTTCCGGAAGTCACAAGAACATGCACAGTCCAGGAAAATATTGAAGCGTTTTTGTGTGAAAAAGTTGCAAGTAATTTTCGTGTGGACACACCGTTGTCTTCGTGTGTTGCATCGATTGATTCTAAATTTAGACCTAGACCCACGTATCTACGCGTTGACACGTTGTGTGTTCGACAGATAAGCATCTGGGCAGGTGCACTTTTTGATAACGTTGACCAGATACTCGACAAAACTGAAACGATTTGCAACACCACACAGCTCTGAAAGACGTTTTTTCGCCTGATTACAAATCACTAAAATCCAAGTGTTTCGTTGTTGTTTCAGCCGAGGAAGTGAAACTGATCACGAAACCCGTGGACATGGACGACAACTGGTTCTTCGAACTGGTAGAACCCGAGGAAATCAGCTACACGTACAAAGTCCGTCCTGCCAAGAACTTCGGTGCAGAGATGGTTTGTAGTCTGAGTCCTGTTGTTTCACGAACCGAACCCACACAGCAGCTCCACATCGTTGTGCAGATTGTCGTGAACACGATCTTGTCCATTTTCAGAATCAGACGTTGTTCCGTGTGGAGTTGGTGCCCGTGAAACCATTGGATGCGTGCAGCGACATTCAGGACCAAATTTTTGTGAAAGACAGCGTAGCATTTATTGAGAGAGGGTGAGAAACTTGTAACTTTTCCGACTCTGGTAAGATTTCAACAAGGAATGAACTCAACGTGCAATTTTTGCAACGCCGAAAAGGCGAAGGCTACCCACGTGCGACAATAGCGGTTCATTGTGCGATGTCCCTTTGTGGCAGAGCACCTTGTGCAAATGTGGTTATGTAAGGTTGACCAGGTGTCCCAACCCGACTCCTGTAGACTAACACCCCCATTGATGTCTTTTCTCCAGGTTGGTACACATGGCGGTGAATGTGGTGGTGGTTGGGGGGGGGGGGTGTTCGGCTGACCTTGACTTTTTTCTCACTGTCACATGCCAGCTTGAATCTGTGGGGATTATTAGCAAACATCCGCAACCCTGGAAACGCAAGCGTAACTTTTGGTATGCTGTGACAGTCAAAAGTTACGTTTGCGTTTGTGTTTCCAGGTTGCGGGCTGTTTGCTAAAACTCGCCTGTATCAGAGGGACACCGTACACACAGTTGCCTTGAGCACTGCTTCTCTTGTTTCTTTTCCGATCTTGACGTTCTCCTTCCGTATTTCAAGATCCCTGGCAAAAGTTCACGACAAGTCGATGCACATTACCGATAGATGATCAGGCTGGAAAGGCTTTTGGTCATCATTTCGAGGGACGTTCAGACTTTTGGTCGTCATTCCAGAGGATGTTCGTTTTTGACGAAGACAATCAACGCAGAGCGGGTTGGGGCGCTGGCGGTGATCATATTCGACAACAAGCACGAGAACGACGACAGCATGATCGATATGATCAAGGACGAGACGGACCGTTCGACCGGGATTCCGTCCTTCTTTCTCCTCGGCAAGGACGGGTGTGTGTGCACGCTCTACCTCACCTGCGATTATGATCCAGGGCCCCAAACTCACAGAGACTTGTCGTTCTCCGGCTTCTTCGCAGTTGTCTTTTGGGCAGTCTCACACCCCACACGTCTCTGTCTGGTACAGCCTGTAACAGGGGAGGGGACACCGGGTACTCTCAGCCCTGAAAACTTTTGTCCATAAAGTTCTGTCTCCCACCCGCACCGGTCGAACTCTGGTCAGGAACTCCGCCCAAGATAAAATGTTGGGATTTTCCAGGACACGCAGAAAGAATCCAGGTCCACCTTGACTTTCAAATCTCACTGCGCAAAACTCAAATGATTTGAAGTGATTCAGTGAGTTTTCTTCGTTGTGTTTCAGTCACATGATACAGAGGACCCTGGAGGCAAACCACCTGCAATACGCCGTCATCAACATTCCAGTGAATATGACAGGACTGAACGCTGCGCAAATGAACCACCCACCCTGGACGTTGTGGTGACAGGGGCGGACAACCTGTGTCACCTCAAGTTGCCTTTGCCTCTTTCTTCACAGTCCATCCGTCATTCTTGTCATCTGTCATCGTTGGATCTGAAGTGTGGTACAGTACAGTTTGTGTGTACCTCTTGACGCGTTTTCACATTTGTGGACTCTGACGGGTCCGAGATTCTTCACACGATCAGCAACAGACTTCATTTCATCCAAAATCATCTGCACACAACATCGCAACATCTGATTGTCTGGACGGGTCCACCGCTGAGGCAAGGTCAACTTCCCGTGAATTTTCAGATCAGTGCGAAAGCGCCTTTCGATGAGTGTGGTCTTTGTCAGCGTTGAACATGTTTTTGTCACAATGAATTGAGATTTTGGTCATTCCAGTTCTAACAATGTGTTTGGTGTTCAGCTAACAAGCCCACAAAAAATAGCCGAACCGATGGCCAACAAGTTCCTTCCATTCCATGCCAAAGCTTCAGCAGTGGATTCCAGTTCTGGGAGCCCAAAACAAAAAAAGCATGCATTGGACACGGTTTTCCTGTCGAACAGTTTGGAGAAAATAGGCTCAACATATCAGTTTGCCGCTGAATATGGAGTTGCTGCACGACCGTTTTGTGAAAGTTTGGCGCTCGGAGTACCAGTATTTGCTGACAGGAAGGAATGTGACACCAAGACAAAGATCATTTGTGTGCAATTTATCGTTTCCGTTTCAAAGTTGAAAGTGAGGCAGATTTTCCGTACGTGCGTGAACTAACTCTGCACAAATGATGACGCAGCTGTGCGTTTCCCGTGATTCGTTACCCATGTATTGACACAGCGACGTGCTGTCTGTTCTGCAAACCTGTTTGAACATGGTCCCAAAAATATTGAACCTGGTTCCCAAAAAAAGAGCAACAGAACTGACTGGAATCTGGTTTGGAATGCAACGTGCAATTGCGTGTGCTGACAACTGTCAAAACAACACTTGGTTTGAAGCAAAATGTTGTATTATCTCGGAACGAATTGACCAACTCTGGAAAATTCGTTGGAAGTTTGCACACGACGACTGCTTCTGACCACTTTGCGAGTTGTGCCATCAGCAAGGAAAACCCCCCGCTGAAGATTTTATTCAAAATCCCCCCTCAGAAGATTACCTTCCACATTTCACTACCAGGTGGACTCGAGAAGGTTTCAACCCCCTCCCAGTTTTGTTTGCATTGTCAACACACACCCCCCGTCTTCGGCAGGACACAAAAAGTGTCAATTTGGACCCAGAATTTTGTGCGGTTTTCTAAGTTGAAGATGACCACCGGGGTGCCTGTCTACACAAAAAGTGTTCTTCATTCGTGTTTTGTTTGATTTTGCTTGGTGTGAACTCGTTGGAAGTCTCCCAGTTTTGTTCTTGTTCCCACTTCGTGTGTCCATCTCAGAACATCAGTTGTTGGTTGAAAATTGTTCTGTGATGTTTTTTGTCAATTTGTTCTTTTTCTGTTGAGAATCTGGTCTCATTTTGGTGGCAAAAGACTGTCACTTGCAGTGTGTTGAGAGTAAAGCTGAGACACAATCGACAATTATGGCTTCGCTGTTGGTGATGTATCGTGTCAACCGGAGAAACGCGCCGATTCGTGCGGATCGCGGACTGCCAAGGCGTCGGTGCGTTCAAACACACACCTGCCGTCTGGAATCTCAAGAGAGGGTCCTTCGAAGTGCATCAAAAATACCCCTGTCCCCGACAGAACGATTTCAAATTTGATTGAAGGACCCAAGACTCAAGAGTGTGGGTGATTTCAAACTCTGTATACATGTACGTATTTTACCATTGACATTTATTTTGCAACTAGCACCTTTTTGAAGTTTGAAATGTACGCGCTTTTGAGAACCAACAGACCACCACAAATTCCATGAGTGGCGCGAGAATGAAATTGACACAATCAAGCGTGGATTTGGATCCGCTGTGTGTCGCCGCCCAACCTGCGGAGAGAGGCAGGGATTCAGACAGCCGGAAAGAAACAGATTGAACACGCGACAAAATTGCTTTGATTTTTGGTGGAGAATTCAAGGACGGCTTTCACTCCGCGAGCTCGGACTTTGAAGCTGAATGAGAGTTGGATTGTGGGGGAACACTCACTTGTTGTTTATCATGAGATGTTTGATTTCTCCGTGGAACGGTTTCAGTGGTTGCTTGCTTGGCAAGAGATCGTTGATGAGAGAGAAGTGTCTGCTGCTTGGTTGAATGATGATCTGCGAAGGTTTTGCCAGGAACAGCGAATGGACTCGGAGAGCACCACAAAGCACATTCTCCATGTACAGTTCGCTGCTGAAAAATGACAACAATTTTGGTGTTTTTCCTTGTTTTAGCAGTTTTGTGTGACAAATTTGAAGATTTCAGGCCACAAAGTTTGGCCACGGACACTGTCTGCAAAAGGTCAAAAGAACATCAAACGGATCAGATCCAAGATCAAATTCTCACATGTTTCGGCGGCTCCTCACTGTGACGTGGTGCCACTGACCGTCGCTCGCGGCATTGAAGTGGCAAAACCTTTCGCATTAAAATTTATGTTGTACTTCTCTGGCACATCCAGGAAGCAACCCACATCCCGCCCCCGCCACTGACATGTCCCTGCATGCTCTTGCACCCCACATTTGTGAAGTTGAAGTTGGGACCCCTCCCCCCAACCAAATCCTCCAATCACACTTGAACCTTTTGAGTTCGGATACCCGTGGTCCCAAGCCTGAACCAAGATTCTCCAGTGTTTCTGGTTGTGTGGTGAAGATTATCACTGTGAAAGGTATCGGCGTGACATGGCATAATCAAGCAAGTTTGACTCGTTTTGAATCTCTTACTTGAGGATCCTCTGATCGCGGACTCTTCCCTCAACAGCCAACTTCCCATTGAAAATTCGAAGCAAGAGAAAATTGTGCTTTTTCTGCAAAAAAGACCGTTCAGAAATGGCGTAATGTCTAAGATTATCCAATTGATGTGGAGGCGCTTCTCGGGTGGACTTTTCTCACTTTGTTTAGCACACAAAGCGAGCCGTTGAGCTACCTTCCAAAGAAGCAGAGTGCAGTTCCGGTCTTGTGTTTTGTATGCGAGGGACAGTTTCCTGATCCTGGTGTTCACATTCATCGAGAGTGGTCCAGGTGCGAGGACCGAACCAACTTCCTGAAATGTCGTCAATGATGTAACACCAACAGGCACCATCGTAAAGAACTGCTTGTCGCCTTGCATTGCCATGCGTTTTGATGTGATGTCAAATCTCTGTGCTGCATGGTTGTCACCTGCGCGACGTTGGATCTGCGTAGCGCGAGGCTGCTGATGCTGTCTATATCTGCGCAGCCGGGCGTCGGCGTCGGCGGCGTCGCGCGGAAGGAAGAGCGGACGGCGAGGTCCACGCGCTGTCCGTCCAGCGCCACGTTGGCGACACAGGCGCTGAACGTGGACTCCGAGGCGTCGCGCTTGCTGCGCGCCCCACGCTGCGGGCGAAACAACTTCGAAAATCAGTTTGACTCAATTCCTTCGGCAAAGGGACTCCTGGATCGGCAAACACGGCATGTGTTTGCTTCTGCGTGGAACTGAAAGGCGTTCATGTGCTGTAAAGAGTGCCAGCATGATCTGCGGACCTGGTGGCGCGGGAAGACAAGTGTGTTGGGCAGCGACGACACGGTAGCGGAGACGGGCAGCGAAACGGCGTCACGCCGCCGGCGTCGCTCGTCTACGACCAGGCGCAGGGAGTCCCCGTGGCTGCAAACACAAATTCCACAGTGCAACCAAAACACAAGTCTGTTCAGAAATGTCCCGAGGTGCCCAGTGTTTTATTCTTGGTGCCGAGCTGAGTAGCGTAAAGATATTCTGAAGAGTGAGCGCATAAAGTTTGAAATGGTACCGTCTCACTCCCAGCTGATGCCACTGTCCGTTGGCGATTCTAGGGCCACAGATCTTTCTCGACTGACCATACTCAGTCCAGAGAAGACAGGCTCTTCCGTCTTCCACAACGACGGATATGGACTGTGGGGAGATTGGATTTGGACTCGGAGTCGGTCGAGGCCAATGCGGCCGTGTGCGTCGGTCCCAGTCAGACTCTGTGGGCCGGTCCCAGTAATTTGGTGTCGGTTGTGGCCATGGTGCCGGAGTTGTGTGGTGCTGCACTGTGTGTCCGTGTCCATGATGAGCCCCCTGGAAAACAAGAATGACTTGATTCCGCGCACACAGCGAGAACACGGTTGAGACTGTTGCAGTAATGAAACCACCCAATGACAGGACGAACCCTGCGGTTGTCGTGCACCAGGTTAACGATGGTTCCGGACGGAGAGTCGGTCTTGACGGAAAGGTCGAGGTTGTTGACAAGCGACGGCTGCTGCGCTCGTCTCGGAACTTCCCGAACGACGTCTCGACTCCCAACTGGCAGTATGGGCTCAGACACAAATGAACTCAGTGAGCGTCAAATCACAGCCACAATCCAGATTTGAGGAATTGAGAGAAATATTCAGAGATTCTCACTTGGACCCATTGGTAATATCTTTCGAAGTGTTGAATCTTCAGTCGAGTGTCCTGGATAGAGTTGCGAATTGTCTCCGATACAATTCGTATTCTGGAGTGCGTGTTGAAAATCCTCCGATTCAAATGCGCCACCTCACTCTGCATCACTTGCAATTCCGCAACTACGTCGAAAGTGGCAAATTCAACTGTTTCCGTTCTGAGTGAAGTCATGCATGCCACAGGTTGGCAGAAAGCGTGTTGTTGAAAACAGAATTACAGACACTCTTATTGTCATAGGACAGAAAAGACCAGAGGCGCACCTTCTCTGGACGGTGGCAAGTTCATGATTTCCTGCTGCAAGTCGTGAAACTGAGCTGCTGATTCGTTGATCCGTCCCACCAAATAGTTGATGTTTTCTGCGGCAAAGATCGCCTTCTTTGCTGCTTTCTTTGCCTTTTGTGATGAGGGAAAGCAAATAATTTGGTTTTCCTCTGAAAACACTGAATCACTTCTTGAACGCGCATTGAACTCCTTCTTTCCATCACGTTCCACTTCTGGTTATCTGAATAATACGTTTCAAGCGACTGTGCTGTCCTGGAAGAGAATAATCACCTGGAACTTGGCTCTTCCAATGGATCTCTTCTTCGTCTTGACGATTGAGTCAAATCTGGGGTCAATTTGCAGGAGCCTCGGCGACTCTCGACGCGATGCCCCTTCAGTCATCCTCTCGCGACTGAGCGCGTCGTCTGCCTGGGTGTGTGACGACCATTTGCCCCAATGTCGTTGCCTTCTGACGCTCACAGCTGCAGAAAATTTAGAATTGCACGTTCAGCATCGCAGGCCGAGTTCCTGGTGGAACGCCACGCCATTTTCTCAGAGCTTACCTGCCGTGCGTCTTCTCTGATGGATTGCATACTGATTCGACCCATGTTGAGATCGCTGGGACACTTCACCCCCTATTTCGAGCCGAGCCGGCCTGACGGCGTCCAGATGGCGCCTCAACAGCGCGTGATCGACATGCGCCTTCCTCAGCCTCGCTCTCAAGCCTGCAATGCGACACCACAGTCAGCACTTGTACGACGTGCCCGTGCAAATCAAATCCGTGGTCTTTGTGTCCTGTCAACATTAAGATAACTGACCTTGGCATGAATCTTGAGCGTGCTCTGCGTCATCGTTGGTCCTGTTGATAGTCTCAAATCTGGCTCTCAAATCGTTCGCCAGAAGAAGACCTGCAATGAAACAACCACATCTTCGTGGAGGAAAAAATACGTTTACTCGAAACCTCTTCCTCGACCAACTCACTCGACTGGTGAGGCTCGGTGAGAGAATCACATCTCGCGTCCAGGCTCCTCTTGGAGCGAAACGATCTCTTTGGAGCCTGATTGAAGGCGTCGAGAAGAGCGCGTTGTTGAGTGCGTGGCGACGGACGGGTGCGCGGCTGATCGTTTGGCCACCAGGCGCCACCGTCATCGCGATCATCATCGTTGTCCTCGCCGGTGTCACCGCCACTGCCCTGTTCGCCCACGTCCGGTTTGGGCGTCGTGGTTGTCGGCGTCTCGGTCTGTGTCACCACAGGCGACATCGTCGTGTCTTCCGCCTCCCACCAATTTGTCGTGGTGGTGCTGGACGTCGTTGTTGTCGACACTTCCTGTTTATTTCTCTCCTCTTCAATCTCCCAGGGCCACAAGAACTGCGTGGTCTTTGGAGTTGCAATTGCTGTGGTGTCCGGTGTTTGAGATTGCTCTTCGAAACGCGTGGTTGTGGACGGTGTCGCCGTCTGCGTGCTTGAACTCAGGGTTGACTCGGTCTCCCACGACCAACGAAAAGTGGTTGTCGTCCTTGGTGGTTCTGTTGTCTCGAACGAAATGAGGCTGTCTGTCGTCTGGGTGGCTCCTTCGCCCGGGCTGAGAGTCGTCACGGTGGTTGCAGCCTTGCGGGGACAAATGGTCTCAAGCATGTTCTGGGGAAATAAGAAAAGCGAAGAAGATTGTGTGAGAGGTTTATGCCGAGGACAATGTGAGATCAAATGAAAGTGGACGTCTGTTTCCACACCTGCTGAATTTCTCGGGATTGTCTCAACGCCGTGTCTGTTTCCTCCGTGTCGCGCGTTATGTTCTCCAGAACTTTCAAGTAGTTGTAAAATGGTTTCGCTTTCTGGAGTATTGGGTTGACACGACTGCCAAAACACACAAGAAGATCTGTCGACATTTCAATTGCACTGCAAACTTCATTGTGTCAAATAATTTACACTACTTCCTGCTGAAGGGTAGATCTACTGTTTTGGAAAAGACAATTGAGTGTTGAGAGGTTTGTGGAACTTACGAGATTTTATCTGCGACATTTATGAGCACAGTGCGTGAGTGACGTTTTATGTCCAGCCAGAAGGGCAACATATCCATGATGGCTGTTTTTGTCTGCAGTGTTTTCCTCTGTGCCATTCGCGGAGAGTGCGATAAGTGTCTCTTTCGGGTACCCACATTCTGACCGGGGGATAATGATCAGACAAGTATGCAAACAGCACATAAGTGGCAAAATCATGGCAAAATCATGCAAACACACTTGAGCGAAATGCATTCTCTCAAGTTGTTCCACTGTACTGAAAGACCCCGCGGATCTAATCTGTGAGATCCCCTCACGAAGCTGTAGGAAATTCAGCTGCTCATTCGCTTGCCATGGCATGCAGTCTGTGCGTTGTCAATGATTCGGTGCGACAATCTGGTAATTGCCCGTTTGGCCTTGTCGCAAGTTTGCAACAAAGTGCCCAAACAAATTTGTTTTTCTGGGCGGAAGAGATTCATTTCCTGTTTGTCATCGCGCAGACTTGGCAGAAGTCGCGACACCAAACAGAATTGTGCAGTTCAAGTTGTGGAGATACGAAAGTTTGAAGAACAAAATGACAAACGAGGAACATTCACCTGGTTTTGGTAGGCAGCGTCAGCGAGAAATCTACGGGCCACGGCAAGTCGCTCGGCCGCGGTTTGTTCCTTGGGGATGTCGTTTTCAGCACTCGCACCGCCATTCCTCCTTTTGAGTATCATGTCCCGCGTTCTGTTGCGTAACGCTGCCGTCACAAACTACAACCCAGTAGGTATCGATCAAGATCGCTTCGTGGCCAATGTGTCCCGCGTGTTGTTGAACAGATTCCGACCTGTGGCTCTTACCTGAGTGGTGTGAACCTTGTGATGGAGCGAGTGCGAGATCCTGTGCGCCTCGACCGTGGCCCTCTCCGTGACGCTCAGCTTGTGCCTGAGCTCGGCCACCTTCTCCCTGAAGCCGCGCACCGCCTTCGCGTGCTCCGCGTGAGTCAGTTTGGCCTTCTCTGCTTGCTGGTCGTAAATCCTGCGTTGAACAAAATCTCATTCTGCCCAACTTTGTGATGTTTGTTCAATTTTCCGGTTGATGCAACCGGCGAGGAAAGTTGTGGACAAATGATTGGAGAAACCTGATTCGTCCTTTGGACCGAGTCAGCAGTTTCATTGCCGTGTCATATTCCGTGGAAATTTTCCGGTGATCAAAGTAAATAGCCATGGATCTGCGAACTTCGTCAGCGTTCAGAGTCGGGATGTGGCACGCGTCGTTGGGGCGCGCAATCCTCCCCCGTTGCCTGCGGCAGTAGTACGCGTGTCGGTAGAGATTCTCTTTGTGACGGTTCAAGCCACCCAAAGATTCTGCAAGAAGAACACGAAATTGGATTTGTTTCTCATTTTAGTCACTTAACGCAACGTTTATCACAAGTACGCTGCATGTGGAGTTCTGACTGCTAGCCGTTGAAACAGAACTGCTTTTCTTGCAACACGTACCATACGTGAGTCTCATCTGCTGCTTGAGGGTTTTGACGGAGAAGTTTATGTCGCTCAGCATGCGAGTCGTGTTCAGTAGCTCGACCCTCCGGACCAAGTGATTCACCTAAATTTGTACAACGCAAAATGCTTTGTGCACAGCATCTTCTGAGTCACCCAACCACACAAATTCACTTTTGACATCGATTTACTGTCGCTCGAATGTTGCTTCGAACCAACGAAACTTAACCCTGTCATGAAGCCACACAAGTCGACGATACACACTGGAGATGTCGCGGAGACTCTGCTCCACGTGTCGTCGCTTCCACCAAAATGCTCTGAAGTTGCGCTGCGCAAAAAGCAAACAAGAAACATACTGTCTGGTCCCAAGATAAGGTTTCCTTTTTGGCGTCTGTAAGTGAGAAAAACGGCTTAGAAAAATTGACTGCATCATGTGGGCGTCGGGAGACATAAATTTTCATTTTGCACATTTGTAAACGTGTTTTTTGGAATTGTCGTCAGGGTGGCGTGGCGCTCACCACTGTCGGAGCGTCGCTCATGACCTGCCACTGCTCGTCCGCTGCAGACGAGCGCTGCAAGTGGCCTACCCGTCGGGTGATGTAGGTTTGCACAGACTCGAGATCTTCCAGCAGCCAATGAGTTCCAGTGCACTGAGCTGCAAACATCAGGAAAAGCGTGCGAAAATCGGCGTGGAGATGTAGCTGATAACAGTGACGTGAACGAAAATCTCTCCAAAAATTTATGAAGTCGGCCCAACCATGACAACATTTGGAGGCACACCAGCCCACTGTGAATAATTGGGATCTCTCTTGTTGAATGCAGCAGAGTGTGATATTTTTTTCTCCCCCTTGTGGCTCGTGTTTTCATGTTCCACACATTGTCAGTGTTCCCGTCGTCAAAATTTAGCTGAAGGCGAGCACGAATGATCGGCGTACTCAGGCCGTGTAGACAATCGACGTATTACATCATGCACTGTCGCAAAGTTTTGTTGCAGTTCTCCGCACATGATATGCATTGGTTCCTAACATTGCAGCAGACGTTGCGTGCTGTCTGTTTGAACCTTGCAGCAAATAACCTATCTCTTCCAACGCAAAAAAAAACTTATCAGAATCATGGAAGGTTTGGTGTTGAATTCGGCTGCAGAAACCACAAACATGTTTGCGTGCCAATAGCCTGGGACACCACCCAAACTGCTCAGAGTTTGCTCGTACTTGCAAAGAAATGTTGAATCTTTGCACCATCACTTCGACGGAGCCGCAGTGTATTGTGCCTGTGCTTTTTGCCTCAGATTTCAATGTTGAGCGCGACCCCCACCACAAGCAGTCGCATGACAACTGAAATTTTTCAAAGGGAGGGGGGTTCACCCAACAGTGGAGAATGTGATGTCAGGTGACATCCTTTTCTTTGGGTGTTGGGTGAACCCTCCTTTTATATAGTTGTATGGCACTTGAAAATTTGAATGGGTCGCTGGCAATTCAACATTTTTTGACGTTGGGTGAACCACCCTACCAACCCACCCAGTTGACGTTTGAAGGAGCCACTTGCAATCAAAAACACAATTTTTTTTGACGTTGGGTTGTCGTGATATCACAAACACACAGTTCAGTTTCTCAGGTCAGACTATCCCACAAGGGAGGGGGGGGGAATCTTGCTATTTATTGAGACACAGTGCACCATCTAGTAGTGGTTGTGGTTTGTACAGCTGGTGTTGTTGTACCACACCCCTCCCCTAACAGGGGGTACTGGTATCAACAGATAATTTTTTGATATATTCATAATTTCACTTGCATCATACAAAAATTATTATACATGGATGGTCAACTAGAATTGTGCAGTTTTGGCTGGCTTTAAAGCTCGTCTCAGTCCCCCACACCAGGGGGGATTCAGTCATGTGATGTCATGTGATCATGTATCTACAGGAAGATATCTTGAGTTTCCTCAGACAAAATATGGTTCAAAAATTATTAATGGAGGCTCACAAAAGGGGCATACTGCCCTTCCATCTGGAAATCATAAAAATCATCGTTGCTCACTTCAACCTAGGGCCCAGCCCCCACCATGGATTTAAGGCCATGGTGAAGGAGTTGGCGGAAAATCTTCAGGTCAGTGTTCGTGGTTCTCCAGTCTTGGTCCGGGTCGCACCACAGGTGACCACTCCCGCCCTGACATAAAAAGTATGGCTGTCACACGCCGATTCAAATTTATGACGGTGAAGTTATACTCCGCCGAGTGTTCTTGCAGTCGGCATGCTATAGTTCCTGAAATTGGCTTGGACCACCTCCTCAGAGATTCAGTTTGAACGTGAACAAGACCATTTCTTGAACATTTGAAACGCGAAATGTCTGTTGTTTGTACTTGTGTCAAAACAAATGGATTTCCCAGTTTTCTTTCCGTGGGGTCTGGTGACAGGCAAAAAGTTGACCTTTGGTGTCGTCTTGCGCCCTGCGACACTTGATGTGTTGTTCTTTCTGTTCTTGAAAAAAGTAAATCTTTCCTCTTTGCCAGGCATTATTTACGAGTTGTTGATTTGACCTCCTGGCGAGACGACAGGTTCTTTTCGTAGCCTCATCACTTGCATACAGAGCCAATTTGTCTTGTAGACAAAGGAAACAGGTTCTTTAGTTTTCAGATACGGGAACTTGATTGTCCAGCAAGTGCTGTCCAAGTCACGAAAGTTGCCAGCCTGCACATGCAGTTGATCTTATGAAATAGCCACGCACCATGTATCGCCACGAATAGCTGGCCAAGTTTTCGGGAAGAATCTCGGACCCCAAATTGAAACGTGTGGTTTTCAGGGGCTGAAGGATGCGAAAGAAAGCAAGAAAGACAGAAATATGTGAGGAAAAGAGATTGGTTTGAAGAAGTGTTACTGGATAGCATACACGCACAAAGCCACAGAAAGCAGGATGCATGCGTGTCCTCGTGCTCGTCCGAACAAGTGGTTTTCACACGAGATTTAGCAGGATCGGAAGCAGAAGTTTGGAGAATTGAATTGACGAGGACAAAATTTTCCTTTGATCCCAATGGGGAAAAGATCCACAAACATATTTGGCAAAAGGTGCGCCTTGCAGGGCAAAGTCATCAGAGCGCGCACAAGAGGATGTTCGCACGCAATCAAGACAATCTTTCCGTCATTTTGCAGAACACAGCCATGGATGCAGATTTCCCACCAGCGTGCACATCAGCTGAAAGAAAAGTCAGAATGAAATCACTCACCTGCCCAAGTCTCGCCTGATTCATCATTCTCGTTGCTGTCAATTGTCACAAGTAAAGCACAAAACAAACAAATCTTCACAGTAGGTCCAAGAAAAGTCATTCTCTTCAGAGCAATGACCATGTCAAAGGCATTTGACTTTGGATAATGATGGTATTCTTGACTATGTTTTGGGGGAACTACGCGCAATATGAAACGCTGGATCCAATGCAGTGGCCCACCAATCCGTACACAGCATCGCGCGAACTTCCGCGAGCCACTTACCGTAAAACTCCGGGTACAAGTCGCACCCCCGCATATAAGTCGCACCCCAAGTTTAGCTCCCAAAATCTGGTACAAAATTGTTCAAATCATGATCACAAAATTTAGTAACACAAAATATGAGAGGGGGAAATTTCTTGTTCTGAATTCTAAAAATTCCCAAAATATTCCCCCAAACCCTATATTATTTATTTCTTAGCTTCCAAAAATATGAATATATGTGAATAAAGGCAAAAAAACTGCTGTATTTTGGTCAAGTACCAGATCTCCAAAAGTAAAGTTGTTCTATTTTTGGGCCTCTGAGGATCAGATACCAGTAGAGAATGAAAAAGTCAATTCCCCTTGTATAAGTCGCACCCCTACGTTGGATGTCAAAAACTGGTCCAAAAGAAGTGCGACTTATACGCGGGGTTTTACGGTACCCCCTCTTGCATGCCCGGCAAGAGTGTGACCGCCGAAGACCGGGTTGACGTCCTGTTTCGTGTGACTGACGGATGCAGGGGCATGGCCCCGAGACCACACCCAATCTTTGTTCAGCACGTCCAGAAATAGTTTCGTTTTCACACGCTAAATTTCGCAAACTTGATTTGAAGCTGCATCAGAAAGGTTTTCCTTGCAGCGCTGAAAAAAGTCTTTCAGTCTCCATAAGCGGACGATAAAGTTTTCGTGTGAACAGTAAAAACCAAACTGTGCATGTTTTGTTTTGAACATAAGATAATCATTTGACGAAAAGGACAATCTCGCATGAGATAGATGATGTTCAGATTCTTGAAGGTATTCGCAGGCTGATGCAAAAAGTGCCCTGTTTTTGTGATCAATAGCAAAAAATAAAAAGGAATTCAAAATGTTTTTGTCACACTTCAGTTGCACTTTAAAATAATTAAATGTCATGTCCAAGCAGCAAATGTTCTGATAAACCATTCCAACCCATAAAAATCAAAAGCTTTTGTGGGACTCCACCTGCAACAAATTAAACAAAAGAAATTTTCCTGTGCTGCAAAAAGAGGCCTGTTTTGTGATGTTGCACTTCAGTTGCACTTTTACTTTTTTCAGTGCCATGTCAAAGCAGTGAATATTCTGACAAAGCTTTCTCACACTTGCAAAATTGTTGTAAATAAAAAACAAATTGGTGGGACATGAAGCTGCAACCTTTGGCTTTGAAGTCCTGCACTAAAACTACTACACCACGAAGGTTATCACTTTTTACAAGAGACTGAAATGGCCTTTTCAATGAGTGCTGTTTTTCAGAAAAAACTGTTTTCAATTGTCTTTTCCTGGCCTTTTCTCATTTGTTCCAACATAAAACTTTTTAAATATCGCAAAGGCAATTGCAGTTTTTGAGCAAAATGCGAATAAAAAAGCGTACATTTCTGGAAAAGGGATACAAACAGTTCCAAGTACAAGCCTTTCAGATAGTTCCAAACAGGAAGTGGGAAATGTTTGTACTTCCTGCTTGGGAAAGTGTCAAACTGTGAGTTTTTCAGTAAAGGTGTCCAAGCTTGGCAATTTTTCAGGAAAGTGTAACTTTACGATACCTACAATTTTGGGGATCAAATATTCATGGTTTTTGAAAAAAGCTCAATAGAAAATATTTCTTGTCAGACAAAGCAGAATGAGAGTGTATTTCAATCTTCAATGCCTGATATTTCAATCTGCAATGCATGATATTTGAATCTACAATGCATGATATTTCTATCTGTAATATTGAAACTAATTTGAAAAAAAAAACCACGTTTCAATGTAATTTCAATCTGGTCATGATATTTCAATCCAGGCACGATAATTCAATTTGAGCATGAAATTAGAATGTGAGCATCATGTTTCAATCTGTGCACGTGTGTTGAAATATCATGCAATTTTAATCTTTTCAGAGCCAGCATATCCAGGTTGGACGAAGCCAATTGACTTTCCTGTGACAAACCTGGCAGAAGCCCCAACTGCATGGACCACACACCGACAGTTTGCGGGGTTTGATGTCGAAGTTCCCAGGTACTCACGAAAATTATGTAACAAAAAGGAACACATCAGAAGTGAGAAGAAATGCCTGAAGGGGTTCTGCAGTCAGCCGCACAAAAGTCCCCAACTCGCGAGGGTGCTTGACTGCTCGTTGCAGGGATGATACACACATGAGTACATTGCACAGCCATCGCATAAGAATATCAACCAAAAACGAGTTGATGCAAGTGAAAGGTAGGTTGTGTGTCACTTGCAAACAAAATGTTTGGGTTGGTGATGGATTGGCAACAACTTTGGGCTGCTATACTCTCGCAAGGCCCCAGCTTTGCTGGTTTGATCACATTCCGAAGTTCCATGCAAGGACCGAGAACCAACCTTCACCAAGTCGATCCTTGCACGAAGAGAACCCCAAAGATGCGGAAACAGGCTTTGCATGTGGTGTACAGTTTGGTGAAACACAGATCTGTCAATAAAAGTCTCTCCATATCTGTTGTCCGTCTCTGTCCAACGATTATCTCAAAACACGATGATTGTAAAACTGTTTCAGAGCAATTGTCCCGTCCTTTCGGTTTTCATGAGCTCTGAGCTCAAAAAACCTTAGGGATCCACGCCAAAAACATCAGTGCGTGGACCGAAAAATTATGCCTTCAGACATGCTTGTAAATGTCACAGAATACAGTGTATTGAGACACTTACTGCACGTGACGATCATTTGAAAAAATAAGATTTGTCTGTCCAAACAACTCATTCACATTGCAGTCACCATGCACGGACACAAGATTGCGCGCTTCACAATCAAAATTACAACCAACAAATCTGGAAATGTCAGCACGCTCAGGACCATGCACATCTGTCCCCACACTTTTGAATGCTTTTGGAACCTCTTGAAATATCTTCACAACGCTTTTGTAACACTTTTGGAATGCTGTTTGATGACAAGGGAACACACATTTAGAATGCTTTTGGAACTCTTTTGGAACGCTTTTTGCCAAAAAGAAACCGGAAAAGCATTCCAATACCATTCCAAAATGTTCCAATGCAAGCTGCTGAAACAGCGCCTACATCTCTGCCTGTGACTTTGCAGCACCTGATGCTCCATAGAAGTGGACAGACATGTCACAGATTCCCTGTCCAGTGCAGCTTGGTAGAAATGAAAACCGCGGTCTTCCACGAGAAAAGAACTTAAACGCAAGTCGAAAATCGCAAATGCTCCGTGATGGAGTGGTTGCATGCTTCTCGTTTCTCCCCTGCGGCTAAGCAACAAAAACTAATTGTCTTTGATCGTTCCGCACAAAAACAAAGGAAAATGGAGAAACTATTGTTTCACTTCGTTCCCATGAATGCTACGTCTCCAAGCCTTGAACGAGTAATGCCTGTTTGGACCCATAAAGGTTTCTTTCGCAAAACCGGTAAACATATCAATATAAAATCAGCTTTGGATTGAGCGCTTTGCCACAAATTGAAACAAGTAAAAATTATCTCCCGGACACATTGCTGTTTTTGCGCTTCTGTTATTGTCAAAATTTTCAAATTCGTTTTGTTGGAAATAAACTGTCTTTTGATTTTCCTGACTGAATCATTTGCAGGATTCACAGTGTTTGTTGAACAACCCAACACGATCTCTTTATACTCGTGCAGATCTGACAGTCAGACACTTCATGCAACATCACGTGACATTTCATTTCTCAAGCATACAGGATTGGAGCTCGTCTTAATGATGTGTGGAAGGGGGTCGGGATCAAGACAAGAAAATCCGAAGGCTTTCTTCGAAACAAGTCACAAGAAGTTTGTGCGACTCTCACGTGCCTGGCCGCTATGATTGTACCAAATCTGAACAAGAAATCAAAGCTTACAACCTGTACCAACAAGAAACGAAGCTTCAATCAAAAACGTCAGTCAAGTGTCTCGAGGCCGCATGTCAGTCAGATTCGCTTGACGAGCCCCTCGCGCGCCCACAGCGGCAAAACACGATGGTGAAGACAGGTGTCAATTTGTTTCGCAAGTACTCAGACAGCCATTGAGAATCCTGTCAGGGGCACGCCCAAGATGTCTTCCTTTCGTCCCACCGAAGGTTCCACACGTTCGCAGACCAAGTGAAGAGGAAAAAACAAAACTTGCATCATGCGTGTGAACTTCTCATTCAGATTGTCCGGCTCAGATGATTGAGACGCGCAATGTTCACACAAGCACGCAAGATACATAACTTCTGGCTTGCGCTTTTCTGCAAACATTGCGAATGTTTGCCCACGAAAGGGGTTTTATTTGCAAAACTGTTTTTGATGACTCCGCGCAACTGTTTTCAGGTACGCGATGGTGCCCCGAGCCGGAAACCACGTTTGTTCATGTTTTTGAAACGCAAGTGCACGAAAGATTACTGTTCGGAAATTCTTTAATTCGTGCACGACATTACCGCACTTCTCATGGCCAAAGCACGCGGAAAACCGCACTGGTCAATTGTCGTGGCCCACTCCCCGTCTGTTCCTCTTGATTGAACATGGAAAATGGAAATAGTGACACAACAAACTGCTCGTATATGCTTGGCACACATACATTTGCCCGTACAGGTAGAGGTAGTTACATGTTTGTCACGTCCCAATGATCCGCTTCGCACTGATAGCGACGCAGTATGTTCAGGTACACCAAAGGAAAGGCTGCGCATCAATTGCGGTACACACACAGATGTAAATTTGGTGGAAAACACCGAGAAACTCCCTATTAGTCTCTGGCTTTTCCAGCGTGAAAGTCCACTGCGTGTGCTTACGCGTGCATTTTTTGCTGCATTACAAAACTGCAGACAAACATTTGAGGATTTCACTGACTTGATTGGAACTTGACGAGAATGGCGGACGACGCGGAACGCGCTCGGGAAGCGCAGGAGGAGGAGGAGATGGAAGCCATCTACAACAAGTGCCATCGCTTCAAGCTCGGCCATGGCAAGTACTTCTGCATCGACTTCAACCCAGTCGTCACGTTCGTGTCTGTGGCTCTCATCTGGGGCCTCGTCGGCTTCTGCATGGGCAAGCCCGATCTGGTAAGCTTCTGCCAAGAATGCTCCTCTTTCTGCACTCCCAGAGACGATTTTTCCCAATGCGCAATTTGCACAATCCTTCATAAAACAAATATTTTTTGCACCCGACGGTGAAGACACACGCCAAATCGGTGACCCATTTTCCTGCCAGTACTTGGCCCGACACGAAACTTGTAGATTTTGCCAATTTTTGAAAAACAGAGGAGGGGGCGGAGTTGGGGTGGGAGAGTCTGGACCCCCTCCCACCTGTAGAAACAAACACAGGCACAATATGATTTTTTTTTGTCAGAGCAAATCTTGTCCTGCACAAGCCTGATCAGGGTGATCGCATGACACACGCATTCGGCGTGTGCATGGGACAATGTCCATGAAATAACGAAGCATTTTTTTACGATGGGTGAATCCAATGCTGACGAGACACTCTTTGCACTCGTCTGGTGACAGAAGATTAGACAGGATAGTTTCCAGGTTGAAAACTCGCCATGGAGCATTGGATTCACCCTCGTGCGAGGGTGTACGTAGACAAGCGACACTTGTGCACGAGTCTTTCCTGTGTTTTTGTCCCCGCAACCTCTTCGCCTGACCACCATGCACGGATCATCCTCTTCGATCCCTGGCTTCATCAGCACTGGCCCAATTATAGAACCTCTGTGAGGAATGAGCAATCTCTCATGCATGCATGAGGGTTTCTTTCCGGTCCCAACTGCCTTTCATACAATTTTTCGAGTCAATTGCCCTCCTCATTTCCTGTAGTTCCCTGAACTCCCCTGTTGACTCAGCAAGGACTTTGCGGAACTGCAGATCGACAAAAGCAGACCGGGTTGGGACGTCAGAGGAAAGGCGCCTTTGAACACACGCGAAAAGAAAAACAATTGATTGTTCTCGGCAGCAAGTGCTTCAGGTTCTTGAACATTCGTACGCCCTTCTCTTTGTTGAGTTCAAGATGACACGATAAGATGATTTGTAATTTTTGTCAAAATTGATGCCCGATTTTTTCAGGTTTTCCAATGAGAGACTATTCGTTTTACCAGCCGCAGTGAAGTTTGTTTGAAGTAAACAACGCACAAATACGGAATGACCTTCGCGTTCATGAGAAACAGACCGAAACTTCGTGCTCATCTTGCATTACCTTTCCTTTGAATTTTTTACTGGCACAGCTAACAGTGGTAATAGACACCGATTTTGTTGTGTCACAGTGTCATGTCTTCACTCTTCCTGTCAGTTTCACTCAGCTGATTTTCTGCCCAAAGCCTCGCTGGGTGAGCTACGTATTTGCAAGGATTAACAAGCCAAATTGGTCAAAACATTCTTTCTGGTCTGCTGCATTGATTCTGGACACCCTGTACAGTACTGAACATTGATAATTCTGAGCACGCCCCAAAACACTGGCAGTGAATGATTCTGCACTGTCAATTCATACACAAACACAAAACCGTTTTCTCTCGTCTGGTCCCGATGGCTCTTGGTGTGACACAGATTGAACCAGTCACTGCTTTGAGTCAGTGGTGTTGTTGTCGCGCAGGCGAAAGACGAGTTCACGTCGTGGATGGCCTGGATCTCGGACACATGGACGTGGCTCTACATCGGCACGCAGGACGTGTGGGCCGTCTTCATCGTCGTGCTCTACTTCTCCAAGTACGGCAACATGAAGCTCGGCAAGCCCGACGATGAGAAAGAATACAGGTAACGCTCAAAACTTTGCTCGAGGCAGAATTGATGCATGCTGGAGATATTGTGCGGTCCAGATCTTGTCCTTCCCTTTTCCTCAAAGAAGGACTAAACACGTTTTCAAGCCACGCAGATCCACCAGAACCAAAGAAGTGAGTGACAATCCCATCTCATTTCAGTGACGTCTCCTACTTCACCATGTTGTTCGCAGCAGGTGAGTACAACATGTGAAATCAGCACAACAAACACATTATTTTTGGACAAAGCAAAAAGAGCCACGAAAAACACGCAAACAAATGTTAGGCGTGCCGTACGACGTACGTGACCCCTCCCCCTCAAAACCAATTTTGTCACTTTCGCAGGGATTGGGATCGGGCTGTTCTACTTTGGAGTGGCCGAGCCGATCTTTCACTACACAGTCGCAGACGAAAAGGGCAACAGATACTACGGCAGGTAAAGTCGATGTGCTTTTGTGAGTAAAATACACCATATCTCACACCGACAGGTTCGACAACTGATTGGGTCCACAAACAGCGCGTGTGGGTGCCAGAGACAACGCAAAACCCTCTGCCTTCATTCATGCAGATACACAGACAACCAACTGGCACAGGACGCAATGAACCTGACGTTTTTCCATTGGGGGCTGCACGCATGGATCGTGTACGTGATCGTCGGGTTGCTGCTGGCATTCGTCGCGTTCAGACAGGACCTGCCGATGTCCATCCGATCGTGCTTTCATCCACTGCTCGGTAGGGTGTCGCCACAACTTGTCCAGCGCCACAGCGAAGGAGGCGTGTTCAACAAAATAAAACAAACTCGGAGGTGCACTGCATCTGCTGCAGGACAAGCAATATCACAGCTCTGTGTTTCAGGTGATCGTATATACGGACTGGTGGGTGACGTGATTGATATCCTGTCCGTCATCTGCACCATGTTTGGAGTGTGCACCAGCCTCGGTCTTGGCGTGCTGCAGGTCAACGCTGGTCTCAACAGACAGAATGATGGCATCCCAGTCTCGCTCACCTCTCAGATCATCATCATCTGGTGCATCACCGCCCGTAAGTCGCAGTGTGTGAGAACGAATTGCCGACAAAAGCCGAATCGCGAAATTAGGCTCGGATTCACAAGAAGAAAACTGCAAGCAATTTTTGTTTCCGGACACGTGTGGCCAGAGATCTCGGCGGACTTTTTCTGTGCAGCAATCGGGGAAAAAACCCTCTGTTTCAAACCAACTTTTGATTTGTCGAACGTGCAAAATCACAACCACGACGAAAATCAAAGATTGGGATTTTTCAATATTTTGCAGTGGCCACATTGTCAGTCATCAGCGGCATAAAAATCGGAATCAGACGATTGAGCGAAATTTGCTTTGGCCTGGGTAAGTGACAAACGCACGTGCCCTTGAATCATGACAAACAAAGCGAAAAATATTTCTTCCGCGTCCCTCAAAAGATGACAAGATTCAGATTGAGACCACAGCCTCAGGGGTTGTGCGCACGGTATTCTGCAGGACTGTTCATCATGATGGTGGTGTTCTTCTATGATGACACGTGGTTCATCCTCAACGTCCTGTGTCAGAGCATCGGTTATTACCTGCAGTTTCTCCTGCAACTCGGATTTCACACAGGTGAGCGTCAATGAAGTCATGGCAATCACAGAACATCAAAACAAGTCTGAGTTTGGAGGAAGTGTACCGCACGAAAGAACGATTGCACGAAGCACTGTCATTCTTTCATGGGGTGATTGGCTATTCTGTCAAAAGCACAAAACTCTCACCAACGAACGGGACAACTTCGCCTTTATGAAACCCACCAAGTCACTGCGTTGACATGCATGGCCACCTTTTGGTCAAATGTGGAGCTCCTTGTCTTTTGTTGCAGACCCACAAAACTTTGTTGCACACCCACAAAACTTTGAGATGCAGTTTCTGAGGTTTTACCTCCGATTTCACGAACGCTCTCACGAATTTCAAACTTTTCATGCACAGACGCTTTTGCCATGGAAGGCGAAGCAAGAGACGGACTGGAGAACCCCAACTGGATGGACAGCTGGACCATTTTCTACTGGGGATGGTGGATTGCTTGGTCTCCTTTTGTTGGCATGTTCATCGCCAAAATTTCGAGAGGTAAACTTTTGTTCACATTGTGTGTTCAAATGCGTTCCCAATTGCATCAGAAACACTGCTGCAGGAGCCCTTTTGCTCCTACATTTGACGACTGCTGTTGTTGCACGGTCCAAGCAAGTGCAACATTGTTTGCAACAGAGATCTGTACTCAACAATGTTGGTGGCCACGAACCTGAAGATTTAACTCTTTCTTCTGGAGCTCAAGCTGATTCCCGTTTGATGATGTCTGCAGATGTTTTTGACCAAACCTTTTGTGAACACTGAACCGCTGTTGACATCCGAAACTGTTTACCCAACAAAAACAACCATCTTGTTTTAATGGATTGCGGAAGTTCACACAATAAAACGAAACCGATGACAACAGAATCTTGCAGCGCGTTTGGCACACCTTGCACATCCTGAGTTATGAAAGAGAAATTGGGCACGACAGCAGCAACACGCGGTCTGCCAGTGACCTGATCTGTCTTGATGTCATCGTGCACACTTGTCTTTTTCAGGCCGGACGATCAAGGAGTTCATCACCCACTGCATGACCATCCCAACTATGTACAGCTTCGTGTGGATGGCCATTTTTGGAGGAGTCGGCATCAAGATGGAACGCCAAGCATTCCTCAACAACATCACATGCGACTCTGCCCTTGGTGGAGCGACCTCCACGCAGGCCGACAACGGCTTGTTCAGACTCTCCTGCAGGTATGAATGTACTGCATCGCAAAAAGAAAACGTTTCATCTGCAAGTGTTCAGGATCCGTGCGAATTTTTCCCTTCAAAGACTCAACAGCAGTCGCGCTTCAATCACCACGAAAAGAACTTGGAAGACTTGTGTGTCACACGGGTACGAGGTTCGCTTGTGAACAGTGCAAAAAATGTTTTGGACATACGGTTTGTGGATGCACATTCGTGTTTGTGGATTCATTTTCGCACCGACGTAATCTTCACGAACCAATGTTCGATCACCAGTGTCCACATGACACACGCAAGCACCGAGCAGACACATTCGCTATTTTTCGACACGCAAAACCTCGCTTCCGAAACCTCAAGGATGTGGTCGACCCACTCAATGTTCACATTGTATTTCAATGTTTTACAGGACAACAAACGACATGTGGTTTGACGTGATGGAGTCATATGAGGGGATAGGTACGTGTCACATTTCGTCTGTCACAAATACATCCATGGCACAGCGCAGATCGTGGATCGTGCACACAAGGCCCCATATCATTTGCAGAATCAGGGGGCTGTGTAAGTGACAAGTGCCCACCCGCTCGGTGATCATGTTACCAATGTCGATTGTTACGAACCGGATTGTATTTTTCCTGACAACAATGGGTGTTCAAAGCAATCAAGAACAACAACCGCTTCCCAGCCCAGCAATGAGCATCCATGATCCATCCAACCTGCACGTAGCTCCAGAAAAGTCCAACTGTACTCACGCTTCTGCTTGTCACTGTGACAAAAGAGCGGCCACCAAACTCCGAAACACTTGTACTCGTATTTCTCGCAACACTTCACCTGAATTATGTTGCAGGTACCGTGCTGTCAATCCTGTCACTGGCCGGTATCATCCTGTACTTCGTGACGTCCTCTGACAGTGGTTCGTTGGTCATCGACTGCCTGTCCGCGAATGGGCACCCAGATCCACCAATCATTCAGCGAATCTTCTGGGCGTTGACGGAGGGAGCGTGCGCGACGGCGTTGCTGGTGGCGGGCGGGTCGTCGGGCTTGGTGGCCCTGCGCTCAGTGTCAATCACAGCTGGGCTCCCTTACACAGTGCTGCTCAACTTTTTCTGCGTTGCGCTTTGGCGCGCTGTCAAGAAGGAGGCGGGCGACATGGACCCGAACGGGCCCGCTTTCTACCACGATATCTTCCAAGGGTTCTGGCCATCCAAGCGCCTCCTCAAGTTGATCGCCGCCATCTTCATCCCGTGGTTCTACATCGGGCGCGCAGACAGCCGCCTCAACGGCACGCGCCCCTGGTGCATGTGGATCACGCTCGCCGTGCCTTTCTACGCGTGGATCGGGCTGTTGTGCGGTGAGGCCGGACTTCACGGCCTCGCCTACCTCGGCTGGCCGCTCTACTTCTTCTTCGCGGTCTTCGGTGGATCTGTTCGCGGCGCAATCCGCGAGCGCTTCTTCATCGAGGAGGGCAACATGATCGAGGATTTGTTCACCGTGCTCATCCTCTACCCGCTGGCCGCCGTGCAGATGGACGAGCACATGGATCACATGGAGGTCGAGGAGTTCCGCAAGAAGAACGACGACTACGCGCCGGGCCACGGCGGCGCCCCAGCCAAGTACGACAACGGTCTCTACCCGATGAGCGACCTCGCCGACAGCACCCACCACATCCCGGCCGACCAGGGCACCGATAACCCGGCGTACAAGTTCTAACTCAAGCCACTCCTCACAAGCGAGCGGACACTCAGGTGGAAAACCTTCAGTTCAAATGTGAACAGCCCAACAAACGTGGATCCCCCGTGTTGGACACAAGAGTGCAAGTGTTCAGACAGTCCAATACACGTACCAGTGGTACTCGGGAAAAGCTTGCCCCAAGTTTTCTTGCACTTCTCAATGGGTCAGATTTTATTTGAACCCCACGATAACTTTTTTTCCGGTGAAGGTGCTTGTGTAAATTCGCACACACACCTCGAGGAGAACGTTCTGCACCACACCTGCAGAACGATACTGGCGATTGTCATGCAAGACCACGGCAGGCTCGTGCAAAATGACTTGTTCTACCTCCACCGTACGACCCAGGTCTGCGCATTCGATTTGCAAAAGCTCACAAAGCACAGTGCACTGAACTTTTAATCAATTCACACGGCTGTACAAATTGCTCCAAAACGAAAGGTATGCAAAAATGCACACCACAGAAATATTCTTTCTTGAACAAGAGGAGGAAGTGGGCACTGGCTCTGCCGCACTTGTGGGCGCAAAATCTTGTCACCACCAATGTCCTCCAGCCAGTCATTCGCTTCAAAAACGCTGCACTTCTCCGAGAGCCCAGTTCGTTTCATCCTGGAGACGAGGACAATCTCCACCAGCCAAATAACTGAGATTGATCAAAAGAAATCCGCAAGTTGGTGTTTGCGTCAGCAGAACGACAATCGAAGCGATTTGTGAAGAACGATCCCGCTTGAACTCTGAACACGCACGGTCCAGCCCGGCCTTCACTGACACACACTCAGATGCGGTGGTTGCACAGGTGCAAACTAACCTGCATTCTAACCGAACAATGCGAATATGTGATCACCATTTCAACTCAGCCAGTAGTCTACAGGTTTTCTTGTCACATGACAGTACAAAATGTCGAATTCATGCACAACTGTTTTACTGTCAAAATTAACAAATCACGAATTTTATTCTAGATGTGTGCGTCCACTTTTTGACTGTGATAAGTCCAATGTTGCGAACAAACCAAGTGAAGTGAGGCACTGTCGGGTTCACTGCAACTGCACTGATCTCTTTCGTGAAGGTCCGGAACCTCCACACAGCTGAACATCTCTTGCACACAAAAGTAACTATTCTGTCTGACGTTTTCCATGTTTTCACGCAAAATACCGACGTAAACTGATTCAAAATGTCAATTGTACCAAGAAAGCGGCGCACAGTTCTGGCGTAAAGAGCTTTTGAATTCCCATGCTGTTTTTATACTTTTTACTGAAATAAAGGGTTGAGGATCAACATGAAATTTGTCTCGTCCTGCAGCTGAACTTCCTTGCAAGTTCCGGAATCACCGGTCCGTTTTGACGTACGCTTCGACAACGTTTTGGACTCTAAATCCGAACCGAGCTCGAGCAGACGATGCATGTGACTCTTGTTTTCCGCCAAAACAGCGACAAGAGTTCACTTGTGGAGGTCATAACCACACATATTGACTTGTCAAAATGGTGTATTCCATCTCCAAAAACGACACTTGATTACGTGATACGCTCGTACAAGTTTGGTCTGACAAATCGAAGCAAATGTGGACATCCTTCACACACACAATGCTTTTGGCCTCCGTACTATCCTTAGTGTCACGGGTCTGTGCAAAACTGCACAAGCAGAGTGAAGTGTCATCATGCAGGGTTTGAAGCGATGAGTGGAGATGGTACCTGGCAGTTGAAACGCCGCTGTTCGAGTCACTGACAGGAATCTACTTTGGCTTCGTTTCCTGGTCGGACACCATGCGGATGTAGATAGCATCGTCCGGCTGGTCGTCCATCTCTCCGCTCTCGAACATGTAGGAGGCGGCGATGGCGAGAGTGGAGCCGTCCGGGCTGAAGGACAACGCGCTGATGCTCGTCGGGTACCTGCAACACCAACAAGCGGGTTGAGTTTCAAGATTGCACACACCCGTATCGTCTGTCTCGTGCACTTTGTCCGCTTTCTCGAGCAAGCAGGACGTTTTGTTGGGCAGTGCGACTCGACTTTACTGTGCACGGGCGAGTGTGAGAACAAATGTCTAAAGTGCTACAACTTCACATTTGCGTGTTCAGGTCAGCGCAGACAGTGGTTGAGCACACAAGTACTCGAACCAAATCGCAAAAAATCTTAGAACGCAGCAAATGCTGACAGACACCTGTTTTCTCCGCATTCACAAAATGTTCTTGCGAAAAAAAACTTCCAAAATCGTTGAATGCAGAAAAGAATGTTCTGATTCAACCCCCGTTTTCTCAGCCTTGACAACTCTCTCCCACTTCATGTCGATGTCAAACTGTTCCAAACTTTACAAAGGTAGATCGCGTGTTCTCGCAGGGTACCATGCTCGTTTTTGAATGTCAAACTGAGATCCATGCCAAACTCGCATTCCATGACAAAGGTTTGTTCAGCGAACCACGAAATTAATGTGGAATAATTTCGGTGAACCTGGAGGTGGGATTTATGTTTGCAAACAAATTACTGAATTGAGGTGGTCCCCAACTGAGCTTTCTTTCTCAAGAGTCTTTGAATGACACAAACTGTGGCAGATCAAAGTTGGAACTGTTGCCGAGAGACTTGTTTTGTGAGCAAAGTCCCTCCACACAAAAGAGCAACAGATGACTACGACGTGATGAAGGAAGGTCAGTGTGGTCTGAAATTCTCCAGAACAAACTCGACCCAAAGAGCAGATTCTTTGGGTCAACCCGAGAAAGTTATACCGGAGCGTGTGAAGGATTTATGATTTGACCTCCGAGTGAAAATTCTGTTTGCTCTGTAGAAACACACACTCAAGAAATTTCAAGGACCTGTTGTTGCTTTTTTACTTCTGATCAACAAACTTCCCTGAAAGCAATGCGTAGCGACATTTCGAAGCCTGTTTCACAGCCGACCCTACATCACCCATTCTCAACGGCACAAACGAACCTGTGGAACTGGCAGAGTCGCTTTTTGTTGAATCCGTCCCAGATGTTGACGAAGCCGTCAGAGCCGCCGGTTGCAAACGTGTTGTGTCCGACGTGGAATGAAATGGCGTTGACGGGGTAGATCTTTTCGATCCCATCTTCTTTCAAGCGGTGACACTTGAACGCATATTTCTTCTTCTGAACCTCAGGGCTCGGATCAAGATATTCAACTGCGACTCGACCTGCAAGATGACACTGCGATGTGAAAATATGTTCAAGGTTGTTTCATCGTGATCGTCATCTTAACTCTTCAAACCATCACAAGCGCAAACAGCGTTTTCACCCCAACGATGTCACTCACAAATTGACAATAACGAAAGAGGGTTTTCAAATTCTCAAGAAAGCCTTTGGTGGATGGTCTCTCATCCCAGTTTCGGTTGACCAACGCCGGGATTTTCGCAAGGAAATACTCAGCAGCAGCAGCTGTTGTCCACGCACCTTCGATGGAGCTGAGCACGTAGCCGAGTTTGTTGGGGAAGCAGCGGATGCAGCGCGTCTGGTACTTGAGGCTCGACTCGCGGCGCTGCTGCACGTAGCCCATGTTGCGCAGGTCCCAGACGAGTACGCGCCGCCCCGCCGTGCCGACCACCAGCTTATCCCCGCACAGCGACATGGTGTACACCTGAGGCGACATTACAACTCACGTTCTTTGAACTGAAACCTGCGCACTTGCCAGCACTGCTGTGTCACACCACCCCTGTGACCTGTATTTTGGTCAAGCAAAAACATCATGCAGCCACTGTAACCACTGGCAGAACATCGGGATGGAACAGGATTGTGACGCGAAAAGAGCTTTGCACCAAGTGCACCCGGTGTGCAGGTGATACATCTCCGTGTTGTTTTGGATTTGTGTCACACGGTCAAAATTCTGGTTGCCGAAGATAAGTTACCTTCTCGGGCTGGGGGAAGGTGCTGGCGCCACTGCCCGGTGTGCGCGGGTCCCACAGCTTCACCGTGCTGTCCCAGCTGCCCGTCACCACTGTGTTCGTGTCGTGGCTGAACTCGACGCACTTGATCGGTTTGTCGTGCTGCCCAACTGTCATCTCTGCAGCAAAACACCACGCACTGTGAGACTCGAACTCTGCAGCATTTCTCTTAATCAATGAGCAATTAAAATCTGCACTGAAACAAGTTGCAAGTTTCCAGCAACACAGTCGGAAACTTTCCAGGGTGGCTGTACTTCCATTCGTACCTGAATTTCCAGCATTCAAGTCGAACATCTTGAGTTGACAATCTAAACCTCCGCTATAAACATGCACTGCATCCTGGAAGACAAGAAACAAAAACACTTCAGTGCAGACACGCGCCAACCCGGCAACATGCCCCTCGTACTCGTACACTATCTCGCATACGAGCAAAAGTTGTTCAACAGGGAGTGTGTCGGCATCGTTCCCACTGCCACTGATTTTTTGATATGTGGTATTTTTGGCCAGATTTTTTCCCCAAATTTGCTGATGCATTTCGCAAGGGGTCCGGGCTGGGCACCTGATTCCAACGGCACACCACAACATTGATACTTCACACTGCAACGAACCTGAAAGCAGACGTCCAGAACAGGAGCAACGTGAGAGTACTTCACTCTCATTGCGTTCGAGATGACGTCGTACAGACGAACTGTGCTGTCCCATGACGAGACCAACAAGAACTGACTTGAACTCGGTCCAAATTTGACTGACGAAATGCCATCCTCTGGAGCCCCATCGAGTCGAAACTCGTTTGGCGTCTCTCCCATTGTCGATACCGACGCTCTGCAAGAAAACAACATTCTACAACTGTGGCATTTCGTCTCGCTGTTTGACCTGTTTACGATGCAGTGTGCGAGTGCCACTTCTACAACTGTGGCATCTTGTCTCGCTGTTTGACCCTATTTACGACAGAGTGTGCGAGTGGCGCTTCTCACACACAACTGAACATGATAGCATGTTGAACATGTGTACATTTGA
>JAAUXT010135892.1_pt1 | contig 30236 bp, 28 predicted proteins | sample 7278171 | NCBI WGS metagenome assembly JAAUXT01 (sample SAMN14350112, study PRJNA611818) | marine sediment metagenome | isolation source: surface marine sediment (1.8m) | place: French Polynesia: Moorea | collected 2018-08
ATACTTTTGGAAGAGGCTGCCTATAGGTGATTTGATTTCGCTCACTCCAATTTCACTCGCTTTTTCCAAAAGCTCACAAATCGGACCAAGCTCCTCAAATCACCTAAAAAGAACAACCTGCGTTCTCTGCGCTTGACTCTCAAGTTTTCTTGCGCAGGTATCGGTGCTTGATGGCTATTTCTAATCAGCAGCTGGTGGCGAGAATATTTGGAACACAGTTGAAAGTCTGTGTAATCTAATTCGCCAGGTCAAGTGCCATAAAAATCCCCCGCCCCAATATTTTGAGCTGCTGAAAATTACAGACTCATTACTCACGTAAACAGCGCGGGTGTGGAAGAACGCTGAGCTCGTATCAAAGATGCATTGTTTACCTCATGTGTGCGAGTAGTGCCGCGATAAGTGAATGGCACTTGACTTGCACAAAGCCAAGAAAATTGCAGATTTCCTGGGTGGTTGTAAGTTGTTTGGGCTTTGAAGTTGCGAGTGCAGGGCGGTGTGTGGTGTGTCAGACGCCAACGTAACTGTGTTATTCACCGTCAATAGTGTCAAAAGTTGTAATGCTAATGGTGTTGATGGGTGCACGTGTCCGCTGAGTCTCTTTCAAACGATGAAACATAACTTGCAGTTGATCCTGCGAAAGAAGAATCCTGTTCTCAACCGAGTACCACAGTAAATTTGTTGCCGTGAACAGTTCGAATGTCAACTTTCGCTCCAAGAAGTCTGGCAGCTCCAGGACCCTGCGAGAGTCGAGCTGTTCAGATTCAGTGTTCTTGATTGTCAAACATCGCGAACTCGGGTCGTGGTGAGCTCACATCGCCTTCTTCATTCTTTGCGCCTGTGTCATTTCAGAATGAGGTTGGTTGGCCCGAGAAGCATCGAGAATCAAAAGTGACACTGTGATTGGGAAACAATAACACTTGCGGACGAGTGGTGTTCTGAGCGGCGAACGTGACCATCTCCATGGAAACTGCACGTGACAACGGCGCGGCGCGGGTCGGCGTGGAGCGCGAGCCCATCGAGGTCGAGAGGAAGTTCTCGCTGGACGAGAACACGGAGGCGAGACTACGAGATCTGGGCGCGACGCTGGTGCGAGAACACAGCTTCACTGACTCGTACTACGACACCAGCGATTACACGCTGACCATGGCTGACCACTGGTTGCGCAGGCGCGATGGCCAGTGGCAGCTCAAGTGCCCTCCGCCGGCGTGGCGTGGCGGGAACGACGCCACCAGCCCCAATGACCTCTCCAGATCCAAAGATACCCACAGCAGCCCCAGCACCGCCAGTCAACGAAGCGCCACCGTCGGCACCCAATACGCAGAGCTGGAAACGGAAGAGAAAATCGTGAGAGCCTTGCTGCCGGTGCTCGTGGGTGGAGAGGCCTCCGACGTGTCACCCACTCATCCGGCGGTGCCAACGGGGTGCAGCAATCTGCAGGATCTGCTCGAAAAAGCCTCCCTCAATGAGTTTGCTCAGTACACCACTCAGCGCAAAACTTACGCCCTTGATGGCTTCACAATTGATCTGGACTTGACAGACTTTGGGTTTCAAGTGGGCGAAATCGAGGTGGTGGTCGCTGATGAAAGTCGCACAACCGAAGCCCTGCGCAGGATCGATGAATTAGCGGCAAAATTGGGTAGGTATCAGTCGCAGTCATAACAGGCTCTACCTTTGACGTGGGCAGATGGCTTTGGCTCAGATGAGCCCCAGTCAGTGCATTTTTCTGTCGGCTTAAGTTGCTTTTTTCAGTGCAGGAACGAACGCGAGGGAATTTGCAGGGGAAGCGAGGCTGTAATTAGAGATATATTTGCATGATTCGCTCGTTTCGGGGCCCAAACACTCGGGTCCACAGACCTGGCAAAAGTTGATTAGGCCCAGGCCAAAAGCTGAGGCAGCGGCTGTTTTCGCTGCGAGCATACATGCATACGACTGTGGAAGCGGCTGTGGAATGGACTTGTCATGCATCCGGCTGACAGTTTTAATTGAGTAATACCCGGCTCTAAAAGGCCACATGGCAAACACAACGAAACACGAAAGCACAGAAAATCTGAGTCGTTACAGCCCCTTCCTTTCCCCTCCAGCTGAAAAACCGAGGCCCCTGTGTTTGCCTAATCTCTACTTCTGCCATCGACCTCCTTATCTCGGGAATATATTTTTACATTTAATAACTGTCCAGGTCCGTTTCCGCTTCGCTCCAGCTTCCATTACTTTCATTAACTCTGGCTTAATCTTCCCGCAACATCCTGACATCCGAATATTGTGTTATGACGGATAGACGCACTATCACGGCTTCTTCCGCCTATTTCTCTGAATCTTGCCTTTCCTCATTTTCTAATATATTTTTGCACGAATTAACGGAGGATTGCACAGCACAAGGAATCTCATTTGCCCTGGTGACAACAGACACTATCGCATCAGTTTTTCTCTGCGCAGGGGGTGCACTGATTGCGACAGCAAACAATGATATCCTTCAAATTTTCTCTGATAATAAGATTGTTGCGCTGAATCCTGTCAAAATTCATCACTTCGGCAGCGGATGTTGGAGAAAAAAAAACCCTCGTCTCGCCCTAAACCAGAGAATCAGGTTAAAGTTTGGGAGCAGCTTCTGACGACACTTAATGCGACTCTGATTAGAAAATCACGAGTAACTTTGACATTATGAAGTCAGAGTTAATACTGGTGGAACCGTCCTACAGGCTAATGATATTTGAGGAGACACTGCTTCCGAGGCCTGAGAAAACTTTTTTCTCTTCTAGGAAAGAAGTTACGCATGAATTTACGATGAACTCCCCTGGGCCCAAGGTCCTTTCCATAAAATTCTATTGTCCAGAGTAACAGAGGCTGCTTGGCAATTTGGAGTTTGTGACAATGGCCGAACGGTTGTTTTTCTGTCTTTAAGAAGGTTACTCGTCCCTGGGGCACAGTCCCTTTGACATTTGGACGTGTGTGTCTCAGGGCCACGATCCTTACAGCTCTACAGATGTTCAAATGCAAATGTTTAGCTGAGCAGGTGCCCGTCGAAAGTACGCTGATTTGCACAGGCAACACGTTGTACAAACTCTTGTTCACGGTGTGAAGAGGTCAACTTTTAGCCAAATTGGCTGCGGTAGTGTTTTGAAACGAACGCCTTCATTTCGGGGTAATTTGTAAACATGCAGGCGCTGGCTCTCTTCAAACACACAACTGCGTGGAGAGTCCCGCCGGAAAGAAGTGGGAAGTGAATGTCCAGTTATCAGCGAAGAAAGATCAGAAATACCCGAGGTTTTGATGAATATGGATGTGATTACGAGAATTAATCCCCCTGAAGATTAATATTCCGAAATTGCTGCGAGTCTTGAAGGGGAAATGCGGAGAAGAAAGTGGAAAGAAATGTCTCTGATCAGAGGCCCTTTTGCCTGGGTTGAAGCCTTAGTTTCTGGGGCCATTCTTATGCGGCAGAAGATGCTCATTATATTTCCTGGGGGATGACCGTGGCCATTTCCGCAGACCTCTGCAGCATGTCAGTGGCAGATGAGAAGGAGACTGTGGGGCTTCTGCAGTAATTACATTCTTATGTCATGTGAAAAGCTAGCCGCTGACTGATTATGCAGATTGAAGTGAGGGAGAGAGAAGGAGAAATTCGGCGGTGGCAGAAACTCGCCTGCGTCTGCGGCCGTAACGAAGGGGCTGACCCCCGCTGACCTGCCCGACAAGTGGCAGGCTCAGCGGCCCCCAGCCAGCAGCCACATATTGCACGGAGCCACAGCCCGGTCATAATTAGACAGCAGATAAGAAATATTTTATGGCCATTTTGTTTGGGCATTCCAACGGACTCATATTGCACCTCGCAGCATGGGTATTTCTGCTCACTGAAGCCATAAACCGGGATACAGCGTCCCATTTGTTTGATAACTTTTCACGTTCCTGTTTCAAATTTGAATTGACAGGCAATCGCCCCGCAGAACATACACAGTCTTGTCTTTGGTTCATTTGCACAAGATATCCTTTCCTCGAGTCAAATTTCTTCAGCACACAGTGAGTTGAGAGGTGGGCACAGAAATTGAGGTTTTGATATTGGGAAATTAATGACGCCTGGTTTGATGAGAATTCCTAATTCCGCGGGGGACGCGGCGATGGACGCCACCGCGGCGCGGCGCGTAGGTGCGACGGACGTAAACACCGCGTCTGCGCTGCGAACACGAAACCGCCACAAGTTTATCAAGTCAAGTTGCAGAAGACCTTTCTTTGTCTCAGAGCGAGCGCGTCTTGAGGTATGTTCTCTTTGAGAGGCGTTTTGCAGCACGACTCCCAGTTGAGCAAACAGATGCAAATGTCCCAGTGAACTTTTTGATGCCAATCACATATTTGTCTAGATTACCCCCCGGTTTTTGTCCCAGGATTAAATGTCTTCTTATTTACACACTGGAAGACATTAGTTATCTGCTACATGGGCGGGCAGTGAAAGAAAGCAGTCCGCCGCACTTTGAAGTGCAGGAATTTGTTTTAATTAACAGTGAGTGAGGTGTATGAGAACGTGGAGCGATATGCTCGGCTCGCTGATTGAAGTGGCCCCAATTCTGACTCGCACTGATAGTGTTTGACACGATGCGTGTTTCTGGTCTGCATTTCTCTGTATCAATATCGCACTTCTTCTGCCCCATCTGAGTGGACCTGACACGTCCACGGGACAGGTGCTGCTGCAAATGCTTTTGTCACTGTTGAGTCTGTCCACAGGTCGGAACTACGCACCACATTCTTTGCAAAAGCCGACCAAACATGTGCGTACGAGGGGAAATCAGTTCCAAGAGAAGCTTTTTCTGATGAATCAAATAGTGGGACACGCACTGGCAGAGTTGGTGTCAGTCAGCGTTTCAAATCATTTCATTAGGAAAGCGATGAATCACGATCTGTGGCGGCGCAGACATTCGCAGTGAGAGAAACGAGTTGATCTGCGTCCAGGTGAAAACAGACGAACGATACTGCAGATAATTTCGAGGCATCTTGTTTTAATGTACACAATCGTCGACCGCTATCGCGTGTATGATAAATGTCGGTTTAATATTAAACAGGGGCGGTATGTGGTTACCTGTAACCGTGAGAACACGAGGCGCTGATAGTGGCCAGATTCGTTTCTGGCTTCTGGAGACACGTATCTCGTGAGCACTTGAAGCTGCAATGATACTCATCGCGACTTGTAATGACATTTCCTTCGTTCTCTCCGCTTATCGTGCCACCAGATAATTTTGTGTTTTTGTACGGTTGGCGTCTGTTTACGTTTGCTGCAGGGCAAATTATGAACACGAATATACAGCCCCACCCAGCCTCCGTACAACTGGAAGCCCCGCTGGCTTTTCAAGTTTGTCTGCTGGCACCAGTTTTCTCTTTGTTAATCACCTGGGAATGGGACAAATGCGAGAAGCTAGTGGAATCAGCGCGTGTTCGCTTTTTTGAAGCTGTGTTCAGAAATGTGTGATTCACTTGAATCTTGCTCTCTCAACTTTCCCACTGCTGTGCTACACCAAGGAGAATGCAGAGTTGAAACGCAAAAACAGATCAACACGAGCAGAGTAAATATTGTGCTGGACGTTTGGTCTTCCAGATCGATCCTCTGTGACGTCGTATCAGTTGCGCAACGTGACGACGTCATCAGGTCACACGTGGTCGTCCAGTTGGTCCACTGTGCGTAGAGCTTCATGCTGAGAAAACTACTGCTCTGTAAAATTCAGAAAACAAAAATCTTTCCAAAACGTTTGGGTTTTTTTCGAACAGCTTCAAACTTGTTTGAAACGGTGTTCCCCTCAGGTGGAAAAATAATGACTCAAGACAAATCGAAGACGCCTGCCACTGCTGATTGGCTAAACCACAGCGAAACGTTGTAATTGTGTTGCTAAGACGCGGTGCCAGAATGTTTGTTATTTCTCCGCTCTCTAATAAGACGATAAAAAAGGTTCAAATTGTGGGTGAGATTGCGTTCCGAGTGTAAAAATAACAGAAGGTTATCTTGGCTCGGAGGCTTGTCTTGGTGGGGTATCCGAGTGAAAATATGTTGGCGGGTGCTCTTCATTAGAACAGGAATTGACGGGGAAACAACTGCGTTGAAATTAGGCGAGTGCGATCCCGCAAACTCTTCCTGACGAGTGCGCGAGGCCTCCAAGCTGGTGGAAAACTAAGCTGCGTGAGGCAGAAATTTCTCAGCTGCAACTCTCGTTTCCTCACCGCGCGCGACCCATTTTCCGAGTGTCCATCAGACGCTTAATCACATTATGCAACTTCAAAAAGTTTTTCCTCACAAATGAAAGTGGCGGGGCCCTCACACTGCAGACGCCATACACAGGAGGAAATAAAGAAAATGAAAGAAAAGGGACTCGTTATTACCTCGGGCTTTTTATTTCTGCGGACAAATGAATGGAGTAGGAATATTAATGGGCCGCCCATCAGTTTGACACTTCACAGGGAAACGGACAAAAAAGCCGGGGAGTTTCCTATGATGTCCAGTGTCTCTTAGATCAGCAACAATTAGCATGCGGCGGGCGCGGCGGTATTTTTAGCAGGGCTGCTGCCTCCGCTGGTCTTTGTGAGTAATGCTTCTTTTCATTCCATCGCAAGAAACTTTTCTGCGGCTTATGCATGGGCGTGCGCACGGTGTCGCGTTGCGTCTGTGCGTGTTGTTACGCAGGTCCGTCTGCAGTTTTCGCACAAGTAGCAGATTCTGCGCTCGAACGTTCTGGAGTCATGTTCTAAACATACAAGGCAATGAACAGCAGTGGCTGATTCAAGTGGACGTTCTGCTGACTGGTTTTAATTTGCACCAGTCAACTCAAGAACGGAAACATGGCACGTCTGAACCAAGATTCTGAACTGATTTCTAGGGTCTGCAGGTTCTGCGGTTTTTGACAGCCGCTCCTTGTGACGTGACCGCACACTCGGGTGGGGCGTTCACGTTCGTTCACCCATCGCAACGGCGTCGCGACAAGGTGCACGAAGTGGTCAAGGTTTTCCGGACGTACGGCGGGCAGCTGCCTCCTGTGGACGGTCTCTGCCTCCATTTTCATCAGCCCCTCTCCTGCCGTCCCCTCCCCACCCCGCTCCTCCGCACCGCGACGCGAGGGACGATAATTGTGCAGATTTGTTTTACACATTTCTATGGACGACTCGTCGGCAGCCGGGCGCTGGCCGGCCGGCATGACGTGTTCGCGGCGATGCCACTTTGTCCAGTTCGGGAAGAAAAATTCAATTAGCTTCAGAAAGACGGGCTCATGGTTAGAATTCATTACCAGCTTTTTCCGCGCTGATAATTAAACCGAATAGGACCTGGCACCATTGGAACAGGACAGAAGAAAAAAAAATTGCATGGCAGCCGTGTGAAGCGTTTCCCGCGCATAAAGCGAAAAAAGAGAAAGAGAAAATCTTGAGCAAACACAAATGCATCAGACAAGACAAAAGCCTGGGATTACCTTACCTATTATTGCCAATATTTGCATATTAATTCCGCAGTAAGCATTCAGATTGGGGAATGAATGTCACGAGGGGCCCATCCTGGCTCGGCAAGAGACGCTTCCAAGTAGAATTAAGAGGCGACTTTTTTCCATGGGTTTTGATCAGGGCCTGTTTGAAGAAGCCTTCTACAATGTTTTGTGTTTGCTTGGACGGGCTAAGTCTTTGAAGCGCAGGGGCCTTGTGTGTTAATGAGAACGAGGGAATGGTGTGTGTGATAGGAGACTGCAGGGCCCTAATTAGCGCCAAATCCCTCGCAAGACGCATGAAAGGCCGGATGCCGGTCCGAGGGCCACAGATCCAGAAATTAATTGGACTCACTGTGATGAATTCGCCAATCTCACCTGTGTAGACGCAATTAAAAGGACGGAGCTTTTGATTTAAGACGCCCGTCCATCACGTCTGCAGACGATGTTGGAAAAGGATGGATGTCTAGAGAAGGCACAGCTTCAAATGCCCAGGTTTTGCTGGAGGCCAACACGATTTGCTTTGCGTGAACCAGAAAAAGCAGCGTGCATCCGATTCACACCTTTTGCTGCCTGTTGCCTTCGCACAAGGAAGATCCATGGACCTGTTGGAGATACAGAGGTATTGTTGGTGCTGCCAAGTCAGTGACAGCCACATTTTGCGATAAGGGTTGGACTGAGGCCAACGAGAAAAGTGGTCATCACCCGTGTGTTGTGGTCAGCCAGCAGCTGGATGCCATCGCAAACTTGACCTATTTTGTAACTTGTGGTTTTCGGGCTCAGAGGGTGACAAACATTTCTCAAATTGTGTGTCACTGAATGAAAAATTACAAAAAACGCTTGACACAGACATTTGGAATGAGACCAAATTGTGTGTAAGTTTGCGGAGAGAACTTCAGTGATGTGCAAAATTACTTTAATTAAACCTTGATTTCATTCAAAAAGCATCGTGTCTCCCGTTGTGATGTAGGTTGGTCTTCAAAGCTTTCTCACACAATGCTGTTTGTGTGTAAACCAGCAGATACGCAGATATTCATAACCACAAACAAATGTCGTGTACTCCGAAACTAATTAAACTTGAAAATTAATTTAAATTCATCACAATGATTTGGTGAGGACAATGGAAGTGTCATTACCTGGGGACTTGAAAGGAGTTGTATCTCTCGAAAGACATTGTTCCCGTCCAATTCACACAGGCAACCACTTTTTGTGTCAAAACTCATCAAAGAAAAGTCAGCGTAGTGATTCAAGAAAAGTTTGTTGGTGGAAACACGTTTGTATCACCTGATGTATGAATTTGAGCACAGAATTTGACGTGCCACGTTCCTCAGTGTCACCACCATCAGTAGCGTCAGCCTCGCAGTGACTGTCCCTGCCTCCTGGTGTAGCATGGCTCCCATCGACCGGATCCTGGATCCACCCCGTGGTGGTGAGTGCGTGGAATCTGAACCAGGACTGATGCCAAGGGGCGTGTTGATTGGTTGGTGTGAGCGTCGTCCCTGTGCCCAGGATCAGAGTGCGAGTATTGACGCTGTGGACAGGTGTTCCCCACACTGACCACCTGATCCGCCCGGCGGCCTACAAACAAAGCCGCTGAGACAATAGACTCCGGATCTACGTGTCAACAGTGCGAGGATGCAGGGACCCTCCACTCGCGACCAGAGCGAGGGCGAGGCATTACACATTCTGGCGGCACGGCTGAGCGTGGTTACACCAAGGCCCTTTTCCCCGTCAATGGAGCGTCTGGACCTCAATGGCTATTTGACTGGTCGGTACAAAATGGGCGGGGATCAATGGCCCCGGCCTCGCTGGCCTTTCAGGGTCCTTCTCTCCTTTACCTGGCAGAGTGCGATCAGTCGCGGAGCTATCTACTACGACCTACTACTGCACACTCCGCGGCCGGGTGAGGCCAGCTTCAAATGCCATTCACACCGTCCGTGTGACGCTTCCAAGTCCTTCTCATTTCTGTGACCAGCCGTGCAAAAAAGGACTGAAAGACACCGTGGAGTTTCGAGAATGACAGACAAGGGAGGTACATTGTTCCGTGACTAACAGCAAGGTTCTACCGTGAAACAGGACCGTGAGATGTTGCTCTTTCATACACGCGTTTGTGCGCGCAATGAAATGAACAAAATTATTTCATGACATTGAGACTGACCACGAGGGTGGGTGTTTGGAAGCAGATTCGGTGGTCTTTGGTCTGAATGACTCAGAATGGCACGACTCTGTACGAGTGGCTTCATTTCATCCAAAAAGCAGTGAAATGGCAATCGGTCTCACTTGACCATCTAAGTGCTTTGCAGTTTACAATTTCAGTCGTCCGCATTAATTTTCCAGGAAGCATAATGGACACAGCATTCTCCCTGTGTACAAACTGCAGCAATATCACTTTGGGCCGTGTGGCCATTTGCACTGCGATTATCTCACAATTATTGCCTTTCCCACCGCTTTTCTTCTCTGTCTCGTTCGCTGGTGGACAGCAGTTATTTTTTCTGCTCTCCACCACATGTGCAGCCGGTCCAGCCGAAGCTGGTTATTACAAAACATCACACAAACCTCCTGCCATTATTAACATCTGCAAATGGACGTCACAATTCCCTGTAAGACACAATGGCAAATATTAATATTTTATATGGCATCAAGGCTTTTGCGCAACATTTTGCCATTTGCCTAAGATGCCAGCATATTGATTCTTTTCCTCCTGCCCCTCACTCACTGTGAACTTTTCAGGAGCAAAGCGGCAAGATTTTCTTGACTGTGGCCAATTATGAGGGCCATACAAATGTCCGTTTTGGGATCCCCCCCGCCAGCTCCTCGCTCAACCCCGGCCTTATTTTGTGCCTCGGCGGCCACGACCGGAGGAAAGTTGTGCGAAAGGGAGGAGAAGGCGGTTGATTCGGTTTGTTCTGCGCGGCTGCTATCTGGGGAACCATCGTGGGTTCGGGTCCGCATCAAGCGTGACCCCTCACCCTTCCTTCCATCGCCACTGCCTCTTGAGAAATATTCGTCAAGACAAATTCATTAATCCAGCCCGCGCCCCTGTGTAAATTTGGCCCGCCAGACTCTTGGCCCCCGAAATTGTATGCATATCATTGAGCAAGCAATAAGTCATCCTATTTCTTGTGGCTACTCGCATTTGAGATCTTGACTTTTTTGTACATTTTCCTGGGAAAGGAGTGAGGAGGGGGTGCCTGTCTCGTCCCCGGGGACCGTTGGTAAAGGCGCTCCGGTGACCCCCATCCCCGACCCCATCCAACTTCTGCGGGCAAAAAACATCCAGAAAGGTGCAGCTCCTCAGCAATATCTTTCCACTTTATGCATAGTTCATTTATTGGTCCGGCGACATGCTTCAGCCGAGGGAATTAGTCGGAGCAGCGCCCAAGAAATCAGACCCATTATCTTTTCCCACAGCTCGGGGATCAATACACAGAACATACTCATAGACGGCTAGTTACTGGAGCCTCTGTGTGTAACAAGGTTAAAGCATGCCCCAATCGCCGCTGTTGTGCAGGGAACCTCGTGCCTCGCCGAGCTTTGTGTGTCTCCGCTGAATATCCACTGTCCTGCCAATTTCCTGTTGGAAAAATATCAGATGGAGATGAAGATTCTGACTTTTTTGTCGGGTGGGTGGAGGGGGTATTTTTGTGCATGGAGAGCTGTGGAACGTCATTATGAGTAAGCCTATCACTATTTGCATAATGAGCACCGTGGGTTCGTGAGTGGTTCTGCCACAAATAGCATTTTGCCCTTCTTTGACATAACCTGATTAGGAGATGTGCAGTGAGGCCTGCCTTATGAGAGATGTGAAGCAAAATCACGAGCCCGCTATGTATTTGCCACTGCATTTCTCTTTTTGCCTCTGCGGACTCTGAGGCCTTCACCCACTGCCACTTCTCTCGAGCTTATCCCTGCTTTAACAAAGGAGAAACTTATGGCCTTTATCCACTGTGTTTCCCCGGCCGTAATTAGAGCTGGACGCATCACGCGGAAAGGATGATTAGGAGTCGGGTTGTCAGTGTGTAGGTGATGTGTACAGTCTTCACAAGAGGCTCCTTCACACGCCTATTGGAAATGTACACCGCTGACGGGAAGAAAGGAGGCAGCCTTTCAAATTCTCACCCTTCAGCCAGTCCCTTTAATTAAAGATATGTTGTGTGCAAAAAAGTCAGTTCAGTTTTGTGGAGAGAAGGTGGGGTGTGGACAGGGGAGGGGTGAGAGGACGACGAGTCTCGACGACTGGAGAAGTTCTGTGGTTAATGAAGGCAATTGGAGCGGCGAGCTTCGGGAGAATACGACACGAACATGAAGTAGACACAGATTGAATCTGGTGAAAAGTGACACTGCCAGGGGACCACATCAGATACACAAAATAAAACAGACCCCTGGCTCGCTCGCCCCAACCAAACGATATTACGGCTGCATGCCCACATAAAGCTCGTAATTATGTTACACAAAGTACCGCTGCTGATCAAATATGCAAAAATGGGCCAGAGTCGCCGGGCAAATTAAATGTAGCAAGACGAAGACCCGGCGTCCAAAGCGCCCTGTGTGTCTGGCAGACATGAGTATTCATCCAGAGGGCCCCTCATTTTGGAGATTTTTGTGGAGGGAGCGGTGGTATGCATGCAAAGCAATGGGAGGAGAAGGAGGAAGGCCGTAGAAAGTGGAGATGAAGCCTGATTTGCTGCATTAAATGTGGATTGTGACATCGCAGAACTCGGACTAGTCAAAGGTGGAAGATTTTATCTGGCCTGCTTGTCTGAAAGACTTATCCATGTGAGTGCATCGCACCTCGATTGCGCCATAATTCCCCATAGTTATCGGTGCGCACTTCGATTGCTCGCAACCTCGGACCGAATTTTATAAGGAAAAATTACACACTCCACACTTCCTTGCAAGTCAATTTCGTCCCCATGCAAAGAGGCAGAAGGACGAAGTTGTCAGGGCCCTTGCATTAGGAGGGTGTTTAGTGCCCACTCTAAGTAACTTAATTATGTTCAATGCCACCGAATTTTTTTCAGGCAGCACGCAGACGAGGGGAGAAGGGGGACCCCTCTGTGCCTGCGAATTAGCACAGAAGTCGGCTCTGTGGAATTAATGTGTATAGATTGGAGTATCAGAGATTTGGCAGCTGGCTGACCCCCCTCACCCCGAGCCTGGATCCCCGCTGCCCACCACCCCCAGCCTCTGTTTCCCAATATTGCCACGCAACGCAACTCAATAAAGTGCTACCTTCGTTTTGCGTCGCCCTAATCACGCCATTAGCCGCACCGCAAACCGAGTTACTCACTCGAGCTTTCTTTTTCTGGTCAACCAAATTCCTGCAATTCATAGAGCTTGATGGGCTCTTCAGACGTTCGTCAGCGTCTTCAGAATCTGCAGATGTTTTGGCGGCGATGGTGTGTCGGAATGCATGCACGCCACTGTGGAGGCCGTGAAAACAGATCTCGACTCCGATAAAAAGTTGTGTTTTTCAAGGATGAAAATTTATTTTGGTGAAAAGATCGAGAGCTTATCCTCGACATATAGTGTGAAAGGTTCTGTCTGGCCAAGTTCTGATTCCACCCGGTCAACTTGTAGTTCTGTCTGGTCAACTTCCGGTTAATTTCGGTCACTTCCGGTTCTCCTCGGGTGTTGCTTCCGGTGCAGAGCGACGTCACTTCAGTGAATGTTGCGCAGTTGGGAACGTGTGCAGTCATTTGGTCTCAGCGTGTGAGAGAACAGTTCTTGCGCGGAACTCAGACATAAAATTTATACTTTTGTTTTCCAAGTGGAAGTGACCTTGTTGCATGGTACACTGAATGTTGTGTGTCGTGTAATTTCTCACACGCGTTGTTGAGCACCAACCGAATTAAAGTCTTCCAAGAACTCGACTGAGCAAAACAAGTAGAACTGAGATTGTGCAAGAGCTCCAATTCTGGATCTTGTTCTGCGTAACAGATCGGACGCAAACTGCAATCAATAAGAGGATGTTGGTGAAATGCCTCTGACCCCAGCAGGTCAATATTCTGTATCATAATGCGGGGGGCTAAATCTTTTAGCCAGATGAATAAATCAAGATGAATGTCTTGTCTTTTCCACCTAAATAATAATTATGTTGATGTAGCTGGGTGTGAGGTGGAGGTAATAAGATCTGATGGGAGAAAGCAGGGAAGCTTTTAATTGCCAGCCACGGTGGTATTAGCGAGGTCTTGAGGCTGGAGAGCAGAGCGCTGCAGTGCAGGCCAGAGACAGTACCACGAACCCATATTTCACCTGGGGCCTCCTTACACTTGATGAACAACTATTTATAGCCGAGGCTCCAGCCCTTGATGAGGAACAATATGGCCTCCATGACCAGACATATCCTAACCCCGCTCCTCCCATCCTGAGTTGATGGCTTGATGAATCAATATAGCAGAGGTAAATGTAATTGCAGTATGTGCCAATTAAGGGCAGCTTCAGCCCGTGAAGAGGCCGGGTGCTGCGAGGATTGGGAGTCAGGCTGGTGCGGTGATGGCTTGGACAGCTTGGTGCAGGGCTGGTCAGGTTCACCTGACATTGTGTCAGCAGAAAGCCTGGTGCAAAGTTCGTGAGGTTCCGTTGGTACTGTTTGCGTTGAACTTTCTCCAGAAAACAAATCCGGAAACGTGTTGTTCTCTGGCGCTGTGCTTCACTGTGGTCTTCACTGGCCAAACCTTCTGGCTTGGATGAAAGAAGCAGAGTACGTGCAATTGTGTGTGCGTGCAGTCTGGCAGTCAATCTGGTTGCTTGCACGAGGGAAACTCAGTCTTCGGTGCTGTTCTGATTACTCGTCCATTTCCGGGACATAAATGTCCTCATACTCGTCATTTCAACAAGTGGAAAGGGCAACACCTGTGTTGTGAAAGGTCTTGGCTCGGTGCGACACCAAGAGAAAAGGTGCATTTTGTGACACTCACTTCGCACCCATTGTCTCGCCTCTGCAGTGAGGGAAGAGTGGGAACAATGACTGGATTCGTGTGGATTTGGTGGCAATTTAGCGAGAGAAATGTCATTACTCCGGGACTTTTTAATCTGCAGTCGTCGTATGTGAGATGGGAGTGGGCTCGCTGTGCAATCATCGCGCTCATAAACATTTCCATTTCCACGATCCATCACGACTATCGCTCACTCCCGCAGGATCTATCCGTTTCTTAATCACCTCTAAGTGTCAGGCAGGAAACGAAAAAGCATATTGTTTGTTGCTGGCTGTTTCCTGTGCAAGTCTTTGTGTTGTGACCATTTATGTGTGGTGGGAAGGGGATGAAAAGGAGGAGCTGCCTGCCTGTAATCCAGAACTGTGTTGCCATTGTCGACACATAACAGGTCCTGGGGTTTGACAGTCAACAACTGTTGAGAAGATGAGAAAAGCACAAACAAAATCAAGTCCGAATTTGGACCTTGTGACAAACGTGATCAGGTATTCCTTCCCCAAGGACAGAAGAACGTGCGTCCAAATAAGCGAAATTGTCAGCAACGCTTCTACGAACTGGATCCGCTCTCTGGTGTTGCAGATTGTCAGGCGCAAGTTCCTCGGTTTATTCGTCAAATGGGTTTTTGGCTGGAAAGAGAGCTTCATCTAGTTTTGGCTGGTTTAGGTGAAGTGGAACAAGGGATAAGAAGTGCCTCAATTTATCTTTGCAACCACTTGGAGTGATTAACGTGCAGGCATTGTCGAGAGTTGTGCTACCAGAAGCAGAGAGCTCACCCCACACCACGGAATTAACTCTGAGGGGTAATGAACCGGGCCCGGGAAACATCATCTCTCTATGATAAATTGGCTTCTGCAAATCAACTTTTCTATGAATCCCTCTTTTTCCCGCTTGTTTCTGCATGTATGGGTTTCTCATTTGACTCGATCACGGAAAACTTGCAAAGGAGGTTTTTCTTTTTTGCTGCTTTGCTTCGCGATGCTGTTTTGCTCTTGATAAGCCCTGAGCTGGGAGTGGTGACAGAATTAGTGTTTAGAGGTAATTAATGCGTCGCGTGCCCTGGATGAATACATATAAAGTCTTAAGCTGTCTTTATTTGAGCGTAAGAACCTGAGCACAAAAGACTTTCATGTGACTCGCAGGAGCAGGAGCAGGAAGATGCAGACATGTTGCATGGCAGCTGCAACACTCGTGTTCACAACCGCAAAGAACATTCTTCCTTTGTGCTTTGACTGATCCCTTGTGGACGGAGTCAAGTTTCAAATGGCATCGTCGAGATAAAGCAAACCTGAGCAAAAGTGGAACTCTGAGAAGAGGGTGCGACGCACTGAAAAAGGAACCACGCACCGTTGCGAGATGCTGCTCAGTGAGAATCGTCTTGGTCCTTCAGGCCACGGCAGTCGTCGTGGTGCTGCCGCTGCCCTTTGTGTGATTGGGGCTGTGGTGTCACCAGACACAACCCTTCAGACAAAACAGCAGCCTGACCTCGAAGCAAAAGGTCAGGAGTATTTGGGTCAGGTCACATTTATTGAGTGCTTTGCTGTGAATAACAGGCCATCCATCGCACGGATGGTCCGGCACTTTGACAGTAATCTTTTGACAACCAGCGCTGCGTGATCAATACAGCAGAGCGCCGTCACACAGTTTCTTGCCTAATGACAGAAGTTGAGTCGGCTTCATATCGGCCGAACTGGGTCAATGTATGACGATTCGGAGCCGGCGCCTTATGAACTGTAAATCCATATTGATGTGCGCAACAACGCTTAAAACGCGCAGCTCAAATACGGGGTCCGCGATGAAAGGCGAGGAAAACAGCCAACAGCCTCTGTCTGCAGTTACGTGGCGTTGCATGGCATCGCATGGCGCCTGTTTCTGGGCTGGTCTCATCAGCCGAGTGCTGGGCGAGGGAGACACGGCTTGGCTCACACCTTCCAGTGACCATTGTCTTCGGCTGTTTCAGGTTGCACCAACCAGTCTGAGTGAGACATCCCTGCATCAAGGATTTGCTGAAATTTGACGTACCCTTGAGTTGCTAAATTTCCCTTTTTCCCAGGAAAATTGCAGAGGAATCGAAGCGTTCAGTCACTTCTTTCCCCTTTGGAAGTTTGTGTACAGGTTGGCTTTGTGTGTCTCGCGCTTTTTACCAAGGACTGAGCGGCGTCTGCAGTCCTGCTGCAATATTCTGCCAAGGAATTAATGTGCCCAGTCAAGCGTGTACGCGGCGAGATACGGAAGAGATTCATTTGCGATCGTTAGAAAGAGGCTCGAGTCCGTCCAGTCGCAGGATATGTAGGTGGAGCATGGATAAAACTCATCTATCATGTTTCCGCAGAACCACATTAATTTCTGTGGCCTTAAGACAAAGATTAGAGAGGCCTTTGCGTGGCTGCAGTGGCAGCTGCCCATATTTTCATTTTTGGGGGGAAGGCTTCAGGCATGCATTCATTAATATCTGGAGAGTGAGTCTGCCGCCACACGGCGGTTCCTGTTCCAGAGGTCACGAAGTTGCAGCTGAACAGTAATGTGCTCAGACAATGCCAGCTAAAAAGACGTGGGATTTATCCACGATTGAGATGGATTTCTGTGTGCAGCGGCCAAACAGTGTTTTATCTTTCCACGTTGCGTGAATCATCAGGGGAGTTTTTTTTCTGCACTGGTGCAAAATTTCTTGTCAAGTTTATGCGAGGTGAAAATAACTCGTTAACGTTTGTTAGATTGCGTCTTCCATTTTATCACTCGGACCTCATGCCAAGATAAAGCCGGATTTCTCCGTAATCAGCGCTTTTTTGTGAAGTACGTACCAAGCAGTGCGCTGCCCTTTCAGACAAATTTAACACACTGCATGAAAATATTGATGCAAATCTTTATTTTGATATTACAGATGATATCAATATCAGGATAATGAGCAAAAAGTGTGCGCTAGACGGATGCACTTAATAGTTGCCGTAATTGAAAATGTGCAGCAGCAAAGCGAGGCCAGGAAGATGTTTGTTGCAGGGGGTGAAAACAGTTGATGGGATCAAACGATCTGGAAATGCCAGCTTCTATTTCAATTAGCAGCAGATCCCGTTCTCGCCCGTGTTTACCGGCGTGATGTGTTAATTTCTCGCCGACTTGATCCGACGCAGGGTTTGCGTCGGTACCAGTCGCGCTGCAGCCCTTCTCTGTTCGGCCTCAATGTAATCTAATTGCCAAGACAGAAATGTGCGCATTGAACTGCGAGCTGTGTGTGGGGGAGAGAACTGCTTTTTGCACTCGAGAATTACGAACGGGGTGGGTGTTGCTCTGAACAGGAAACTTCAGAATCAACCCTCAACCTGGAGGCTCCAGGACTACTTCCGGTTTCAGGAACAAACAAGTCTTGAGTTCAGCTTTGTCGTTGGTTTTGATTTTTAGACCCTGTGCCATTTTTTCACATGTTTTTTTTCCGACTGAATGACAAAAAAAAAAAAAAACAAATTGGCATTCCACCATGACAGGGTTGATAGACCCAGTTTGGAGGGACCTGGATCCTGACCTGGACGGACTGTCGGGTTCGCCAACGTGAAACGACTTTACAGAGGCGTAGATCTACCTCAGCACACATCCAGTGCAATCCACAGTGAGAAAGGTGTTCACAGAAAGTGTTCATCTTCCATTCTCCAGCTACAAGTGCAGTTCGCACAGAATATTGAGACGCCGAAAAACACTTGCCTCATGCTCATCAGCTCCGCAGAGCCTGAGGGATTCCAGAAAATGATGACTGAAATGAAAAATATGGGAGATTTCTTGGAGTCATTTATTATTATTGAAACAGTGCACGACTAATTGGAGTGGGAAAGAGAAGGAAAATGAGTAATGCGAGTCTCCTAATCGGGCGCGGTGTATTGGAATTGACTGCAGCCGGCTGGCGGCTCCCACGAGGGAGTTTATCCTCCGCTGTAGGTGCGAAATGTCAACTGACAACGAGAAACACATTGTCGCAGGGTTCGCCACATATGTCGCGCCTGCAGTTACGTTCTCACTTGAAAATGATTGAAGCGGATGGAGTGGGGCGGAGACAGCCAAGGCCAGTTCTCTTTCCCCTTCCTCTGCCGGGGATTCCGCCGCCCTGCGACCCCGTTGTCTTCCCACAGAGGCTGAAACGCCGAGGCTTGTCACTCCGGGTTTGCGTCTTCTTCGTATCATCTTCAAACGGGAGGGAAATGACAGAGGAGAAGGAGGAAGAAGAGGGGGGAAAGGGAAGCAAGATTTACTCCGACTTAATTGTTTGCCTCCTCTCGGCTTTGCTGTGAACACGATGGCATTGTCAAGAGACTCGATAACCCTCTATCAGCAAATTAGCTGTGTTGGGTAATCAACCTAATTGCCAGTACAAAAACATCTACATCATAAATTGCTTCTTTCTCTCCCCGTCTCCCCCTCCTCCCCTGCTGCGGAGCGCCTCTGCCTCCCTTCCTCCCTCTCTGTCTGCGGATCAAATGAGGCTTTGCTGCTTTCTGCCGCTATGATTCCCCCATTTAGCTCTTCATTAATTTGGCCCTTTTTGTTCTCACTGCCTCAGTGTTGATAAGTTAATCCTCTCAGCATAACACTATCAGATTAGTGCCAAAGCTGATTAATATATGAGTTGCCTTTGCAAACTTCTCTCATCCATCTTGACGCACAAATGAAGAGGGGTTTTCAGTGCAAAGCACTTTTGTCTTTCTTATGCGTTGCTCTGTGGCTGCATTTCACCACGTGCACCTGTGGGAATTTATTCGTGGAAATTGTTGCATGGCAGTGACGGAAGAGAACAATGACCACCAGGAAACATCAAACGTCAGGTACTGTCGACAGGGAATCAAACATCAACTGCGATTCTGCTGGAGTTGAATCGCTCGGTTCTGCACTCTGTAATCTTCACCTTCGTGGATAGTGGCCAATGGAGATGAAATTATCCGCACCACGATACGAACTGCTGTTAGCGCGATGGAATTATTGATGCTCTTTGTCTATTAAAACTGGGTCAGCTGAAGAATGGAGGCTAATGTGTCACGTGGGACCCAGAGGCTCTGGAACAACAAGGCAAGTGGTCGAAACTCCCGTTTTTCACGTGTGTGTTGGCGTGGAACCTGAACCACGTGGTTCCACAACCAGGTGTTGAACACTGAAATGACTGGAGGGTTGTGGACCAGTGACTGCTGGATCTCACTGGTCAAATCGTCGGGCCCTTCAGGAACACGGGAAGCGAACCAATCTGGAGTCGGGTTGTGGTCACACAGAACCTTGTGGTCACACAGAACCATCCAATGCTACAGAAACCACAAGGTCGGAAAGCGTTGTGGAACCATGGGTGTTTTGGTCAAAGATCTCGGGACACGAACCAGTTGAACTCCAAACGCACTGAGGAAGTGAGTACCCTCTGTTCGAACTTTACCTGTGGGACTTCTGCAACATTCAGCTCTGCAAACTTGATTCCGACCCCTGTCTCCAGTGTCGGGTGTGTCAGTGCGCGTACTTCTCCGTTCTGCGGTCGTCGAGGCTGGAGGGTCCGGGGAATGCGCAATCTGCACAAATACCCCCCTGTGGGCAGCTTCGTACCTCATCATACTCGCGATGATGAAATTGCTCTTTGCTCGCCGAGCTTCAATGGAATTTGCTGTAATGAAGCCGTATTTATCAGAAATGCCCTGGTTAAGCACCGAAGTAAATGTCAGGAGCAATTTGTTGCTAAACTTTAAATTATATTTTTGCGTTGCCTCCTGCGCTTGGAAAAGTTTTCTGGTTTCAGGGGTTATTTGTGTGAGCTACAGGAAGCGTTCCTGAGGATCTGAAGTCAGTTGCAGAGATTTGTTGCGCACAATGCAGGGACTGAGAACATGGCGACAGTCTCCGTTGCTGCCATTACTTTGGAGTGTGCGAAATTTGTGCGGCGCTGTTTCGTGCTCAGTTTCGTTTGGGTTGTGCGCTGCTGGTTTTTTGTTTCCAAACTAGGCCAATCCATACCGAAAGTTGGGCCTGCAGACAAGCGAGCAGTACGCAGAAGTGGCCATTAGGTTCGGGGCTTATTGGTGGTATCAGTGGGGAGAGTGGTATGTAATCCATTAAGTAGTCCACGTCCAGGGTGATTAGGCCTGACCTGATTGGGGCCGGGGCGAGAAGCTGGTGTAAAGCCGGCCGCTGCGCAGGGGCCACCAAGTTGCGCCGGGGTCAGACAAAACTTGCAAAGTTTTCAGACCAAAAGCAGATGGATCAGAAAGCTGGTGTTGGGGCCCAAACAAGCAATTTATTATCCAGGATTACTGAATATGGATCAGCACAGCGCATTTTCTGCAACAGTGGATTTGAACACGGGGCCAGTTGACACATTGGTTAGCGACTGTGGGCAGAGAGGAGACGGTGGTTGAGCGGTGTGGTGGCGGGGGAGGGGGAGGGGGTGACAGCTTCCTTTCAAAGTGTGGGTGCATCGTCTTATAACTGAAGAGAGTATCCCAACACACTCATGCATGGCTTAATATATTGAAGATACTCCTATTGGGCCCCAAGACGGATAAGAAGCAGTCACTTCTTTTACTAATGGAATGAATAGGTGGAGCATGGATTGCACCCATCTATCATCCTAATACAGAACCACATTAATTCTTGCGACCCAAAGTTGCCTATTAGAGGCCGAATGTGGCCCTGATGGCTGCTGGCCTCCCTACCTCGGGCCCAGGACATTAGCTCGCATTCATTAATGCTCTTGATGAAAAATATCAATCTTGAGCAGCTTTCCTTTTTTTACCCGTATTAAATTGATGATTATGGGAAGAAGACGCAAGTGGACATCCTCCAGAGTCTTGTGAGAAGGGTTTGTGTTGTGAAATGAATCCTCATGAGGAAGTTAGGACAACACCCGGCCTTCCGCAATCTTCGTATGTTCCCAGAAAGCTTGATTATCATCGAGAAAGGTGAGGTTGGTGCGGATGGTCCCATGAAAGACGCATCTCTGCTCATTTGGTCACGTGAGGAAAGAACCAAGTTTTGAGTGGCGCGGTTCTCCCTGACACCAGTGTCGCCATATTTGCGATTCAGATGGAGGGTCCGATACGCGTGTGATCTGCAGCCGGGAAACCCCGGCTCCAATTACCAACTGTCCGTCTCGCCTCCAACTCGAGAAGACTCGGCCGTCTTGGGCAGCCGGAATTAACCGCGATCCTGAGGTATTACATGTAAATGTATTCCGTTAAAGCGCTGGTCGGATGAAGAATAGCCAATTCCTGCACTAATGGAATGAATAAGGTAAAGCATGGATTACACCCATCTATCATCTTTGTACAGGTCACATTAATTTTGCGGCCCCGAGTTGCAGATTAGAGGCCGAGACTGGCTCTGGTGGCAACTGTCCCCATCTCCAGATTGCTCCGACCATCGGCATGCATTCATTAATACACTTACTCCTCGAATCGAACAAAAGTTGCTTTCACTTGATAGATGTAAGCTCCGTATTGATATTTGCTGACAATAAATAGGAGGTGGCGTTTTGGTTGCAGCTGGACATGTCGCGGCATATTCATGCGGCGTTCTGCCGACGGTAAACTGCCGAGTCCAGTAGCCCAAAGAAAGGCGCCAAATCGAATCGGCGTTAATTTGCAGTGTGTCCACGGTGAAGTCTTCTCATGGTCAAGATGTTCAGACCTTCAGATCTCGCAAAACCCTCTTATTGAGCGAATGATCCTTGTCTCAGAATGCACAAGACATGCGCAACATGTGAGCTCCCCACACGTTGGAGGATCCGAGCGAGACTGGATCCAGGTGATGAAAATGTTGAAAATGTCACAGTTGAGCTGGTGAGATGGAGCGCCACACTGCTGGCAAAGGCAAGGCGGCGATACTGGTGGTCACTTTGCCAGTCAAGTGGTGGAGAATCTGTCACTGCCAATCCACCATTCAGTGAACGCAGTCCTCCCTCCCTCCCGCACACGTGCGTGTGTGTATCCAGGCAGCTTCACCAACAGACTGACCAGTCTGGGACGGACAATTGATCCGCTTCGGCCGCACCCAAACACTGACCAGCGCGTCACAACACAGCCGGGCGCCCAGACACAGCCGGACGCGCATAAAGGGATCCGATGCACGTTGCTGCGCGGTGCGCTCCGGAAGGGAAGGGAGGCAGACGCTGTAGGTGTGGGTGGGTGGGTGGGGGGACAACCGGTGCATTCCACCAGTGGGGTCAAACATGTATCTGAGCCACACACGTAAAACATTTTTTTTTTCGAGATGTTTGAAGTTTTTGCGCAAAGCTTGAACCATGTTGTTAAACTGCGCAGGCAAGCAGCAGAAATCAGTTGCGCTGCATTTGCGGGCGAACAACGCAGGGGTCGTGCTCCTCTTGTTGCCAACAGAAAAACTCGTGGCGTTGAAGAATGGTGGACGCTAGACGCGCCTGCGTCCAATGAAGCTGAATCACACAACTCGGAGCGCACAGCGCGCGGAGTGGTGCGCGCTGCACAATAGGCCAGTGACACGGCGGCCGTGTGAAGACATTTTAATGGATTCGGATGATGAAGAGGAATGGTCCATTCCTTCATTACGTCGATGAATAGCTACAACACGGATTGTGTCCATCTATCATCTTTAATGCGCTACTGCGTTTAGTTTTGCCCCCGTACCCGCAGAGCCAGATTACGGGGTTTCACCTCTCCCTCCCGGTTCCTTTCCAGCTTCGTATTCGCAGAAGGAATTCATTGGGAAGATAATGTTATTCAGGTGACTAAACACCGCAGAAATTATGAAGTCTCAAGTAAAGGCCACGCGCGTTGTTTTGAGGTTCGGTTCGCGGCAGCCATTCAGCAGACGCTCCAATTTCGTCAAATACGATCTTGCAAAGAAGTGATGACGCAGATGCAGACTCCGTGTGGAGAAGCAGTTTCATCTTTTTTCCACATTCGTTTGGAACAATGCGAGTGAGAATGGTCACATTTTAGTTGGGGGAAACCTCAATTTGTGATTGTTCAAAAACTGGTATCAAGACCCTGGTTCAATGACAGCTGCAAAACGACTGTGGGTGGGAAGATTCCCTGTCGAGAAGAAAACTTGCTGGTTTGAGTTTGACAGCAACGAAGCTTCACAGAGAAATGGGCCCCAGAAATAAGACGTTGCAGCAGCAGAAGAAGGAACAGCACGAGGGTTTCGGTAATTGCGGTGCTATGACGCAGAGAAGTCACGGGGCAAATTCATTAAGTGATGAAAGGTTTTCGTGGGTGACGCAAAGGTAATCTTGATCAATATCTACAAAGGCTTCTGGCTCTGTTATTAAGACGGTTTATAATTTGCTTGCATGTGAAATTACACAAACAAGCGTGCATGCAGACAACCTGGCTCTGAAGAAACTGGAGACATGTTTGCATGTGTTCGCCATCATGAAATCAGTTTCAACTCCACTCTGAAAAGTCTGTCTCATTTTGAGAGTCTGTCTTTGCAAACAGGCCGGAGCATCGGTCAGCGACACAGTTGTTCCGAATCAGTCTGCGCGGGCCGTCCAAGTGTAACAAAACGCAACCCCAAACAGTCGATCAGCTGACATTTGTCTTTCTGACAAATTATTCTGCTCATCAATCGCTCAGACAATGCGAGACGAGGTTCTCGCGTGATTCTTGGTCGGTCGGTTGGTCGGTCGGTGTGGAGTACGTACGAAGCGTCTTCTCTGCGATGTGTCGGGATTGCCTCAGAAAACTGCAGCGGATGACACGTTGAAATAGCAGCGCCGTCCTTGCAGTGAGAGGTGTGTGGGGGTTGATTGTGGTGTTCAGTGAATGGAACTGCGACCAGCCGCACCAGAGTAACAACGTCTGTGACTGGAGGACTGGCTTCCGCATTCGCACACACGCACACCCTTGATCGTGCACCCGTTCACTTTTACAACGAACACGTCATTCTTTCCAACCCCACCACTGCAGGGATGGCACTTGTCTCATCCTCAATTTTGGAGACAGCAGCGGGGTATCCTGTTGCGTCTTTTTGTACTTTGCATACAGAGCGCTAATCAAACACGTAATTTGGCGTTCACTGGGTGCTCCCCACTCTCCGCTAATTACCACGTTTCCTTTGACTCAGCGCACAAGAACGGATCGAATTAACACCGTGTTGTCTCTGTGTATTCAATTATCGCCACAAAGCTGCCAGAGACGGAGGAAACACAACTGCGGGGACAGACAGAACGTGCATGCAGGGAAAGAGACTTCGCCCTGTGGTGTCGGCGTCGTCTTGTTTGTGGGATGGTGGAGAGTGAAAAGAAAAGACTCTGCCAGGCTGCACAGTGAGTTTTTGTGTCGGGTGGAGGGAGTTCAGGGGACTGGTGATGATGTTGTACTTCCGTTGAGTGTGGTCAACTACAGTTCCAAATAACCAGTGTCCAGCCAAATCTCAGTCAGAATTCACTTCGTGGTCATTTTGTTTCTCAGTTGTGTCTGTTGGTTTGGGGTCATTTTGTGCTTGCGAAGAAATCTGTGGTTTTGGCCCACAGACTATCGTGGCTTCACCTCGCACATTGGGCTTCACCGACGGAGAAGATGATGGCGGCGTTTCCTCGTCGCTTCCTCCTTCCAAGACACCTGCGGGAGACTCTCCGGGTCAGGGATGAAAAGTGGATTTTGTTCATTCAGACCGGAGCCCGGCCTGTGCGCAGCCATAAAGAGAGGTGTCCTACGTCCGCAATCAGATTGCTTCACATTCAAATTAGCCCATCACCGAGATTGGCAATCAGCATTTTCTGGAGCAGCGCCGCCATTTGGCAGTCATGTCAGCATTGTCTTATGGATTTACTGCGGCCCCAGCAGAGGGGACTCCGTCCCACGCCAAAAACTTCTTATAACATTTAATCAATGAAAATATGATATTATTATCTCGAGTAATGTATGGTGCTAACAGCATTAAGCAAGGGCACGAAGTGTAATGGCCTTAATCTTAGGAGCGTACTCGCTTGATAAAGGCGGGCGCCGTTCAATACTTCCTTTGCCCGAGCGGTGTTCACAGGGAGAACTTCTTGATGTTGTTACACTCCTCAGGTTCTTCAGGTTGGCTGCTCTTGTTTCATTCGGCAAAGAACGGGGCTTCTTGTCAAATTGGCGGAGGTTCCACACCCCTTCAATTCCATCCAGTGAGTTTTCAAGGGTGGTGTGTTCACAGGCGATGGTAGATAAAATCGCTCATTGCTGAGATTTGTGGTTTCAACTTTTTTGGAGGTGTGTCACTTTGGTGGTCACCATAAAGTTTCTGCTGTCGGATTCACTTTGTGTCTGAATCCATCACATTGGTCTTCCGTTGCACCCACATTGCGCACATTTCTGGGCGTCTTGTTTTGAGAAGTTGCAATACAGCACTGTGGGACCTTGAAAACTTTGCACATTTCGCTGATAGTTGGGGCCTGCAGGAGCTCTCGTTTCCAGCGCTGCGAGTGCATCGGTAATGAACATCTTGTTCTAATCTTCATCAGATACAAAGCATAGTCTTCCTGGCTACCGCTGCAAGCCCGAGAAAATATTGTGATAGGTTACAGTCCAATGTACCACATGAAGTGCGCTCGATTTAACGCATCAAGCCTTCATAACTGTGCGGAGCAGTTCTGTTTTAATTGCACCGTGGCAATGGGAGGTCGGGTTCTGGGGAGATGCGATTCAGCTCAAAGGTCGGGGCCCATGCGAGAATCTCCAGATGTGCGGGGCGTTGACGGCCAGAGCGTCGTCAGCGGGAAGACCTGAGCGAAACCACGGGATGGCGTCAAAACTTTACACGGTGGAGTCAACCTTACGGAGTCAAGAGAACCATGTAAAGGAGCCGCGTTGGCACTGGAAAAATTGGGCCATTTCCTCGCGTCGTTTCCATGAGTTTTGAGCCGAAAAAAATCTCTTGTGGCTTGTGATACACTGGTTCCACCTTTGATATTTGATTACGACCCGCAACTAAAAGCTGCGTGTTGAAGGAAGCGCGCAGAAAAAAACAGCCCAGACACATACAAAGCAAAAAGTCAGACTCCTCAGACGCAGTGCTTAATGATCTGTCAGAAATTCATAAAACGCCTTCATCCCATTATCTTCTTGATGACAAGAAAATTCCTCTTTCCCCCTCCCTATCATCGTCGAGAGGCTGGTAAACAATTGCGTTGTTTTATCAGTGTACAAGTCAATTAGAACATGTGTTGCTTTTGATGAGAGTTTTTGTCGCTCTGCGTGGCGGATTAATGAGAAATGTCTTGTGATGATGGAAGCGACTCAAGTGACGCTTGTCGTCATTAGCAACGTTGTCGTCGCGATCCGCCGATGAGCGCGACGTCGTGTGATGACGAATCACGACGGCGGCGGCGTCTGCTGTCGGCGTCGTTAGTGACGTGACAGGGTTCCGTCATTCATCTCCACAGAAGAGCGTTCTCTCAGTTATGATTTGGTGCAATGGAAGCTCAGTCCTGGTGCTGGGATCTACAACTTGAGACATCACCGTCACCAGTCGGCAAGGGCAGTTCTTCCTGCAGCAGAGTTGCCAGTATCTGCATCTGTAGACCCTGCACAAAAGTGAATGAGGGATATGCAGACACGCGCGTGATGTGGATCGAGGCTTGACCAGGTTCCATCAAGAGCCGTGGTTCCTGGTTCCACGACCACTCACCAGTAATTTCTGCATGAGTCGAGATTTCTGCGTTTCATGAATCTCAACACGAAGCGAGGAATGGGTTTCAGTCTGCGAGACTCTGGCTGCCACCAGTCTCGGTTGTGGTGATGGAGATCGCAAACGTCTTGACTTGCAAATCCGTGATATTCTGTAGTCAAGGCAACCAAAAAAGTGCGCCGCCGAAGCCGAACATTGGGAGACGTTATGAGCGGGTCTGCCAGTGTGGCAAGCAACATCGTATCATTTCTCGCTTGATTGTGTTATTTCATTTACAACTCTGCGGAAACTTCCCGAGACTTCTACCCGAAGCCACGATAGAATTAACTGCTTTTGGTAATGAAGTTACTCGGCGAAATTCATCAACTTTATGAGAATTTTTTCTCCAAATCAACTTGCATCCTTTCAGATTGTTTTCTGCATGTATGGGTTTCTCATTTAGTCTGATTATTGTGAGTTGCCTTTTCCCCCGACTGCCTTCGGGGTTCCTGTGTTGACAAGATCAGATTAGTGTTGGGATTAATTAATGTATGAGAGTGCCCTGCCCCGGTTCACGTAATTCATCTTGCCAGCATTCTGTTCCATTAAATCATATTAAGTACGGTTCCGCTTTGTGAGGAGGCAGCGTCTTCTTCCGCCACAGAACCACGGGAGCAGTTGCTCTCCAAACCTCATTTCAGAAATGGTCCGCGTTTGACCCCTCACGATGACAAGTTCCACGCTGAACATCGTGTTTCACTTCCAGCGGCTCTGTCTTGATTCGTGAAACAAACCAAAGAAACGTCTGTTCCACCACTTCCTGGGTGTAGCAGCAGTTCCAAGTTCGAGAGACTGGTTTGCTCCAGGAAACCACGGTCGGATCACCCTCAGGACCAACATCAGTCGATGATTGGAAGCCTGGTTGCGAAGCTCAATCCCTGGGTGAAAACTTCTTCGGTCTCTGCACTCGAAGACCATGACCCTTCTGCAGAGGATCATAATTTGCACCAAACTCTGCAGTGGTTTCCGCTTCCAAAGAATTTCCATGATTCACTCACAAAGGGGGCCTTCTCTTTAAATTATCCCCCGGAGTAAGAGTAACCTTTTCTCTGGCAGGTAGCGATGATCAAACCCAGTATGTCAGAAATGCTTTCAAGAAATTACAGGCGGATTTCGCTGGTGGAAGGCGCTGATCTAGTTAATGAGATCCAAACCTCAGAAAATGCCAGCTTCTATTTCAATTAAGGGCCCCACCTCCTCTCTCCCCTCGATACTTTTTGCTGCTGCGATGTGTTAATTTGCGGAATTGCAATCTTGATCTCGGTACCGCGTTCAAATGGTACCACGAAGCCGCAGGCGGTTTGTTTCAACGCGCTGCACGGAAGAATAAATGAAGCAAAGGGGTCGAATTATGATCAAAAGCAGTGGGTTCAAGACTTTTTTCTTTCATGATTGAATTATCGTGGAGCACGTTTCTCTTTCAGCAAGTGGAACCACATTGACTTGTGGGTTGAGTTGGGCTTGGTTTTCTTCAGGCTTCGTGTTGTGGAGGCGGAGGAGTTGCCGTGGAAACAGCAAGGTCCCGGAAACGCGGACGGTCTACGCGACACGCACTTGTTACGTCGCGGCGCAAAAGCGTAAATCAAGAGGGAACAGAAATGTGAATTGCTGTCAAAGAACTGACGCTCATTCTCTTTCTCATAAAGGAAAAGTTTACACAGATTGTTAAATTCACAGGCTTTTCTCTTGTTGTCTCAGTGCAAACAGGAGGCACAACTCGGGGTAACAAAAGCTAAGTTGACATGACTGAGGAATGTGATTAGAGTTTCAGTGCGCTGGCCTTTAGGCATACCAATGAAATTACAGAACAAAATGTGTATTTACCTTGTATGCAAGTGGGTGGCAACTGAGAATTATTTGCCTGAATCAGGCAGAATATTTAATAAGCGAAATACTGTTGGTGACATCCTATGCATGAGAATCAAACTCAGTCTGAACACAGTTTGGCTCGCAGACAGTTCAGAACACGGTGAACCCACAACATCGTCAACTTAAAGTGACAAGAAAACTTCCAAAGGCAAGGTTCGAGTGGAACCGCGGAAACGTTGAAGTTTTGTAGTTCACCACTCAACACAAAGGCTGTTTTTGGAGCCAAGTGTTGATCATTCATTTGCCCAGATGCACACATGTTTTGCTGAAACATTTATGGAAAGCACAGAAAGATCCAGCAAAAAAGCGTGGAGCTGCCATAAAAGTTGTGCGTAATTGCCTTTGTGAAATACTGTGGCACACCAGAGACACTCGGGGTGCAGTGCCAACAATGGAAGTAAATCGTTGTTAAGTCGTCCAATTGCCTGATTTAGCTCCATGAAACCAGACGGCTTCACTTGTGGATTACACACATAATTGCTTAATAGGTGGATGTAATAATTATTCAATACAACTGTAAACAGACTGGGACAGTCGACATGGAGATAGTGCTGACGTACTGTTATTATGCCCCGTTATCTTAGTGTAGATTAATTATCCCAATCGATACTCAGTCAATTATTTTCACCTTGACAGCGCGGATTCTTTGCAGTCGGATTAGCACCGTTATTATCGAGTCGATCGGCCCCACTAAAAGTATTTAGAAGTTCATCCATTGCTGGTCGTAATAATTTGATTGTATGTGGAATCACAAGCCGGTGAGGCATGCATGCAGACAGCTCGTCTCTAAGAAGGGGAAACTTTTTAGGTGCAGACTTCTCTGTCATAAATATTTAGCCCCACAACAAGAGCAAAACATCCCAAAATGGAACCTGAAATTCCGACCTGTTTTCGTTGCTTTTACACTGAATGGTATTTTTGCACTCGTCTTGAGGCTCTTCAGTGCCACTTCCAAAATGTCAGGTTTTCACCACCTTCTCAGCCTGTTCACAAAACTCCAAACTTGGCACTTTTGAGAGCGCGGCTGCAGACTGCAGCAGACACAACAGGCAGGGGTGGCACAAGTCAGTGGTGAAATGAGCCCATTATCAATGTGAGCGCACTTTATGCATGATCGGCCCTTTGATGAGGACTGATCAATGCTTTTTGTGTGAGGACCGAGTTTGCATGGATGACGGTCTCTATCGGAATCTCTGGTGCACCTAGATACTGAAGCGGCGGCGGTGACGGGGAAGAGACGGTGACTCCGCGGAGTGAGTGAGTGAGTGAGTGAGTGAGTGAGTGAGTGAGTGAGTGAGTGAGTGAGTGAGTGAGTGAGTGAGTGAGTGAGTGAGTGAGTGAGTGAGTGAGTGAGTGA
>JAAUXT010013367.1_pt1 | contig 30235 bp, 23 predicted proteins | sample 7278171 | NCBI WGS metagenome assembly JAAUXT01 (sample SAMN14350112, study PRJNA611818) | marine sediment metagenome | isolation source: surface marine sediment (1.8m) | place: French Polynesia: Moorea | collected 2018-08
AGTCAACTATTTCACTCATCAGTGTTCAATATGTGAAGAAAGAACTCGTGCTGTGCACTCGTTCATTCTGAACACATATTGAACGCTGATTCGTGCAATATTTGTGACATAGAACCCTTCAACGAACTTTCCAGTTGTTTCGTTCCAGCTTAATTCACGCAAGTATCAAGTGAAGTTCCCAAACGTGGCAGCAGTGTGACTGGCATCAAGAGAGAAGCCAAGAACAACACGTTTGTGAGGCTGCAGATTGGGTTTTGGAGTTCTGCAAACAACACATCCTGCATGGATGTTTCTGAGTGTAAATTTCAAATCGAAAGAAGACTGATCAGACAGGTTTGTTCTGCAGTGCGTCAAAAACTAAGACAACAACGTAAATTGTTCCCTGAAGTTCAATCGGCTCTTGTGTCTGGGTTAGAACTTTAGCCGTTAATGGGCGCTTGGGAGACTGCATTATCTGCAGTGTGTGCGTCACGAGAAGGTCACCCGCACACAGAACCATCCATCATGGAAACAGCCTCCAATGCCATGGTAACGCGACATGGAAACTGGCTCTCAGTCCGCGGCAACGTAACACGGTTGTGAGTGAAGTAAACGGACCCTGGGGCCACGAGGCTCACACGGCAATACAACACAGCCGCGGACAACGATTTATCTCCACGCTGATGACGACAGCAGTTCTCAGGTCTCCTTGATAAGTTTGTTCGCGTGGCATTTCACTCAAAAAAGGTCATGGCGCCTGAAGCTTTCGACGTTTCAGTGTGGTCGAGCTGAAAAGCTTTGTTTGTATACTTTGAGACTTTCACGTACACCGGTACAATTCTTGTGGTGGCCTAAATTTTGCAGGCGCTGCATGAGCGGGCTTGAAAGATCTCGCTTTGCTGCTGTGCATGCATGAGTGTGCGCTTTTGTGTTTCAACGTTGGGATGATGACATTTGCCAGACAGACTGATTCAAAACCTGGAAAGTGTGGCAAAAAGCAGCAGCGACAAAAAATTGAAAACAGAAAGGATTTTGTCGAGCCTGGAGCAGAAAGACAGCGCTCCCAGCCGTGACCAGAATCTGCTGCTGCAGCTCTGGAACACACATCTTCAACCAGAGATGATGAATTCTTTCTTTTCCATGCATGGTGCACGGGTGCCCGTACTTCCAATGCAGGAAAGTTTCTTGAAGCTTTCGTAATGTCTGACGATGCGGACTCAGTGTTCGTTTGTACACATGCACCTTTCCACTGCATCTGCAGGTGCCAATTCGAGAAACAACACAGACATGTCCAGATTGGCCTTCCTTCTGCGTCACCATGGTGGTCTGGTGAAACATATACAGATACAATGGATACATGTCGTGCCACGCAGCGCAGTCTTCCTCGAGTTCCAAGTGTTCATTAAAGTCTGGTCGTGTGTTGGGAGGAAATTGGATCACGGAAAGATTACCAGCAGCCATGAGCCACATGGTCAGGTGAAGGTGTGTATGACATGAGAAAACCTCACTCGGCCAGTTTCTGCTGTTTTCAAGAACAACAGATTCCGCACTTGCATGGGTGCACCTACCAAAGCTTCTGTGAGTGGATTATCAAGGCAAACGAAAATTTAGATTTGTGAAACAGGTGCTGGGCTTTTCGGCCATTTTATCTGATGTCTTTCTCGTTACCATTGACACACTGCTGCAGTATTTTTTACAAGCAAGAACGATCCAAAAACAGGTCTACTTGCCCAATGAACCAGATAGTTTATCTGCACACGGGATTTGGTCAGTGTGATGCACTGTGATGCACTTCATGACGGTAAAGGTCCCTTGGATTGGCGGCGTCAAGGGAACGGTTGGCAAGCACATTGTCGGCGTGGCACAAGTTCAGGTTGCAAACCACCTATCTGAACACGTACTCCATGTATGGTTTGAACATTTCGTCGGATTTCACACTGTGGATTTATCAGTGGAACATTAATTTTTCAATCCAGAGCTCATCTCCGTTCCCACCAACTTCGTCAGAAGTTCAGCCAAAAACACGCCCACGCACGTTTAGCTTTCACTGGTCAATTCTTCTGCTCCAAGTGCGTCAACACACCGCTGAGAAAATGCCAGTCATCAAAGGCAGTTATTCCTCGTTGGACGTCGCCCAACATTGACTGGCTTCCATCCACTGCAGGTTTCTGTGTTTGTTTTCCTTTTTCAGCCAAGCGCCAGTAGCTTGGAGCAAATTCATTTCATTGCGGCACAAGAAGTCCTTGCTGACCGTTTTATGGCCAGTGCGTGGTCGGTGTTCAGCTGACTACTTCACTGCGGCCACTGAAAAGGCACAGCCACCTGAGCCACGATCTGCTCTCCTGGTCGTTCTTGTCCTTCGACCGCCCCTCTGCCCCCTGTGCACCTGTGGCCCCGTCCCCTTCCGAGGAGCTCTTGATGAGCTTGGCGTGTGCTGCAACCTCCTGTTGGCAAGACATCTGGCTCATCCTGCGTTCCGGGTTCATCAGTTTCTCCAGGTGACTTTGGATGGCATGACCCAGGATTTCCGGGTCGAATTCAGCCCCATAAACGTCCCAGGTCTGTCCACTTTCGTCGAAGACCACTTCAGGGACTGATTTGTTTCCGGAATCTTCCCCCTCTTCCTCTTCCTCTTCTTCTATGATGGTTTTGGACTTGGAGTCAAGGATGACTTCTGGATAGAGGTTGTGGAAACCGGAAGCGAGGTCGAAGCCGCCAGTGTGCGCGTGCCCGGAGCCTCGAGAGTCCATACTCACGTTGTCCTCACTGTTTACAGTTCCTTTCGAGCACATGGTACTGGCCGAGGAGTCCAGTGAAGAGTTCTTGGCTCCTCCAAGGCGATTTAACCTCCCACTGTCGAGAGACACACAGCGCATGTGGTTTTTCATAGGTCTGGGGCTTCCGCGCCTCTGGAGCAGAGCCTGCGGCGAGATGGCATCCTGGTTCACGGCTTCAATTTCGTCATTGGGGCCCACCACCCCACTCTTCAGCGTGGGCTGGTTGGGTCTGTCGTACGTGTCTTCACTGATGGACCTTCTTCTGATGAAGGCTGTTCTCACCGTCTCTCCTTTTCCGGATCTCTTCTCGGAGACACCGAGCTCGTACTTGGTGTCGCTCTTGGTGCGTCCGCTCTTTCTCTTGCTCAGCTCATGCAACTGGATCTGCTCGAGGTCAAGGTTCTTTCTGGAGTTCAGACTCGCGTTGAGAGCGTCATTGGCCTTTTGTCTTTTCTCCTGCATCATGGCAGCGGCGTTGGGCCACTCACTCGACTGAAACACTTTCTCCCGAATTCTCTCCTTCACCCTGGAGAAGAGGACTGACGGGGTTGTGGGGCTCTTGGCCCCCGCACCGACCCCCGAGGCACTTTTCGGATCATTACTCTCCAAACTGGTCCGTTTGGCCTTGGTTGAGCTGGATGCACCATTGGTCGCAGAGTTGGATTTGATTGGTGGACTTGTGACACCTGAGGATCCCGAAGTGCTAGCTCCGCCGCTTGGGGAGGGAAGGTCCCCTTCTTTGATTCCCTGCTCCACTTTTACTGTCAGTCCGGTGCTCTGAAACCGGGTTTTCTTGTGCTTCGCGCTCTGGCCAGGTCTGGGGCTTTTGGGCCTGGCGATCGGAAGCGATGAAGGCTGAAGGGGCTTTGTTTCCGGGTCGTGTTTGCTGGAGGAGCAGGAGGCCTTCCCGGCCGGTGAGTCTTCATCCTCGGGGTCGGACTTGCTCTCTCCGAAAGACCGGCTCGGAGAATGCCCAACCTTGATCAGCTTGGCCTGTTCGCTCGTTCTGTCGTCCGTTTCAACGTCAATCTGCAAACCAAACAGAAACACTTCTTGAACTGCTGTTGTTGCCTGTGTCATTCATCAAAACGTTTCACTTTGCTTTGGACCCGTTCCTCAAGCAATCTGCAATGGAACTGTACGTGTATTGTCCTAGCGCTACATTCTTACGTGTCTCTTCTCTGCTGGCCATTTTGGAAGCACGAACTTGGATGTCATCGTTGAGAACTTTCGTGACGTCCCGTTCAAATGGTGTATTTCCATGACGATCCCTGACTTGTAATTTCAGATTTGTCTCGGATTTGTTACTAAATGTTATTCCATAGCCACCGATGTCTGTTTTGCATTTGACGTCTGGGTCATTATGACTGTCAGCTGGACCTCAGTATCAGTTTTTGCAGCAAGCGTGCATTGTTGTGCGCCATGTTGTGAACACAGCATGTGTACAAACACTCGTGTTCGTCAAATCATACACGGCTTAATTTGTCCTGGAGTCTCAGCACCTCGTGCACGGCATTGCTCCGTCTTCGGCTTTTTCAGGATAGCTACGGAATGTTGTTCCGTGCGGATGGCAAAACCAGCATCATGAGACTCAAACACCCAGTGCAACTGTTTCTGATGCCGCAGCCATGGGACATGTTTTTGTGCGACCGGAGGCCCTCGGTTTGAGGAGCGACCTCATGATCTTCGGCAAACAAGGAGATGCAGGTGCAGCAAAACAGAATACCCGATGTGCAATGGAGATCAAATTTATACTTGAGGTTGTGACCAGCCTGATGATGCTGGACAAGCAATTATCATCAGCCTTGTTGTTGTGGCATGTTGGCCGAGCACTGGACGAATTGGCTGAAAGTCCTCAACAAGTCCTGGTCAGAACTCACCTCGGGAATCAGTTCTGACGGCACGGCCGCCAGGGTGTGACTGCGTTTCTGCAGGAAGCGGCGTTTGTGCATCGGGTCCATGGTGGCGGCAGCGCCCTGCTTCATGTCAGGTCAGCCCGAAAGCGTCAGGTGCAGATCTTGGCGCAAATCTGAAAGCAAAACAAACAGTGAATTTAAACCTGGCAAGCTATATCTTTGGCGTGTCCAACAAAATTGACGTGTCCATGAACCTTCAGTTTCTCCACCTAGTGCGGTTGACAAGTGCGAAAACACCAGCAACGAGACACTTGAACAAAGCGTTTTTCCTGCCGTGATGTGGCTTTTATTGTCCCGTATCTTCCGATACTAATCAGGAACAAAAACGCAGTCACTTCCTGTCGCACAAAGGCTGGTTTCACACTGGATGCGTTGTACCTTGAATCTCACAGTGCGGTCCACGGGTGCACTGTTGTCACTTGAAACCAAACGGCCACAAGCGTATTCTTCAGAGCTGCAACCCAACCCACGCACGCGCGATGCTCAATGTGAACTCGGTCTCGTCCGCAGGTAACTCAATCCCTTTGATATTTGCGCACCTCAGCTGTGTACTGAGGGACCTGGAGGGCGTGGTCGCTCTCACCAGAATCGCTAACCTGGAAAATGGGTTTTTGTGTGCAGGACTGCTGCCAAATTGTGCCGCAAAGGGACAAATGTTTTCCTGCGGACTACCGTGTTTGGCACGTTTCGGAATCAATGCGGAATTCTCCAAATTTTTCATGAAAGGGGACACAAAGCACCCGATTCCCCCTCTGAGGTGAACCTTCAGCTTCCGGTCACTTCATGCCGTCTGGAGACTTCACTAAAAAGATTCTGTTTGGAATCTGGAGTCGCTTCTCTCGAGAGGCTTTGACCCATGCGTGGGAAATCTGTTACAAAGCGGTTTAAACAAAGATTTCAGCTCAGGCTGTCAACGTCAAACCCTTCACTCCCAGCTCTGGATCTGCAGTCGGTTGGAGTAAACGTCAAGAGCTCAACAATAAATTATCAGAAAACATCGCAGTTGCAAGTGAACTGGACTGTTCATCGTGGCAAGGTGCAAAGAAAATTTTCAGAAAAAAATGGTCACGCGCCACGACGAAAATGCAGCAGGCTTACGTCCGCTGAGGTCGTGGTCTGCAGCTTTGTTTGTGACACCAGAACACACGCGCAGTTTCTCTGTGGAAGCTGATAATGGATTTTTCCTTGCACGATGTCATTTTGCACAATGTGCTTGCAAATTCAGATCGCTGGAGGCCGGGGTGGGTGTGGCTCATACTGATATTTCTTTTACTGTCGTGCGTGCTTTGGCGTTGAAGCGCCATCCTCACTGTGCAAGACAAAAACGACAAGAGCACGACTGGACTTGCTGTGAACAGAGCACTGCAAGTCCCTTTCATGGAATGATTGTGTCCAAGAACATTTCCATCGACTCAGGTACAAAACCACATTTTCTGCGTCCCTTCGCACATCGCGAGGACGGCGCTGCAGCCTCAGAGCGCGGCTCCAACGCCACCGCCGCGGTGACCGCAGCTGCTCACTTCCGGCGCAGCTCAGGTCTATCGGCCGTAAAGCAGCGCTGCTGTCGCGCCGGGTCGTGACAGACATCCATCCCACGAGCTGGGTCGCTTCAGATCCGTGTACAGTTCAGAAACATGTCACATGTCCGTCCAATGGGAATCTTCGAGAGCACAGATAGTCAGAGCCCTCTTCATGCTCAGGATGTTCGGTCGGCTTGGTCTCCCCTTGTTCAATCCTGGTTGATAAAGGATCCAGGGTTCGTCACGTCGCAAAGACCATCACAGAACACAGCAGTTCGGACACCAGCAAACAAAGGACAGATGCCGTCTTCTGTCTCGATTTTTGTGCCGTATCTCGACAGAAACAGCATCCGTACCATGAGGAATATTGAACTCTGTCCAGAAGGTCCGAGCCTCGGACACGTCCTGCTCTGTTGGCTGTTTGTCCTTCGCAAACGAGGCTCGATGCGCTCAAAATTGCTTCCAAGAGCAACACGAAACCAGCTTAGCAGACACCTTGGCTTGTGTCATCACCAACGTCTCAGCCCAAAGGCCTTCAGAACTGCATGAGAAGGAAGGGCACAGACAGGTTGGTCTGAAAAATGTCCTTTTCCCGGGTCACAGAAGTTCTTTTGGTTTTTGCCAGGCAACTGGGTAGGAAACAAACAGAAAATGTCAAACACAGTTCCTGCACTGTTTTGTTGGGCCATTCTTGTTCCGCACATGTCGCAGTGGAGCACGTGAACTACGAGTGCAGATTTAGCGTACAATTTAAGGCCTTTAATTTTCTATTGATCCTGTTCCTGTCACCAGGAATGGATCTGCAGCAGTCTCCGACCAGCTCGGCGGGGGTCTGCAATCGTCAACAATCCCTCTCAACACTTCACTATTTTTAGCGCAAATACGAGTACGCTTCTATTCATCCCACATCGATCCCCATTCCGTGGGACGAACTCTGAAACGTGAGTCACAACGCCGTTGTCACAATGAGCAACAGTATGTATTGGACCACGGACTCGCCGCTGCGTCTTTGCAACAACGAGCGAAGGCAGCGTGCTGCACGTGCACATGTTTTCGTGAAGAAAACGTCCAACTCGCTGCAGTCGCAATGATTCGCACTGCTCGCATCCCTGAGCATTGTCTCACACTGCAGGGACGGCGTCGTTGTCTTTATGTGGAGACTGCTGCAAACACTTCGAACAAACTATTGAGTCGAAGGATAAACAAAACAGAATGCAATTCGTACGTTGTAGAGAGCGTGTTGGGAAGAATATCAGGTGTTCAATAATGTGTACTTGTTCATGCCGTTTGCGTACTTCTCGCTCTCTGTTGCTTCGATCAATTCCACAATGACATGCAGTTCTTTCCACGCAGGTCTGCTGATGGGACTTGTTTCAAACATTAGTTTGAGCAGCAATCTGGTTGTCAAAGCAAACTGTCTCCTGCAAAGGGTGCACGTACCGGTTGGGCCCGTCTGTCTTTCATACGACTATGATCCTGGAGACAAGAATGTTGTGCTCGGCGTTGAGCGAACCAAGGGTACTTTTTTCACTGCATGTTGACCGCCTTTGACGAACACAGTGCCAAACAGACCAGAGGTTCAACCTCAAACAAAGTCTTGCTCAGAAATCACGTTGAAGGTGGATGAGAAACAAAGAACACACCTTTCAACAGTGCGACATGTTCTTGGCCTCTGGCCACAGCGGTGGATCCTGTTGTGAGGAGAACAGGGCTGTCACCTTGGAAAAACGTCATGTGTGCGGATTCGTGGCATTCGACCAATTGGGACGACTTCGCGCCTGGGGAGCCTGTTGTCGTAATACTGGCCTCCAATTATGGTGAGAGGGACTCTGTCCCTCGGCTCCGCCACCCAACTAGCCGAGACGAGTACATGTGACACGGAAGCGATGCATTCTGCATGAAGAACATGATAAAAATTGAGCAATGATTGCAGGCCCCGAGCCACGAAGGTGATCAATCTCTCCCAGTCTCATGCGTACTGACACACTCCTGCCCGTCAAACGCCGACCGGGCCGCTGTTCTATTTGAAACACAGAAACAATTCTGGTTCTGAATGCCTCCGTGAGTCCTGGGCGAGTCCGAGTGTTCCGTTGCCAGTTCCGCGGGAGCCCACAATACTGGAACACGTTTCGCCAGGCGAAAAAGGTCGTCAACCACACAGCAGGATCTGGAGGATATTCACATGATACCTGTTGTCATTGTCATCTGCGCAAATGGACAACAAATGCTTGTTTCGGTTTGTTCAATGAACATTGTTTTCTCCGCATGAATGTGAGCAGACGAAACGACGAATGGTTTGAACGCAGGCTATCCTGCAGGACCTACCCGTCCAAAAAATATTAGGGATTCCAGGATCACAACAGGTCACACTTTGTACAGGTCACAAAGTCGTAGTCAGGATGGTCCTGGGACAGATCGTGAACCGCACACAAGAACTTTGACACAGTGACAGACTGATCGTGATCGGGACCACGAATTGCATGCAGCTGCAACACTGCTCCTGGACAAAAAGCGCAGCCGACAGCCCAATGACGTTTTAGGATGAAACCCGTCAGCCTATTTTGAGTGGTTGGCTGTGAAACTGCATTCATTATTTCTGCATGCAATCCATGCAGCACAAACCGCGATCGGCTGACTGATAAATTGCAAAGCAAGTGGTACGAAGTGTCTCCAAGCGATTTCCAGCAGCCGAACTGCACGCGTCATGAAATCACGAAGAGGTTCCCAACCATATGCAGTACACCACCGCGCCATTTTTGTTGACACATCAAGGAAACCCCTTGACGCATCCAGACTGAACTTTGGTTTTGTCTTTGCCAATGTCAATGTGGCTTGCATGGACAACATCGTACTTGTATCTATGAGTTGTTGGTGTTTCTCTGCATTTCACTTGGTGTGCTCTCACTCGGTCTGTCTGTCTGTCTGTCTGTCTGTCTGTCTGTCTGTCTGTCTGTCAATCCGAGAACGCGGACCCTTCGTGCCCCTTCGCCTGTCTGGGAGAGATGAACACGACTTCCTCTCCTTGACACTCTCTCCAGCGCGCCCACAGAAACCATAAACACTCGCCAAATATTTACTCAAGCGAAAAGCCTCTGCAAAACTCCCGAGTCTGGAGAGTCCACACTCTCAGAGCACCTTCCTCCGGGCCAACGGTTCAATCCAGACACTGCAGTGACGTAACACAAGGTGTATTTTAGGCCAGCCTTTTGAACTGCAATTGATTTTGTAAATTTTTCCTTTCTCCCGCAGGTCATGGATTTGCTTTGGTTTCCAGTAAATTGCATGTTGGCAACAGAGAAGACAAATACTTCATCAACGCACCACGACACTCCGTTTCGGATTCGCTAGTTGTGATACAGATGTATGCTGCATCTCCTACCTTCCCTATCCAGAGGTGCTCTCTCACCAAACGCTGCATTGTTCACAGTGTAAGGACTGACAGATATATGGCAGTAATCCTGTTGACTCGGAGCCTTTTACTCAGGCAGAGCTCTTCAGCACTCACTCACTCAACTTGGGCAGATCTATTCCCCATCCCGCCTGGATTCACTCCATCCGTGGTATCCGGAGGAAATCCATCGAAGGTTTTTTTGCTCAAATCCATTTTGTCTGCTGGCCCAAAAGACCTAAGTCACGAACGAGAACGGATTCACATTGAAAGGTGGATGGTGCCCAGATTGAACACATTGCATTGGAAAAGGTACGAGTGTCCTGGATTTTATGCCATATATGCTCTAACCCAGAGGTGTGGAACTAAGAAAAAGGACAGCTGCGTTGTGCATGCACTGTCCCAACTTTTGCAGACAAAATTCTGAGATGTTAAAATGTTGTGAAGCACACACGTGTTGGAATCTGCCCACAATGATTGGGAGCTTTGAGCAACGTCCACTCATTGCTTCAGTAGCCAGCAAATGCAAGACTGCAGCTTTGTCTTTTTAAAAGGCCTGAATACAACTAACTGCTGGACAGCTTTGAAGCCGGGAGCCATGCTGTGCTGTCAGCCAAGTTTATCTGATTACACAGAGTGTGAGGAATAAACGCAGAACCCGAGATTCTGCTTTGAAAGCAGTCTTTGTAAGCGCTATACCTTCAGTACACTGTCATAAATTCTGGATTTCCGATGGAGATGTTCCCCTCAGGCTTGGGTGGTGTTGATGAGGAAAATGCACCTGTTCCGGTAAACATTATGTTTGTCGCCAAGTCCTCTAGTGCTGTGTTTCTTTCCCATAAGTACGTTCCCGTTCTCAGGACCTGCCCTGCCCTGCTGGTGTCTCGTCAGGTCAAAATTCCAAAAGAATTGCTCCAAATTAATTTCAAAGACAGCAAGAACGTTCAGAAGAAGACAGGAAGCTCCATGCTATTTGCAAATGTTGTCATGGCGACGTTGTGAGAGCGTGAGCTGGATGTTTCAGGATGTGGAATCCCGGCGGGTTTGGTGAAAGCTATTCGGCTGCAGTTCCTAATGTGCCATGTCGGCTTGTGATATCGCAGGGAAGAGGAACGGTCTGATCAACCTGACAGCGCCGTCGACTGTCTGAGCTGCGACGTGTGTTTTACGCAGAACCAGGGCCCAAATTTCATTTGACACAAACGCAACGCAAGTGAGCGTGTCAGAAAAAGACAGGTCAAAGTGGATAGACAGCGACCGATTTGGCTTTGTCATTTCTGCAGTCTTGCTTCTGTCTTGCAAATGGAAAGAACAGAAGTTCGAGAGTTGTGTGGATTTTTTTCCTACCGAGAAGCTTTCCCATCAATCTTGTTTTCGGGTGTTCTTGCTGCAATTAAGATACCGTATCAAATAGACTGTCCTGGATACGGTGTCAATGATTTGGGTGAAAGTCATCAAGTGTTGGATAAAATGGAGAGAAAATTCTCAGATCAGATATTTTATGGCAGACAGAGCTGATGTAAATTTTGGGCTGAATTTTTATCAAACCTTGGATGGACACACCAGCCTCCAGACGTTCTCAGAACGATGAGAATTTGAAAATCACCTCAGTCCTTCCTACATGTGCAGTTGAGAAACATCACCTCAGGGCCAAATAACCTTCACATTTGCTGCCACATCTGTTGTCACATCAACATTGAATTGAGGCTGATTCTCACGGGTCCTGTCATTTCAGCATTCAAGACTTACCCTGACAAATAGAAAAGGAACCAGCCCTGCCTGGATGTCTTCTTTTACATGTCCTTCTGCTCGCCACTTTTTCTGTATTTCTGTCCAGAACTCGCAAGAGGTATTCTTTTTTGTCGGGTGTTCACTCCAAAACTCTTTTTGTGCCCCAGAGTTAGAACATTGTGTGAACATTTTCTTTTCACACGAAATCTGACTGCCAAGTTTCAAGCTGCAAAGAATCACTCGGTTCAACTCACGTGAAAAACTGGGAGTACTTCAGTCCAAGCTGCACAAAATTATTTTCTGATACCCGTTGAACACACAGTCTTCTCAACATGTAACCCGGCTTCTCCACTTCTGGTCAACCATCTCGCACTGACTGCGTTATGTGTGTGAAGATCGAGTGGAAGAGCACTGCTATGTCCACACACACAACAAACAGCTCCTGGGAATTGGTCCTGAGCGACAAATGGAGCCAGCTCAGAGAACACCCACAAGACAACATCGCAATGATATCACAGTCTCCTCGCCGTTTGCATGCACCCGAGAAAGCAATTCAGTCCAGAATCAAAACTTGATAACATATTCCACTCACCCGACTGTGTCGAGTCGCCCTGATCCGCGGATTTCCACCGGATCAATTTATCAGCTGAAGCAGCTCCACGTTTACGATCACTGTTTCTCAACACCAAATGAACAGACTGCTCAACAGGATTTCGCGTTTCAACACCGTGGAACGTCTTTCGCAATGGTTTCTTTGAGCGGTTCTCGGTGAATCCGTGTTTGAGACGTTTGTGTAATGAAACAGCGATGCGAGAGGTGTTGAGATGTAGATGTTTCCTGGAAGATAATTCCTGTTTGTTTTTCTCGTATGCAAATCCTTGGATCCGGCTGATCCGTCAAATGGCTGAATTGGCGATCTCTGACATGCGTATTTCCCCAGTGATGAATTATCTGCACGTTCTCAGAATTTTCATTTCAGACGGAAGGCAAGAAGAAAGACGTACTTGTGTGTTGTGTTTTCTGTGGAGGAGCTCAATGCACCAACACAAATTGCAAATCCGCGCCTTGCGTGGTCACTTGGTTCTAGTGTGGCTTGCAGTGCTCGGTGTCTTTGCCCAGAAAAATGGGTATCATGCATGCATTTGCAGTTTCTTTTTCACCGACTGTTCGAAAAACCGCTCCGGAACAATTCAAGAGCCTCGGCGATTTCACTCCGCACAGCCCAATCCTGGCAACACATCAACTCCAGTTGGAAGCAGTTCTCCACTCCAGACTGTTCAAGGTAAAACTCCAATCCTCGTGTGCGGTGAAAACAGTCACAAAGGATGTCTTTCGGTTGCTGTGGTTTTGCCTGAATCTGCCCGTGGTTGGAAGAGGGAGTGCTCTGTGGGACGTTTACGGAGGATCCCAGCTTCTCTCGTCCCTGAGCCACTCGATACTGCGGCGGCTGCGGCTGGGCTCGTGGCTCCACGGAACTTGGCTGTCTCCCGGCGCAGAGCTGTTCTCCACTGATACAGTGCAGCTCGGCTCTCGCTGCTGCGTGCGTGCGGCTGCAGCAGAACCAACGTGACGCTGTGCAAAATGGGAGACATGTTGCCTTCTCAAATGCGCTTTCAATGCAGAGCTGTGAATTTGATTTTGTTCCAAGAACCTGAACCAACTATAGACCATGCTTTGCACATTGTGCGAAATTTTCAACGATTTTTTCACCTTTTTTGCTCCAAGAACTGCCTTCACAAACCAAAGTGAGTCAAGCAATTTTTGCAGATGAGCAAGGGAACATCTTGCTTCAAATGCCTTTGTTGTAGAAGGCCGAACAGTGCAAGGAAAATGTTTCAGCGAACAAGATGACAGTTGATAGTTTCTGCAGAGCCACGCATACGGTCCGGTTCCGGTCCTCGCTTGTGTCTGTCGTTGTTTCTTTGGCCGGACCAGAAACACTGACCTGCTCTGGAGGTCTCTATTGGCTCCAGCGTGCCAAGCTCCCGTCCTGTGGAGAGAAGAATCAAGGCCATGGTCCACCTTGGCGTCTGCCGTGCTGAGTAGAAAAAAGCCTTTTCAGAGTGTGCCCACCCGACAATACATACATTGCACGTACATAAAAGCTGCCAGGCGCTGCTTCGTTCGATCTGTGTAGATTTTGTGTGTTCTGTGCGTCAGTTCGCGTGCTGAACTGCCTCATCAGTTTTCACACACAATCGAAAAGACTCATCAACTGGGACCGCCTTTTCGCAGCTGGACACAAGCACAAAACGTTTGACTCCAACTGCTGTAAATTTTCCTGACAATGATGCGAAACGACATGTTGAACACGGGCATGCTTGCAGAAAGGGCGTTCACTGGACAGTCAGTGTCACTTTGAGGGTGCTTTGCATTGACGTCAGGTGAAGACCTGATACAGTACCACCTGAGGTATTCCACGCGGACGCACCACTTTGAAATCACTCTGAAATCATCACGTTTCCAGACTTTGCTCAACATACTCGAGGGTCAGTGATACAGATGCTATTTGCTCACTCGTCATAAGCTCTCAGTGCAAATTCAGGGCAAGTTTGGTTTGTCTGCTCCACTAATCTGGCAAAATTTGGGGGCACCGCGCGCATCGATAGAAAGGCCACGCTATACCTCCCCATTGGCTTCCCAAACGTTCCCTGCACCCACGCACTGTTTGATGGAAACAAACGCACGGTCCTGTGATCTTGCGCTGTTCTTTCTGCATCGATCCTTGGCAGCCGTGACAGCTTTGATTGTGGCTTCGATCAGCTCACACTGCACGAATTATTGTTCCTGTTGTCACAAGCCTGTGTGTTTCAGTCTTGGTGTCTTGACAGTGGAACCTGCAGGATGGAAGAGGTTCAGAGCACAACGAACATGCAAACATGCAATGTTTTTTGTTCTGCCTTTGCATGTTCTGGAGGTCCTCGTGTGAAAAATGGATAATGTTCAGTCTCAAGCTTTTATGTATACGATTTGATCGCTCTTGTCTCTGCGTGGGAACGGTCATGATCAAGTGGTTCAGAACAAGAAGTTACGACTTGCTGTGTGCTTGGTCTCATACTAGCTTCCAAGGTAGCTCTCAAAAGTTATGTTCTTTCCACAGCTGCGATTGCGGACGCGCTTTCATCTGCACGCGTGCGTGTTCTCATGAATCCCGGCGTTTCCACTGTGTTCCCCAAATCACGCAAACAATATTGATTGCTTCTTTATCCGAGGATTTCCAGGCAGTTTGTGCTGCCATAAATTGCTCAGATATTTCAGTGTTCATTATATTTTGGAGCGGTGCTCTGGTGCAATCTGCTTGAAGCCGAAATCACAATACACCTACCAAAATGTTCGCAAACATTTCTCTGCTTGACCAGCTCCACTCCGAAAGTTCAATTAAGCCTGATTGAGCTTTGTGTTGCAAAAGAAGTGCACGGAACTTGGGCATTTGGTCGAACTGTCTTTGGCTTTCACCGTGGAAAAGCTTGTGTTTATAAAAGAGAGAAAAAAAAACAGTTGGAAAAGTTTTCGGTGCACTGTAAACCCGCCATGTTCAGGTCTTGGTGCTTTGCACACAGCCTCAACACCTGAGAGAGCTTCTTGGGGCCGGAAGGCTACCCTTGGATTTATTTTTGTCTTTGAGGCTGAAATGTACATGACCGCAACAGCAAACGACGATTACGTTTACAGAAAGTGGATGTGGTCGTGACAATGACATTCAATTTGTGAACAGTTCCAGAAGAACAGTTCCAGACTTCAAGGATGGCGCTGCAGGCAACCCGCGCTGTGGTCGTTTTCCTGCCGGAGGCTGCACACCTGGTCCTGTGCGTCGTGTGCCTTTTGTGGTGCAAAGAAAAACACGCACAAGTTATCGCTGAGCCACACGCAAGGCACGTATTGGGTGAAAACCGTGTAAAATGTCAGATCACAGAGATAACAAGAGACGAACAGCGAAAATTACAGTAATTTCGAGAAGGCATCTCAATCAACACTTCTGTTCTCCCTACCGCACCACAGACGCTCGTTCCAGCTGCATGCGAAGCGGACTGTGTGACCCATGCACGTTAATGGACGCTGAGGCAGTAATTTGATCAAACCCATCTCCACTTGCAGTGTGGACCTGTCATTTCCAGGGGACCGGCATGGCTGAGCTGGGTGGGCTCGAATTCCGTTTTCTTGTGCAACCCTGTGATTGTCTTTCATGCAACTGACCACAAATCTTTCTTCTTACAACATGTTTTCATTTCGAAATGGAAGATCTTGCAAAAGCAGCGTTATAGAGCTGACAGATTCAAAATCAGTTTTATCATATATACTCAGACAACTTTGGTTCCACTTGAAATCTATATAAATTGTGCAAAGCAACCAAACTTGCATGGTAGTTGTTTAAGAACAATATCAAGGGTTGAAAGGGCCATTGAAAAAGTGCGACCAAATGTTGAAAAAACCTCCCCTTGAAATTAATTTTTGGGACAAGAGAAGACAACAAAGACCCCCCAAAAGACCCTTCCTTTGATCAAGAGGACTTTCCCTTGTAAATAAAACAATACCAACATACATCCACTCTTCACATCTCACAAGACAGACAAAAGTGCTCCTTGTCAACTGGTGATTTCAACACCGTGAATTACAACACAAAAATTGCTCTGGACCATAAAACCAAGTGTCCAGTTTTGTTTTATTATTTTTCTAACAAGAAAAAGGCCCCAAAAATCTTTGATGGCAGATTGTAACAGATTTAAGTGAGAAATTTGCAAATTACAACGCGAAATAGGAAGCGACCAGTGACCAATGATCGAAAAATATTGCTTCAATGTGGATGCCGGACCTTGGTTGTTTGTCAGACTTTCTTGCGTTTCAGAGAAGAAGTGTTTGCTGAGCGAGATGTGAGTATGTCCCGGAGGCTTGAAGCAGAGTAGCATTGTGGCAATTACGTGGAGGAGATGCAAGGTTCAGTCTGAGAAGAATATTTCCACGGGAGAGATGGAAGGGGATGGGGACTCAGATGAAAAGACCTCTCGTACACGAACACACACTCATCATCTTCAATCTATCCGCCACAAAAGATGCCATGAAGGCATGATCATCCAGAACACAAGACAAAAGCAGGAAAAGAAATACCGGGTGTTGCAAAGAGCAACGCAACGATAAAAAAGTGTGGGAGAGAAAGAGCGAGCGCGCGCGCGCGAGAGAGAGAGAGAGAGAGAGAGAGAGAGAGAGAGACAGAGAGAGAGAGAGAGAGAGAGAGAGAGAGAGAGAGAGAGAGAGAGAGAGAGAGAGAGAGAGGACACACGAGTGACTGTTGTGAGCTCTTACACGATCGTGCTCCAACAGAAAGAAACGTTCATGAAGAATGTGAACGCAGCAACAACATGTTCCCGCGAGCGTTTGGGGTGAATATTCAACACTGCAGGCACTGTTGAGTCGGACAAAAACACACAATTTTCCTGGTTTCACTGAAGCTTTTTCTTGCTGATTTTCAGCCCAGGCAGTTATCTTGAGGTGTCGGACCGTAAAGTCCCGCGTGCTGCCTGCATGCAGTGCTTCAGTGGAGGGAAGAGCAGGGTGGGTGTGGGAGAAAAGTGGAGAGGACTATATCGACACAATGTGAATGCAGAGGAATTCAGATCCTTGAACAAACAGCTCGTGGAATATCCTGTTTCATTTGAACCTGTGTAACGAAATGACCAGGCACCCGGAACCAGGAGCTAAGGGTGCCTCAAAATTTCAATTCTCACCTGAAATGGCCAGAGAGTGACCTGTGTCAACTGATCACAATGTGTCCCAACAATCTCCGAGTGGCAGTGTCAATAATTTGGTGTGTCTCTTCATTTCGTTCCACCGGGAGTTCAGAAGTTTCAGCCAAAGCCCCTCAACTCTTTCTGTTGAATTTAACCTTCTACCGCAATGAGTTTTTGCAGTGAAACGGCAATGAAAATGGGAAGGAAGAACAAGTCATGATAAAAGGGTTTGGCCGGGGCGACAAAGTTACAACAGACCCAGGATGACAACTTGAAAAAAAAAGACTGCAGAGTCTTGCGACGGACTGACTCCCGTGTGTGCGTGCGTGTGTGCTTGATGGCAATCTCCAAAAGCCAAAATTCATGGGAAAGTGGATGAGTCAGTGTGTAGCTGCTGATCCTGACACAAGATAACACTGTGCAAACTACAGGCACATATGGGGGGCTAGATTATCTCCTGACCTTGACATGAGTGGTGAAAAAAAATTTGCCTTTCCTTTGGTGAAACAAGAATTTCAATCACAGAACTAATTTGTTGAGTGATGACAACTGATGTGTGTGTGTGTGTGTGTGTGTGTGTGTGTGAGAGAGAGAGAGAGAGAGAGAGAGAGAGAGAGAGAGAGAGAGGTCGTAGGTGGCAGGGCCTATTTCTGAGCTGTTTGTCTGCACATCCAATCCACTAAGTTATGAAAAAGAAGGGCCTGTGATATGCCAACCTGGTTGGCACTTACAAACAAGACATCAGATTCAAACTTCCTGAGTTCAAGTCACCAGGTAAGCATCAGTTCCTCAGTTGAAGTTGAGTTGATGTTCAGTTGAAGTTCAAGTTGGTGTTGAAGTTGCTTCTGATATCTGTGGGACCAGGAAGGAACCTGACCTGTCCTCCATTCTTTCTTCGTGTCTTTTCGGACGTGCACACACATATACACACACATGCGCACGCATTTCTTGAAGGCCAACTTGAGGGCCATTGTGAATGGTTTACTCCCTGGTGGGAGAAAAATATCAAGAAAAAACATCGCTGCGGAAAATGAGAGACATGAGAATTTTTGTGGGATTAAAATGGGCAGGAGAGAGAGAGGAGAGAAGGATGCGGTATTTCGGGGAGATTAGTGGAAGGTATTGCAGCGGAAAATTGAGTCTGAATAGACGCAACGGCGGAGACTGAGGTAATCCATGTGCAATAACGGGACTGAGGAAGGCAAGGGACGCTGGGATACATTTATCATCACCTCAAAACAAACGTCTCCTGCAAACCAAGAAATGGGGGACGTGTGTGTGGCCCAAACAATTTCTTCTCGGGCTCGAGAATTTAATGCGAGAACCGTCCAGAATCGACCAGAAAAAAGTGTTGTCAGCTGAACAATAGCGGTTTGATAAAAAAAGAAACAAAAAGGTTTGTGAGAATTCGAGGCCATCTTGTCCAAAATGGGCGTCTCGAGTAGATGCCAAAACTCTGCAAGCTTTGTTCGAACAACATCCCCCCATTTGCGGGCAGTTTCTTTTCGACCCAGTTTTGGTGTGTTCTCGAGGTACAAGTCCAGGAGGTGTTGGTTTTTTTCCTCAATCTCTGAGTTTTGCTTGAAACGCAGAAGTGCTACACAGAGGCAAATCGAATGGCCCCAAGAATACATTTGCGTTTCCCAATGTGGACAATTGTGCAGCTCCCTCGGCAGGGGCGTCGTCTGCTGTCACGCCAGTTGCAGGCGAGCAGTCGTGACGGCCGAAGGCGCTGAAATGCATCTGAAACGTGAAATGTCAAAGGGCCAAACAAAAGTGTGGTTAATGCGTAACTCAGGTGTCTTCAAGTCACGTTCTGCTGGAGCGCTCCCAAATCTCAGCGATTGAAATAGGATTTTGAGTTGTCCACCTCAAATAAAGAGCCCATATGATCATCAAATTTCATTAGACCTCCACATTTTGCCAGGGTTCAGTGCAAGTCCCCAACTGCACGTATCTGCTGCCTTTTGATGAGTGTCACTGAACCAGAATGGAGAATGGAAACCGGCCCCTTTCACAGTATTTCCAGGAGCTATTTGACTGCAGTTTTTGCATTTGCCTTTATGTGTCAAAGAATCCTTGGGGGTTCAACGCTTGTGTCTTCATCGAGATCAACCAAAGTATGTGAATGGTCAAAACTGATTGCCAATTCTACTAGGACTCACCCCCGCGGGGTCGCGCCACCTCTCTGGAGCTGGGGGCTGGCTGTCTCAAAGGGGACATTTCGTGGGTTGTTTTAGTGTTTGCACCATCTTTCACCGAGAGAAGACTTTGAGCCTTGTTTTGTTTGGTGAAGGACTTTCTTTTCCAATTTTCTGTTTCGGTTTACTATCTGTGTCTACGTTTGCACACATACCAGTGTTTTCAAAGTGTGTAAGTGCCAAAAACACAAGGCTTTTCCATTCAGGTTCAGTGCACAATAATTGGCCTCCACGTCATGCACGCAGCTCTTGCACTGAATGTGAAGAGGAGTTGGTTGCGAGTTCTCCTTACTTTGAGATGTGGACTTTCTTGGCAGAGGATCCCTCACTCGTGCCTCGCCAAATGAATGTCTTTAGCAATCGGCACATATATGCAAAGACCTGAGCAAGGTTCAAGGAATTTCTTGGAGTTGAATCAGCAGCAACCTGATCTCCCCGATGACTCTTTCACGCTCAGCTGTGATCAGGTCACTGGACACGGCATGAATTGCAAATGAAGAGAAATTCAGTCGACTCCTTTTTATCAAATCGTGCAGGGCTGATGGGATGTCGTGACGACCTGTGATGCGGCAACAAAATACGAGGACCGTCTCAATATAGACCGATTGCGATCTCTCATGCGGACAGAGACTGACTTTTTGTGATTGCTCTTGGGTCATTTGTTTCAAGGGTGAAAGACTCATCCACCCAACATGGCAATGTGGCACCAACTCACACAGAGATCGAGGACTCGTGACCTCTTTTTGGACAGGTCAATTCAGTGCGGCGATCCACCAGACATTTGTGTTGCTCGAATGGGATTTCGGACAGCTTTTTACAGTTTGTTCTTGGTTGTCTTTGTGTTTTTGGTTATGGCCAGGCAAGCCAGGCTTGAGCAGAGGTCCATCATCAAGTTTTTGTGTGCTCAAGGAAATACTCCGATACAATGTTGGCGTGGTCTTGAAGCTGTTTATGGAGACAGAGCGCTCGGGAAAACTCAAGTGAGATCATAGCACAAGAAGTTCAGAACTGGTGACTTGGACACTCCCACGAAAGACAAACCATGCCCAGGCAGACCCCGCACTGGCAGATCCGCTGGCAACATTGCCAAAGTGGAGACCCAGCTTCAGCAGGACCGCAGGCAGTCTGTGAGGGACCTTTCTGCTGCGACCGGAGTGCCCACTGCCACTGTTCAAAGGATTCTGAGGCGTGACTTGAAGCTGAGACATGTCAGTGCCAAATTCGTTCCGCAGATCCTGAGTGATGACCAGAAGGCCTTCAGAGTGAGACTTGCACAAGAGAACTTGACCAGATTTGAAGAAGAAGGAGTCTCCTTTCTGCAGAGAATCATCACAGGCAACAAGAGCTCCATCCACACATTCGATCCAGAGACCAAAATTAAGGATACTCAGTGGATAAGACCCAGAGATCGACGCCCGAGGAAGGCTCTTCACGCACGCACAAGGCAAAGCACAATGATGACAACTTTCTTTGACTGCAATGGAATGGTTCATCATGAGTTCCTGCAGAGAGGTGCTACCCTCAGAAGTGAGGACTATTGTCTAGTGCTTGCCAGGCTGCGTGAGAAAGTCCGCCGGAAGAGACCACAACTTTGGAAAATGAATGGGGAGTACCGGAACTTTCTGCTTCATCACGATAATGCGACACCCCATACTGGCGTCCTCACACTGGCTGCACTGGGAGAGAACAAGATTGACATGGTGGCCCATCCCCCCTACAGTCCCAACCTTGCCCCAAATGACTATTTCCTGTACCCGGAGATCAAGTCAAGACTCTGGGGCAGAGTGTTCCGCAACATTCCAGAGGTTCAAGCTGCAACAGAGCAAGTCCTCCGTGAAATTCCATAACACAAGTTTGAGGATGTGATCAAGGATCTTCCTGTCCACTGGGCAAAGTGTGTCAAGGCAGGAGGTGATTATTTTGAGGGGGATGGGCTGCAGATCCCTGACTTCATGGTAGAGGTCTCTGACAGTGAACCGGAGCAGCCCAATGAAGCTGAAGAAGCTCCCAAAACAGACTGATGGACTGTGATCACCATGGCATGCGTGGCCCCAATTTTCAGTTATTGTTCTGTGATGTTTTGAATTGTTGGCAACTTTTATTGGCATGGCTGGCATGTTTTTTGCATGATATTCTGCTGTTCACAAAGTTTTAATAAAGTTCTGGCATCAGCAAGACTTCTTATTCGATCGCAATCGGTCTATATTGAGACGGTCCTCGTAGATGATACCGTTTGTGACTTGTGATGAGAAGTCAGCTGATGAGGTTGTGAAAGGTGTGTGGGAAGGAGCGCACACGCATTCCTGACTTGAACACAAGGTCTGACCAAAATGGAGAGCTCTCTCAAATCCGGCAGCCAGGCCAAGTTCCAAACCCAACATCGAAAAATATAGAGGCTGCAAATGCTCCCAAGTCACCAGGCGGACAGATTCGGATTCAGGAATTCATAAAACTGTGGAATACTAATTCCGTTCTTACTTCGACAAACAGTGCCTTGTTGAGAAGCCACTTGAAAGAAACATCAGCAGAGCAGGCGAGGGTGAAATGGAAGCCACCAGAATGCTTCTGCGGCAATTGCAGGCTTTTCTCTCATCACCCTCCCTGTTGCTGCAGCCGCGACAAGTGGAAGTGATTGTCGCGGAGACGAGCGAATTGAGACCCCACAGTTTGCGTGACAAAGGACACAAAAAAGGTTCAGGTGCGAATAGCTCTCGCCTCCAGCATATCGGATCTTACAGCCCCCAACATTGTCGTTGTTCTCTGAACAGGAAATAAATCTTTCTGACTGCCGTGCTCTGCTACGAAAGTACGAATGGGTTCAGAGACCTGACAGGGATTAGAACAAATGAACAAACAAGTTTTTTTTCTTCAAAAATAGAACATCTTAAACGCATCGGCACACCTCATGGTTCTGTTCATTTTGTGCGGAATTTGGTGGTACGAGAATGACAACGAACGACAAATTCAGACACATGAAGTTTGAGACTTATGGTGGCAAACGCTGCTTTTGAAGAGGGATAGAAATCTTGAAAGTGCTGTTGGAGCCCAATCGAAATTGCTGTCTACTTTTTTTGTGATTGAACAGACGCATTGGTTCCGAGATACTCTGGAGCTCCTGTTCTGTGCTGTAGGGACTCTATGCAGTCTGTTTCTCGAAATTCAAAAAGACCCTTTCACCACAAACGCACCTGTACGCTCGTGTTTTGTTAAAATTTTCGAAATGCTTCAAACCAGATTAGTTTTTACTGGTCAAACCTGAAGCCACAATTAATTTCCCCTGTTGACTCAAAGGAGTTCTGATTGTCAAGTTGTTCTGATGTATTCAACAAGAAATCAATACAAAACACTTAGTATGTCGTGCCCTGCATTCCAGGTCGTGATAACTTCAGATTGATTAATTTGCCTCCGTTTCATCCACATGCACACAGCCATTGAGCACTAAAAGGTTGGGTCCCTTCATGTCAAAAATGTTGAGAAATATCGCTGGCCCATGAAAAACCACCATTTTGCAAATCCAATCTGGACATCTACGTACATGTACATCACAAAAGAGGTCTGGCGGTGCGAGTGCTCAGTGTACAGGATCTTCCAAACTCTTGGTCAGTCTCGTGCTGGTTTCATTCCTTGCTCATGTGGTGCGGATTGTTTTCTTCTCATTCACAGGGCCAATGAAGGAAGCTGAAATGTTATTGGAAGTGAGAATTGGTGGTTGAACTTCAGCCTTCAACAATCAGACGTTTTGTGCTTTGGGAACGACACTTCGGTGAATTTTATGGAGCTCATATGGGTTCACGTTCCCGAACTCAGGTTCAGCCAAGCTTGTCTGTGCTCCAGGAAGATCAGGGGCAGGCGACTGGACCAGGTTCTGTCATTGCGAGATGAACTTCAATGCTCATCGTAGTCTATGCCAAAAAACGATTGGATCCGTCAATGCAGTGACTGCGCAACGACATCAACAAACAAGTTGTTGTGGTCCTGCTGGTTTTGTGTTTGTTATAAGTCTCTGGCAATTAGCATCACTTCCGTTCTGTTGCGGTGTGTTCGCGCCCTTTTTGTTTTCTGAACAGCACACAGTTTCAGTTGGACCAGTTTGAAGCGCAGGACGCAAGTGAGACGAAGAAAAACCCCTCGGAACGTGGAACACAGAAACTCCATTTCCCCGCTCCACTCCTCCGCTCTTGTGGAGATAGGCCGATGAAAGCAGAACGAAGTTTGTGGGCCGGTGGTACGCACTCTTCTATCTCTCCAGATGTGAATTCCAGAGGCCAGTACATCTGAACTCGGAGCGGGGTGAACTTTACAAATTTGAACCTGGTGCTGCAGGTGGTGCAGCTCTTTGTGGACTCCAGATGTGCATTCCAACGTTGATTCGCAGGTTCTGCACCAGAATGAAAAAATAGTCACTTTTCGTAACTAGTTCAAATTTTTTGGAGATGTTCAGGAAAAAAAGCCTCCAGTTTCCTACCAGGGTGAGACCATGGACACATTGTTTCTGTTTTTGCTGACGAATCCTGAATCTTATCAAAGCAGGAAATGTTCGCTTCCTTTCCCCTCACCAGCGCTTTCTTGAGCCACCCACAAAAAAGATAATTTGGTTTGTGACAGAACGTACGAGCTTTTTCCTGGAAATAGCGCACAAATTAAACACGCACCATTGCTCGAATGTGAACAACCAGAGTCACGCTCGTCAATCCAATGTCCTGATCCGGTGGACTGGAGTGAAAAAGACCGGACGTCAGTTCTTGTGCCTCTTTAGACTTGGACTGTGTTTGAAACTGAGGTGGTCTGACTCCAAAAAACACGTTGTTCTTCTTTTTTCACCAGTCTGGATGTGACATCAATAAGGAAGCCCCTGAACCAAGATACAAACTCGGACAAAACTGCAAACAAAACAGTACACGTACAGCCCTGTTGGATGGTCTTTCCCTCAACCTTTCCAAACTTATTAACATCAAGGCCCAAATACCAGTCAGATTTCCAATTCCAGACGAGCATCCCAGATTCTTGAGATCGTTGAGCAGAGTTCGGATCCCCGCTGTGGTTCCGGAATGTGTTCGGCTGTGGAATGCGCTTGGTTTTCCTGTCTAATGACCCAGAGCCCGGATGCCTTCCGGGTGCGAACGCATCATTCGAGTCTGTGGATGGGTTTACGAGAACGCGCTGCCTCTGGTCGCGTGTCTGAACGAACAACAGCGTGAGTAGTGCAGATTGAGAAGACCAATTCCAGTGACTTTCAACAACAAAAATGCATCAACACTGTGTTCCACTGACGTCACGGTTTCCACGACCTTCTTCACGAGAATGACATTCTTGACTGCTTGACCCGGGAGACAGGAACATGATCTGAGATCCAATACACAGGGAAGAAAAGTTCCACTTCCTTATCGAAAGAATCCTTGATAAATTGCCTGCCAGAAGGGACTTTGGGCCAAACCGCAAACAGCAACACACAACGGCATTTCAGTGATCTGGTAAAGAGGTTTCCGCGCAGCAGCCTCTTGGTTTCATTTCCTCAAACAAATAGTTGCCACGGAGAACGAAGCTGTAACCCGGCTCCCTGGAGACCACCGGAAGCGACAAAGGGAAATCGGTGAGGGCCAAACTTCCGCAATTGTTGAGGGGGCGGAAGTAGTTCCGACCGGAAGCCTCTGGTTTGCATGAAGGCGGACGGAGTAGAAGGAGGTAGATCTAGAAGAGACCTTCGGATTTTTGGGATCACCTGACATGTTGCAATATGGGAGCGCCAACCCCCATTCAACCTGACATGACTTTGCGCAACTTTTCTTGTGAATTGCCACAGATTCGAAATCATTGCGACTTGAAACTCACAAAACCTGAGGATTGTTTGTGGTCCGTGAAAAAACAGAAACAACTCCACCTGAGGCCTGGGCGTTTTTGCCCAAATTGTCTTGATCTCATTCCAAGGCTTTGATGGCAAAAAGTTGCGAGACACAAACTCGAACAATGTTGAAGAGCAAACAATGATCAGCGCTCTGCGAGAAGAACCTTGTGTAGATCGACTCATTTCATCTGGTGTGGCGCCCATGTGCACCCTTAGAGCAACAACAAACAGATCGAAAGAATTCAAAACTCATCACTGTCGAAGCCAATCATATCTTTGCTCAGAGAACACGAAGCTGACAGGTAGACACTACCTCGTAGATTAAAGAGCCAACCTCCACGGCATGTTCACCCATGAAAAAACTGATCCGAGATGAGAAAGCTGCACAAATCAAAGTGGCACTACAAACAACAACAAGCTGCTCAGAAGTTTGGTTTTTGACCCTCTTTTTGATTCATACCTCTGTTCGCTTCTTTCTGCCATGCAGAACAGCATTTTGAGCGTGCACCGAACAAAACAAGCCTGCACGAGCACGGCGAAAGAGTTTGTCGCTCCTGAGACAATTGAACTTTGTTCCGGTTGTTGGTTCGATTCCCTGCGCACCAAATGCACACCTACAGTTGATCCTTTCGTTCCAAACCGAAGCAAACGTGATCTACTAGTGAATGGGTGGAACGCGATGGTCACGCAGATTCAGCCTGAAGGAACCTCGTCGTTCACCCTCTCTTCCAAAGACAAGTCAGATTGTCAAGCACTCGTCCTGAGAGACCGACGACTCAGACTGTAAGGAGAGGACTTGAACCTGACAGCTTACGGACTGCTGTCCTGTCCTGTGTCCGAGATGTCTTTTAGTTTCTCGGGCACCCACCATGCACTCAGTGCGCCGGGAGGGAAGTTGAGGTTCTTGGTCCGGTGTCACGGTTCTCAGAGACCTCTCCCTTTCAGTGGGCCCGGTTCTCAGAGCCATGAAGGCTCCTTTCGGAATTGTCAAATGCAACAAACACCTGGCACACGACACAGGAAATGACTCTCGACTTCAACTTACGCCAAAGTCAAAGCTTCATCTCACGCCTTAGTCAAAATTTACCACTAGGCGCTGGCCTTCGGTTGATTAGAGATCTCAAGCCTTGGCGCAAATTGCTGCAGTGTGCACGACCTTGAATTCTGTCTGTTTGAAGAAACATAGAACCAGTGTTGTAGCTGTTCTGTCCACATCTACTTGAAATTATCTGCCAGATATGGACCTCCCAGCGCGAGCACTCGAGGACCTGCGGTGATTAGACGGGACTGGATGGAGTGGTCCGAGGTACTCGAGAGGCTGTTGCTTTCAGAATCGCACCTGGGCTCGGTGAGATGCAGAGTCCTGCGTCAGTCCAGTTCTTCTGCCTTTGCAGAACACGCAAAGTGTCTGTACAACAGGCTTTCTCTCACCAGAAACTTCTTTCCATTTTCGATGTTGAAGTTTGATTTGTCCCAAAGGCTGCACGCGTCTCACTTGTTCTCAAACCTTTCCCTCAAAACTCAAGGCAAAAACGAACAAGTTCGCTCAAAGTAAACAACAACGCATCTTCAGTGAAGAATGATTGCTCGCACTGTTGTCTTTGTAGAGAAAGTTGTGGCTTTTTGTTCAATGTTTCAGTTCTGATACATTTTGCACATTTTGCACGTCGACTTCCCCTGTGATGATGCATGGAATCTTTCGCACGTTGTCGTCTCGTTGAAACCCCTTTTGCAGACTGTGCTCACACAGCTCTTCAGGTTTTCTTCTCCCCACGTCCGATGGCGTGAGGCTCCATCCGAGATGGGTGCGCTGACTCGGCACCAGTGTCTGGGGGCCAGTGACCAACTGCAGCTCACTCGCAGCTCTCGGCACCTCCCATCACGCAGATCGGCCTCAGGCGGACCGCAGTATCCTGCTCGTGGGAAATGGAAGCTCCGGCTCATGGACTGGGAGAGGCTGCGTTGCAATGTAAGGCACACCGATTTTGCCTTTTGCTTTGTTTTGACTCTTTGGGTTGGGACTTTGGCTGTCATGGTCCGTTGAATGCATGCTTGTGCGAGTACGAGTGTTGGGTCCATGGTCACCTATGTGAAAGGTTCGAGCAGGTGGTTCATCAGGAAGGAACTTCATTGCAATCAGTGTCAAGTGCCCTTCGGAGACAGAGCCGTTGAAGGCAACACCAAGCGGACCCAAGAAGACTCAGAGAACACCAGACCACTTTCCTACAGTGGAGACCACGGCACTTACAGTGCAGTACAAATGCGTTCGGTGGCGTGACGACACGCACGGTGGACTCAGGCTCACGGACCATAATTGGCTGGGATCGATCTGTCAATCGTCGCCCTCACTTAACCGTGCACTCATTGTTCATGCAGTCGATGCAACTGGAAAATTATCGTTGCAAATTCGTCTCCTCGGAATGGCCTCATATCCAGACTCCAATTGCGAGTTGTTGTCCAGGAGAAACCCAACAACTGTTCCTCAGGCACACGATCAACAACGCAGACCTTTTCTTTGGAAAGAAAACCAACACACCACCTGCATGCTGAGCTGAAATTAGTGTTGACATCGTGGGTTAGTGTTCCTCTGCTGTTTCTTCTGAAACCTGAAAGAAACAGATAAAAAATTGAGCCATTGTTCGAAAACCGTCGCGAGTCCAAAGTTCAGTGAAGCGTTTCATGCAATGCCCAATTTGTGCGAACAGAACCCAAGACGGAGAAGGTCCAGCACAACCTGTCAAAGCACGTATGATGACGGTTTCTGTACGCAGAAAACACAACCAAGTGAATCTTTATTCAAAGTCGTTCTTTCTCATTCCCCTTCCTATTCCTGAGAAAGGCTCCACACACATTGCAATCTCGCGTTGCACGCAAAGATATCATCACTCCCTGACCATCAGTCTCTTTGGGCTGCACCGATGAAAAAAGGCTGCTGGTCCTGCTGACGGCTGCCCGACCCAGGTGCACGACGACATGTTGAACATCATTTTCCGTCCGATTAAGCGATATTACGAGCGAAGCAATCTCTTTGCATTTCTCGAGAAGGAAGAACGTCTGAACTTGTGGGCTGAGCTCGATCTTCACTGCGTTGTGGGAGTCGCAGACCTTGAATACGGGATCTGAATCTGTTTAGCCTTTTGTTCAGTCACAACACACTCAGACACTTGGCCATTCAGCCAAAAATAAGCTGCATGTGGCTGTGTGTGTCACGCAGGTCGATGCATTTTTGTCAGTTTCTTCAGAGGCTTATGACAGGGTAAAGCTTTCCTGGTTCTTTTTGCAAAAGTTTACGTTTCCGTTGTCCTGGCCAGCTTCGGAAACAAGCTCTCCATATGAAAGTTCTGTCGAGTGAGGCTGCAGACGAAACTGATTTGTGCGGTACCGGCAAGCTATTTCGCGCTGCATCAAAATTACATCACATTTGACAGCAACCATAAATTGTTGAGGTAATCATGTCCGAACAATCTGCAGAGCACCAAGGTGACAGGGACTTCAGCCGTGGTGGTGTTCCTCTGCGGACGAAAGTGTGGCTGCGTACGAGTAACGAAGGACAAAATTCACCAAAAAAGTCCAAACGGTGTTGGGTTCTCTTCCTCTCCATTTGTTGCGCTGTGAAAGACCCATCCAATGTGATCAGTATGGAACAGGCATTTTGCCATGGAACGTAAAGCTGATCGTGGTTGGTTGTTTCTTGTCGCGTGCGTCTCCACTGGAACTCTGAATGACCCAAGAAGCCGACAGAACCGCCACTCATTGGAATTGCATCAGAAGGGCGCCACGTGTGAAGTTACAAATCTTGATAGAGCACTTTGGTCCCAAGGCAGAGCGGCTAAAACTGTGACAAGATTACTCAATTAGATTCCCGAGAGTTTCATCCGCTGCCTTGAGCTGCAACTGCACGGACCTCACCTTGGTGGGCTTTGCTGCAATGCCATCCTTGCAGTGCGACAAGTTTGGAAACGAGTTTGTAATCTGACTTCAGCGGAGGTTAACATCTCCACTCAAACACTCAAACTGGTTTCACGTGTCAGTGCGACAAGGACGGCGCTGCAGCCTTCTCGTGCAAAAAAGCAAAGTCCACAGCCGGAAGCTGTTTTCCTGTCCAGATTAGATTTGGAACCTCTGCATCAAGCCTCAACTTCCATGAAGTCGAGATTTTCATTTCCCGGGGCTGGTTGGTGGGCAGGAAGCTTTGTTTCCCAACAAGTTGTTCACAAAATGTGTTGAGAGTCACTCAAGTCACTCACTGTGTTGAACAATGAAAATTGATGCTTTTTTCTGCTGAGAAGAAGCGGAAGAAGTCGTGATCATGGAATTTGTTCGAAATTGAACCTGGACTGTTGCTGTCTGCAGCTTTCTTGAACATGGTCATCGTGTGTGAGATGGAACATAAGGCTGCTCGTGGCTCGTGCCATTTTCATATTTTGAAGCTCAAGTTCCTTCGTGAAACGTTCAGCTGGCTCTTGAAAATCTATTCGTCGACAAACTCAGAATGAACCATCTTTCTTCTGCAAACGTGGGAGCCTCTGTCAGAAACTGCAGTTTTATGGGCAAAACCCAGTGGATTTGTATCCATGCACTCACCCAATTCACAAACTTGAATTCAAGCGACAACAGCAAAAACCTGCAAGAAACACAAGTTTTGTTTTTCGAGACTGCAAGCGAGTTTCGACATCTTGCTTGTATTTGGTGTACCGTAAAATCCCGCGTATGAGACCCCCTTTTGATGCTCAAAAATTACCGTAAAATCCCGCGTGTAAGACCACCCCCCTTTTTTCAGCTGCAAAATCAGTACAAAGCCATTTTCAACATTTTCTAGAAAACTGTTCATAAAAACAAATTTTAGGTGTTTTTTTTTTATCAAAACCTAAGAAATCGCTCTCTAAAATTATATTTTCCAAATATTTTTCCTGTCCAAAGATAAAAATAGTATATATTTTTCTTCTAAAAGTTAAGCATTGAACATTTTTTGGCAAACCTTTTTATATTTTCCCATTTTAACTCAGTTTTAATACTCCTTTGACTCATCCCACTTACTTTTGATGCTCAGCTCACTTAGTTCTACTCTTGACTTTTAAATTTGATACTAAAAGTTAAATCCTCATGTATAAGACCACCCCCCATTTTTGGTATTAATTTATTAATTTATTAATTTTTG
>JAAUXT010030890.1_pt1 | contig 30226 bp, 22 predicted proteins | sample 7278171 | NCBI WGS metagenome assembly JAAUXT01 (sample SAMN14350112, study PRJNA611818) | marine sediment metagenome | isolation source: surface marine sediment (1.8m) | place: French Polynesia: Moorea | collected 2018-08
CACAAACACACACACACACACACACACACACACACACACACACACACACACACACACACACACACACACACCAGTTTCTGATGATGACGGCGCCAGTATCGTGGACTCCTTCGGTGGATTTGACCACTCACAATTCAGAGAAAGGAACAGCAAAATCAAACCACCTGACATCACGAATACAGTCTTGCACGCACACACATACTCACACACACTCTCACACACACACACACACACACACACACACACACACACACCAGTTTCTGATGATGACGGCGCCGCGCTGGACCCGGATGGCGCCGCCCTTCCCCACGAGCGACACGACGCCCTTGCAGCAGCTCGCGTTGACGGACACCTCGTGCTTCTCGTTTATGGTGAATACGTCCTCCTCGCTGCCGATCTCGTAGTCGTTGCGGTACCTGCGTCCAGAGACATATTCTCAATCACTCGACTGAAACTTGTTTCTGGTGCCAAATGAGCCCGACAACAGGGTCAAACTGATAAGCAAAGCTCCAGCACAACGTGCCGGTGTCGAGAGGAACGTGGGTCAATGAAAGGTGAGACGCGCTGCCTGACTGACCTTCCGGCCATGTTGTTGGTGAAGGAGCAGTTGTCGATGTCGAGCGAGCTCTGTTTCTGGATGAGCACGAGGATGGCGGAGCCGGCGTGCATCGCGATGTTCTGGGAGAAGGTCGAGTTGACAACGCGCAGCAGCTTGTACGGACCTGCACCAGAGGGCGGGGCGAGTCAGTATCGCGCGCAACAAGGGAACTCGAGCGCAAGAGGGAAAGAAAGAATCTTTGGTGTTGAGTACGTTTTGTTGCGAAGTGTTTAGCAGCGCACCTATGATGGTGATTCCACGCTCGTTGTGCGTGAAGACGCAGTTCTCGACCATGGCCGTCACGTTGCTGCTCTCACTGCCCGGCACACGCACCGCCTGTGAGGACGAGAAGGAGAGCGTCATCTTTCCGACTCGCCCAAGCCCAAGCGCTCCATCTTCTCTCATCAGCTCCACATCTGCATTCCACGCGTTGTGTTCTCACTTACTTTCAACCCAAGCCCCGGTTTTGTACAACTGCTGTCTCACGAAGGATAATATCAATTGTGGGTCAATATCTCTTGCTGGGAGATTCCAGCGACGCTACACGACAGACAGACAGACAGACAGACAGACAGACAGACAGACAGACAGACAGACAGACAGACAAAAGAGTGAACATCACGTAAAAACGTTCGTGTACTTTTCTCTGTTCTGAGTGGATCGGTACTGGACGCAGTTTTGGTGATCCACGCGCCCTCGTGTGGTGTGCACGAGCACCTGTGATGGATCCTCTGCTCTTTACTCTCATTGAAATCAAAGGTCAGACCGATTCATCACTTGGCTGTCTCATCATCACATTGAGGGCTCTTTGGCTGTGTTCGCACGTTCCGCTTGTATTGAACGTCACGGGGAAGTCAATTTTGTTTCGCCGAAAATGGGCCAATTGTCAAAGCGACCCGAAACAAATTACGAGCAGAATGGGGAGAAGTGATGTTCACACGTTTTGGTTGCTTGGAATACCGAGTGCTTTTTCCCTCATCTTTGAACCCGAAACCTTTGCTTAAATCACGATTGTGATCTCAATTCCCGCGTTGCTATATTTTCACAAAACAAAGAACTCATTCGCTCAAAAACAACACATTTGTTGCCTGAAAGGCAATCTCCATGGCAAACGACGGTGGATATTGAGGTGCACTGCAACCAGAGCGCACAATGGTTCTTTCCACAAATTGGACCACAGAGGCTGATTCCAGGTGTTCCAACCCTTGCTGGAGGGAGAAGCCACCACGACAAGCAAACCAAGTGAAGTGGCATCAAAGTAAGAAGTTTCTCAACAAGAATCTTCTCTTCTGTTTTCTTCAGAAAAGTCGAGCAAAGAACAGACGTGCGAGTCAGAGCCCTGTGCTGCGATTGTACAGGAATTTCGTCAACATTGTTCTCCTCTGCCATATCATGCGACGAGCATCGGGTGAAGGTGCGTTGTGCTGAGATGCGGACTGCGTGCGGCCCGCGTGACACCGCAATGAGAGGGTCGCTGCCGCAGTCAGCGGGGTCCAGCACAGCACGACTTCATCAGTCGGATCAGCATGTGAGCTGCAAGATGAAACACGAGAGAACAAAACACTGTTTGGGACCTTTTCCTACCTTCAGCCAGATGGCGGCTTCAAACAGGTTTGTGACGCTTTTGACGCGACTCGGGTGCAGCTGGTGGGTGAACCTGGAGTTGCGAATCATGATGTCCGCCTGGCCCACAGAGAACGTCAGGTGCAGGCCTCCGAGATGCTGAGCCTCGTCATTGGTGTTGGACACAAGGATCTCAGACACCAGGATCAAGGTTTCGCGCCTGGAGTCCACCACCACCATGGTCTGGTGGAACTCAGTTCTGTGGATGGAGAGGTCTGTGGCTTCACAGGTGATGTTGTTGGTTGCGGTGCTGAAGCATTCTGCGTTTGCCTTGCACGTGGATTTTCCGAACCACTTGCAGCGACTGATGTAGAGTGAGATGGCAGTGCACGCCGCAGCGTCCGTCTGGAGGCTTGCGTTGTGGAAGGTCACATTCACAATTTCAACACTGCTGCTTTGAAACTTCAATATACCGTTCTCGAAAACCAGGTTCTTGAGAGCAATGGTGTGCAGGTTCATCGAGTTGGGCTCTGTATTGGTAAAAATTGCTATCGTGTCATTTGTATTCCAAGGGGTGCATCCAATCCTGGGCATTCCATCCACCCCTTCAAACGTCACTGATTTGTTGGTGATATCTATGGCGTCGTGGGCGCAGAACCAATAAAAGTTTTCCTCGCTGTCGGTGCCATCTATGTTGACGACGTCGCCGTGGTTGAGGCGACCAATCACGAATCCGATGGAGAGGCACTGGATTTCCGGGGACCTGCCGCAGGCCTGGGTGTCGATGCCGCTGTGGGATACATACCACGCCACTCCGTCCACCACTGCAAACAGAGAAACGCGACAAGGTCAATGACCGTGAGCTGTAGCCATTTATCACAAAAGTTCTCACCTCATCTCGACAACTGCGGGAAACTGGCGACTCCAGAGGGCTCTGGAGTCCCAGCTCTCATGATTCACAAAAACACAAATCCTCCAACTCTATGCCTGTGCGGAAAACGTTTTGAAAATGTCAACATGAGATGTGTGCTGGGAGTCGGCCCAGACGATGTCCATCAGAGCGGGCCCAACCCCTGAGGGTCCAATTCCTAAAATCCAATGGAAAAGGTGTCGCGTGTCTGAGTGTCGTGATATGGCTGCCACGCACAAGTACACGACGATGACACTCTGCAATATTCACCCACACGTGTATGTTGATGAGAGTCACACCTCATCCTCAACCTTGACATGTAAAAAGCATTTGGTGTGGTCGCATCCCACCATCGTTCAGTCCCAAAGTTGTTGTCGAACCTCCTGCAGGGTGTTTTTTTTTTTTCGTTCCTCTGATTCGAGTGTGGACACCAGTTTTGCGAAGGCATACGGAACTTAGCATCTGTGAGATTTTTTTTCGTCTTTCAATCGTCATCAGTTGGCACATCTGTATACCGAGTACGACACCACCTGCATTCACCTGATTCTACTCAAACAAAATCATCGTTCCTGCAAGATTGGTCACGTGTAAAGCGAGGCTTTAGTTGAAGGTAAAACACCCTCCCAAATGTGCCCATCTTGAATTCATACTCAAATAAAGGGACACGTAAACATCTATTGCTGAAAAATCCTTCTTCAGAAACTTCGGAAGCCTGAGACAAAGAGGCCCAACTCAGCGTGGGTGTGTGGACAGCAGGCATGAAAAACCTCAATCTACCTGGCATGGGTCCCGCTGGACCTCTGCCCCGTCTCATCTGATCCCAACATTCAGTGGTTCCCAAGCAATGCGCCTCAATAGGTGGGAGGAGTTGGGCGTCCGGTTTTGTCCTCAATTGATTTCAGCACTGTGTGCCGTCGTATTTCGCTCATGTTCTTGAAACAGTTGTGGAGTACTTGTGTTTGTAGTGCATTTTAATCACTCATTTTTGTTGAACAAAAATTCTGCTGGTCTTGCAACGAGGTGCCATGAAGAGAATCCTGGCTGGTCTATTGAGATATTACGGTAGAATTTGTCAGAATTTACATTTTCGGAATGCACAACCTGACTCATGACTTTTCCTTTCAAACCCTTCTCTGAGTGAACTGAAACCACTGCGCTTAAACCTTTCCACAAGCAGAAGCTGACTGTGAGCACACAGTTCAATTGAAGTTTATGAGCTTTGCAAACTGCAGGACCCAGAGGGAATCGAATCCCTCTGCAGGACCGACATCGCTGACGGCGCAAACACAGACTGAACTGAGTTACCGTCTTTGCGTCTTCTGTTCAGTACACGAGAAAGGGGTTGACATAAAAAAGTCAGAATCTGAGTTGCACCTGAAGATTTGGTTTCATTGGACAAGCTTTCGGACAGACAAAGAACACGTCACTTCATACGCACGTTTGTAGGTTCCGCTCGTTTGTTTTCTGAAGATCCTGCTGAGTCCACTGAGTTCGCCCAGAAACTTCCTGAAGTGTGTTCAGCATCCAAGACACACGATGGTTGCTGTTGAGAATTTAAACTGCAACCTTTCCAAAATGGGTTCGCTTTGCTAAGGTTGGGTTTGGGTCGATGCCGGGCGAGCACAACCCAGGTGGACTGCGGAATCATGCCTTTTGGTTGAGGATGAATCAGTCGTCTTTTCTCTGTTCCATTCCATTCACGTTACCACATCAAACTGCAGCAGGTTAATCAACAGATCCGGAGCAGAGGACCCGGTGAAAGTGTGTGATTAGTGTCAGTGTGCTGTCCTCCTTTACTGCGACCAACAAAGTGGCTTCTTCATGATCACGTGTCCAAACCACGCCCTCTCCAAACAGAGCATCACTACAAATGACCTGTTCTAGTTTATGAGCCCAGGACACACATAGATAGTCATCAACGTTCCTTTCGCAGGGTGCAGAAGTTTGAGAGTTTCCGGGCCCCAATTAGAGTAATTTTCCTCCGCCTCCATCATCGTATCAACACCTGACGCGGATCTCGCCGAATCTCGTGACTAATTCACCCGAGAGGAGACGTTTGAATTGGTTTCAGTCCAGAGTCAGCTTGACAGCAGAGACGATTAGGGTGGGAGAACGCCCAGTGGGAGGCTAAGTGCCTGCAAGAGAGAATTTTGCAACACTCTGATGTTTGCCGGGATGTCTTCTGTCGAATCCACTGCAGGGACAGGACAACAAAAACTGCCCCACGCTTTGACACTGTCAAGCGCAACAGGTCAAATAGGCAGCTTCAAAAGCCAACCCGCCCTCGAGGAAGAATAAACTGAAGCCGGGCACAACACTACGACACCTTGTTCTGGAGCGAATGGAAGGAAGTAGCGGAAGGCACAACAAATTCGAGTGCTCGACCTCTTCGGTCAAACTTCCGCTGCGAGTCACGAATCACCAGATTGTTGACTCACGAATTGGTGTTCCTCAACATCCTTGCATCCTTTACTCGCGTCTTTGTGACAGTTCCACTCAGTTGATGTGTATCTTTTTGAGAATGTGACAAATCTGTGTCTACGTCCGATCTTATTTGAAAGGCAGAGGTCAGGTGATCACAGGTGATCACACACAGATTATTGTCGGGTGATTGCGTGGACGCATACACAGACAGGTGCAGATCAAACATCCATGCACTGATGTCCCACCCAAACCTAACTTGTTCCTTGGCGTACAAACTGACTGACACAAACACCCGATCATTTACGACACTTTCACACAAACATTTGTTCTTTTCAAAGATATGTGATTTTCACAGATGGTGTGTAGCTTTACAAGGTTTCAACACATCGCAAAGTGGAACGCAACGGATCCATTTGTGTCACCGCAGAGCCGGGTGCACCGCATTTCACCGAACTGCCGTTTTTGCACTTGTCTTCAGCCACAACAAAACGAAGACAAATGAAACCCGGAAACATCTACACATGTCAGTAAAAAATGCGACTTTTCCTTGCAGAAGTTGGTGTGGGTCAAGGCAAAGTGAGTCTGACTGCGCCCTGCGTTTTGATCACAATGCTGAGCACAGGTCCCGAGGCTCCATGACCGACGGACAGAATCTGTGGCATTTCTAACCCGCCACAACGATGGAGCGAATCCCGTTGACACAGGTAACAACAGGAGACAAGCGGCGTCGGTCCGCGGGGACCGGAGATGAGACTGACACTTCCAATGCGATGCGCACCACTCACGGCGCTGTCACGGGGAAACAACGGCTCCGCGGAATGTGCGCGAGTCAAGCGTTTTGTTGTCTTTTGTTGGGGCGATTTTGTCCCAACTTTGGTTTCAGTACATGTTTGGGCGATAGTTGTCGTTGCAAAGACCGGAGCTCACTTTCGGGAAACGCCACGAAGGTGCAGGGGTGCTGGCTTTCTGTTCCACGAGTCGGCAGTCTCCCACCACGTTCTGCAACCCACGACAACGGACAAGAACCTGAACAAAACCTGAACAGCAGCCTCTTCTGGAACAGAGTGCAAACTACAGAAAAGTGTGTTTGGACCGTTTTCCCTTTCCCATGGCGGAAGTGTATCCCAGCAACATCGCGTTTCCTGGTTAAAGTCAGGGTCAGAAACGTGAAGACCCACTGTGAATTTGGATCTGCCCATCTGGCGTCGGGCTCTACGCACACAGCCGCTTTCGACTTCAGCTGAATTTGTCTATGTTTTGTTCTGTCCGTCTGAGAAAATCTTTTTTTCTGGTATCAGGCCAAAATTTCGACAGTGCCCACAAGAAGCTCACGATTGCTCTCCTTCTGATTTCCCAACGGCTGAACAGAAACAGATTCGCATTTCAAGCCGACGGCTGCTGAACTTTTATCAGCTGATACGAACAACAAGAGTGGTCCCGCATTGTGTCCGTGTTGTGTTGGTTCCGAAGTCGACGCGACTGACCGAGTTTGTCTGTTGCCTTGGATTTGAAAACCAATCCATTTCTTTTCTTGAAAACCTCGCCCATGAAGCCCAACGAAACATCACAATTGGTTTCATCTGGATTGCAAATCTGTTTCAGCAAGGGTGTTTTTACGTAAGTGCCTTCACACGCCTTGTTGTATCGGGAGAAAGAGGACCACTCATCTTGTTTTTGCCTGGGTGGCCCGTTTGTTTCAACCAACAAGTTGTGGCTCCTTATCCACACCGCAAGAATCGCTCCGGTTTCGAGTCATTAATCTCTTCTGTGCTCCTCACACACAGACGTTCACACACACACACACACACACACACACACACACACATCATTTCCACCACGCCTCAAAGTGGTGATCGACATCGTGTGATCTCTGAAAAACAACAGTGCACAAAACACAGAGAGAACGACGAGCCTTTGTGCCGATGTTCAAAAGAATCAAGCGACAATCCACAACATTGCGAGAGAATCGGAGTGTCTTGTGTGGATCAAGGCAACAGGGCTGGAGTGGGTCTCGACACCTCCATTAATGAACAGCCCCGTGTTTTAAGTGCGTCATTACATCTGACTGAGCACTGTCGAAGCCACAACAACTCAGTCAACCACTCATCGGGCGCACTTGTGCACTGATTTGCAAGGAAAGACTCGCAAACAGAGAAAAAATAGAGGGAGTGACGGTGACGCGCATGTGAGTGGATATCGCGTTGTGGTGTGGAAGGCGTTATCGTTCTCTGTGGAATTTTCCGTGTCAGTGGTCAGAAGAATTGGACGAACTTGTCCACCGAGTTCTGATAAGGACGCTGCTTTGCGGCGTGAGCGGACGTGTGTGGGATGTAGCTCCGAGCTACATCTCTGTCTTTTCAAAGAAACACTGATGACAACGGTCTTGTTTTGGACATTTTTGTCGTTTGTGCACAATCCCCACCCACAGGAAGCCAAGCTTGGTATTGTGTTCCAAAACGTCAGAACTTTGATCTTCTATACCGGGATTAGGGTTGAGCTTTCCTTCACTTCGAGTTTTTCGTTTTCGTTCTCGGTCGGAGCTGCGCGGACCACGGACGATCACAAGTGTTTCTGGGGCCTTGGCCGAGGCAGCGATAAAGACGGACAGATGGGTCGAAGCTTTGTCCAGTGGTCAGTGATGTGCCAGCTGCGTCTCCGGTGCTGAAACTACAACACTTCTTGTGGTATGGGCAGCACATAGTTTCCCCACCGTAGTTCGTCTGGTCAACAATAGGTTCCCACCATTTGTCTCCTCTGCGCTTTGCGGCTGTCGTTGAAGAGGCCAATTGCCTGGCTCTAATTTCCCAGAGGTTAAATTTCTTGCATTTGCCCTGAGGTGCGTTCAATAGGACCCGGCCTAATTGGGTCCATCTCACATGCAGGCATGAGAGCTGTGTGGATCAGCCGACCAGCGCCATTTACCCTCCAATGAACAAAATGGAATGGCTCAGCATTCGGTAGATGGATTCCACTTGTCAGAGAAACCAAATTTCAACTTGGAAATTGTGCGGCAGAAACAAATTGACGTGTGAGTGCAGAAAGAGCACCTCTTGTGTTCGGCTCGTCCTCAGCGTTGTAAGGGAATGTGCTATGTACGTGATTGATGCATCTGTTTCTCAACATTCGTGAATCCCCATTCTCTTGGGTGGATGATTTGTCTGCCCCTCGTGTGCTTGACGCCTGCGTCACCTGCTCCAAGAGAAGTTGCATTCTTGGTACAAGCGCCAGGCGGCATTTTGCCAGAAACACTTTGCATTCTTGCCTTGCGTGCGCTCTCCTGGACACCAGACACGACTTGCTCTTTCACGCAGCGCAAAACATCTGAAAACCGACGCGTCTTTGAGAGTTTGTTCCCCGGGTTTACCCATATCCAGTTCTCAGAAAGCCCCCCTTTTGCAAATGGATGTAATCTGCCGCTAATGGGACAGCTCTACTGCACAAGACACACAAAATCTTTGCTTGACATGGCAGATATGAAAAATCCTGCAGCCATCCTTAAATCACCCGGATTCGTTTTATGGCATCACAATATGAAGACAATCTCCCGGACACATCTGTGTGATCTGGACAAGGAGCCTGCCGCATTGTGAGTCAGATCAGCAGTCTGCACCCTTCAGTGATAAGCACCCTATCTTTTTGGCCAATAATCAAATCAAAAACTCCGACACCAGGCGAACCCGCGCCCCCTAAACTGTGTCCGGAAGGTCGTAAATAAGCAGTGTAATGCCTGGAAAAGTCAATCACCACACGGGAGACCTTTCATGGCACGAGCCACATGTTACGGACATGGAAGCAGTGACTGTGAAGATGATGCAGTCGACTGGAGAGTGGACTCCCTCATCCCCGTTTCACAGCGCGTGCGAAGAGGGAGGGTCTCGCGGTTCTGCCGTTGGTGTCGGCAGATACGCGTTCCTGGAAGGCAGGTTGGTCAATGTCAGAAGCGGGGGGGGGGGAAGAGACAAGTTTCGAAGTTGGAGGCAAGGGAGAGGCGAGCTGAACAACGCATGGACCGCGTTCGTGTGTTCCGTTGTGAGTTGAGCAGTCAGTGTCCCAAGCTCGCTGACTCCCAAGTGACGACAGGTGAGTGACGCTCGCTGCTGCGATTACCCGCAGAGAAGCTTGATCTCCAGGTCAAAATGTTCTGCTTGTTTGGGAAACGAATCCAAATCAAACCAGCACCTCATAAAAACCTGCCGTACTTCACGCTTTGACCTTTTCATGGAGCTCAATGTTCTGAGGACCATGAGACGCCAACAGTGACTTGCACGACGAACGTTTTGCTCAGTTTGACAAAAATGGGGCCACTCACAGAAAGCAGCAAGAACAAACCTCAACTCTGAGAACTTTCGTGGCTCTCAAGGCTGTCCTCGTTAGAACACCAGCGCCCTCCGGTGGCCATTCTTTCGTTTGTGCTTCTGTGTTCTGTACACACAACTTTGTCCGTTTTCTCACCCATGAAAGGGAGAAAAGTTGAAACCTAACGTGCATTGAGCCAGAAATACCAGTGCAGTCAAAGGACACGAGAACGGCTGCTTGTACTTCACCGATTGATTCAGGAGAGAACCAACAACCAGTCTTGCTGTCCTCTCAAACATGAGACAATCTTGAACCAGCTCAATTTTCTTGATTTGACCTGACAATTTTTCAACTTTGATCAGTCTCTTGAGGATTTGGCCCACGACCAAAGCCAGGATCCACCCCAGTTATTGCCAATATCACTCGCAAGTTTACACAGACGAATGAAAAGCAGCGCTGCGTTAATGAGAGCGACCTCTCAGGATTATATGTCCATTTGGCAGAGACACCAGTTCTGTTTCTGCCTGTTGCAAGGCCTGGTCGATGTGTGAATAAATGCATGCGGGCGCCGTGGATTGTGCTGACGGCGGCAGATTCAATCAACGTTAATCTGGCTCGCAGTAATTGCCAACATAGACATCGTCATCAGCTCCATCGCTGGAGCCACTGAAGCCACCAGAGAAACAATACACATTGTGCAGTGAAGGGAAAGTGCGACTGGAGAGCGTACGCGATGCAGCTGACAACATGAGGATTTCGGTTCCATGTTGTCACAGAAAACAATCCCACTGTCTGTGTTCTCTGCATAGAGAGCCACACACGGAGTGTCCAGTTGTTCGCCACAAGGCAAAACAATTGACATGAGGAAACAACTTCAAGCGGACACACGAAAACTGGACTGGCTCTCGTGGCAGTGCAAACCTGGTGACCAAGTTCTTGCCCGCTGCTGTCGCTCCACAATGACGGATTGTGACCCTTGGCCATTTTGCAAAGTTTTCAGCGTGTTAGCTCGTGAACCTTGTCCAAAATGTCAACGATGACGGCGGGTCTGTTGCCTTTGCATCCACCCAGAAGACAGGGCTCTCACACAGTACAAAAATGGTTCCTGTGAAATCACACAATGACTTTTCGAGACCTTTGGTTGAGAAAGGAGTTGTGTGATTGAACAGGAACCATTTTTGTGAGGTGAGAACCTACTTCTACCACGATGCGAGCACAGACGATAGGTTTTGTGACAGCAGAGTTGTAGAAGAAAACCTATGATCAGCTGCAGTTCACTGAACGCGGTTTTTCCTTTGCCGTTTGGAAATAGCTGATGTGCGCGCGTTATACACAGTTCAACAGGTAAATTTCACGAGGCAGTTTCCGGAAATGCGAACAACAAGATGCATTGATCAGCTAATTGGAGTTAATGGCATGATTTCCACGTCCTCATAAAGTTGATGTACTGCCGCACAAGAGTGCTGCACAGTTCGTCACCGTAACAAAAGTCCATTGTGGACCAGTGCCGCCCGTTTCGGGCCAAGACAAACGAGTGAACCAGAGGCTCGTGATTGAGGCAACGAACAGGGCGTTTTACAAATGGGTGTGAGATTTGTGCACGCCGAAGGGATTGGAAAGACAAACACCGGCGTTGAGCCAAGCCAGGCCTCTCGGTGGAAGAAAGTAATTCGTTGCTTTGCTCTTCTTGCTTTGGGTTTTTGTCCAGGACTTCGTTGTTGAGGATTGCTTGCGACACTCACTTTGCTTCTGTTGTTGGGTGACTTGAAGGGGTGCATGCTCCTAAAGCGACCCGCACAAGCAACACGAATGATCCCCTCAGGTATCGAAGGCAAATCAGGAGAGGGCGCAACGTGCAGTGCCTACATTTTTGAATGAAAAGGAGAGTTTGTTGTGTTGTTCAGTGTCTGAAATGGTAGACACGTAAAACACCCCGGGGAATCACGTCCCACGCCCACGCGCACTGAAGTCTTCGTCACATGAGCAGGGGTTCTCCTCTCCTGCATCAATGTGAAAACCTTCTGCAGGATGAATGCTAATGAGATCACATGTTGAATACATCCCTCACAAAAGTTTGAAATTGGAAGCGGCTTTAATGCACACTGAACTGAAGTGCTTGCGAGGCAATTCGACAGAAGGAGGAAACGGGAGGAGCAGTTGTAGCAGTTTGCGGCTTGCGCTGCCCAGTGCCGCTCTTCAGGTTTCTCGCTCCTTTCGTCCAAGGCTTCCTTTCAACCAGTTCTACGTACAGGTGTCTCATGGGATCAAGTTTCTCTGACGCACGTCACGACTGACTTGAGTCCAAAATGAGCCGGACGTTTTGAGGTTTCGTGCCCGACTTGTCGAACACATTTGTCTTGTGGCAACAGAAATGTTTCCGGATCGTGAGACAGCTGGAGCTCAGAGGTTCCATGTTGGTCAAAATGACCGCGGTCAAGCTGGAGTAAGAAAAAGCTCAGCTGTTTCCCAAATTGAACGATTCGAACAGATGAAGCAACAGAGTTGAGAAATCAAAACAAATCTCAACTGTTGCAAGACGTAGTTTTGTTTGAGGGGTTGTGTTGGTTTTTGCTCAGCTTTGCTTTGTCTCGAGTGATTTGAGAGAAGATCAAAATGGACTTCATCCAGGTCGCGGATGGGACGCAATATCAACCTCGAGGTCTGTGCCGAGAGATTGATCTGCAAACCCAGAACTACGCAGCACTCAAGCAACGTGTCGTGTTTGGGAACAGTACAATATTTGTCACAACACATAAACCAACGTCGCCTTTGTGAGGGCGACACCTGCGGAAATAAGCCAAAGGTAAAATCGCGGCGCGTTTCTGTGGCCAGGGTTGGGTCCTCATTACCGTGCACACGAAGAGGCGGCCGAGTCGTGACAAAGCTTTGGTTCAGCAGGTGCTCCCACACAAATGACAGGGCATAAGTCACACATCTGCAGCAGCCCATGTTCACCTCGTTGAACAACCGACGATTTTTTTTCCTGCTCAACCACCTCATCACTCACCTAAACACGACATGTTCTGTTCAGCCCAATAAAGTTTTCCAACAAGACTTCCCACTGATGCTATGACACACACTGATTGAAATGCAAATGCCATTCTTCAGGCAATGCAAACGCAGAACAGCCACACTTTGCTGGCCACTGTTCATTCTGACACCAGACTGGCGCAACCTCGTCCGAAGAAGACGCAATAAAAGAGGTGGAGCAGACGGTCAGGGACGTGTGGGCATCCAGATAAGGTCCTTCTCTCCAATTCACATGGTACGAGAACATTCCCATTTATGTGCAAGGAAGTTTTGGCCGTCAGCACCACAGAAGAGTCAAGTCTTCAAGTTCTTCTCATTCTTCGTTGATTGGAATTTTATGTTCACACAAGACAGAGAACGTAGACCTGTGCTGTTGTTTCCGTCTGAGAAGCAGTTTTTGCCGTTTTGCCAAGGTTTCTGCAGAAATTGGAAACACTGGAGCGTTTCAACACAAACTTTCCTGGAAAGCCACAAAAGAAACAAAAAACAAACAGCCTGACCCATTTCTTCAGACGGCAAGAAAAAATAGCAGGCTTTCACAGACTGGAATGCCGAGTCGCACAGGAGCCTCTGTTTACGTGATGAAAAATCCTTCGTCGTTGTGAACACCAAAACACGCACACAAACCAGCCAAAATTGCTTGTAATAACACAGCGCTAATCCGAGAGAGGTGAAATGGGTGGGTCACTCCGTTAATCACTCAATCACTCGATCCGGGGTGGTGTTCATAATTATTTGGTACGAGGGGCATTGTTGCGTGCAGCAAACACAAAAAGCAACCGACTGAAAATATTTCTGCTGGTCTTTGTTGAGTTCCTCTCACCCACCCTTAATTTTCCTTTTCTCTGTTTTCTTGTGTTGAAAACAACCAAGTCGTGTCCAGAGACATTGGCGAGTTTCAGCAACTGCTGCTTGCTTTCAGTCCGTGCGGTGCTCCAAATTTTGTCAGATCAGTGGAATTTGGTCCCAAACCTCAATCCAACAGCAACATGTGGTGTTGCAGTCACTTGTCCTGATGACATTCAGTCCTGGAACATCAGCTCACTTTCCAGATGCCTGGGACTTTCCTGATATCTTTCATGTAGCGCGGACCGATTGTAAAGACAAACCTGCAGCCCGGGCTGGTGATGGCACTTCTCCCGGTCGCGCGGGAGATGGGGACTCGCCTCTCCTTTTACAACCCATCAACCTTTGCAAGTTGCCTGCTTGCGTGCTGTTAGACCTGCACTTCCTGTTGCCCTCAACAGCGAGCGCTGTTTGCAGAAACTGCGAAGAAACTCCAGAGAGAAGCCTTTACCCGTACGAACCAAAAATACGAGGTAGATCTATGTTTCAAAACAGGTGAGCTCCAGTGCGATTTCCTCAATCAGAAAATGGACAAATTTATGAGTTCTGAGAGGAATAATTTCTTGCAACTATTTTTTGAAGCTCAGCTCTTTCAGTCCAACTCTCGTGAGATTCTTTGTTGTGAGTCCAAATGTGAATTTGCCACCTTTGTGATGCGCTGCAATCTGATTGACCTCAAGTTCAGGCCTCCAGTGCAAAGAAGTACGAGTGCGAGTACGTTTATTCGAGATCTCAGAATTGAATTAGCACTCGTGAGAAAAGCCACAAAGTTTGAGAAAATTTTGACCACTGGGGACTGCAAGGTTGTCAGGCCAAACACAACTCAGACACGGAAATAAATTCTCCTGGGTGACCGAGAACAATATTTTCCTCGACCGCAGACACTCGAGCGACGAACTGGTGTCCACGTGAAAGCCTGATGAAAGAGACGTTTGTTTGTCTGAATGTGTCTGAGGTGTCGGACCGGGGCCCGGGAAAACAGGAACATAAAGCAATCGCTGGAATCAATTGAAACAGCGTTTGAAGTGGAGTCCAATGCGGTCCAATTCCTCCGACACTCTCTCGAGACGAATTCAATTAGTCTGAAATGTCAAGTGGCCAGGGTTCGCAGGGGGAGCCGAGCATCTGATGTGCTAACGCCAGGCTCGGGCCCGCGAGCGACGCAGACACCTCGCTTCTCCGTCAGGCTGTCACACACTCACAGCCCTTCATACTCGTACAGGCAAAAGAAGGATTGTTTTGCACATTCTCAACCCACATCCAAAGTGCACGAAATGCTGCGTTCATATGTTCGTTTTCAGTGTTTACACATTGTCCTACTCGTACTTCTCTGTGACACCAACCAAGGTGCACCAACACGACGGTGCAGTGAGGTTGACGGCTCCATTTCCATCGCTCGAATGTTGACAGCTTGAATTTCCTGGACGTTCTGCACCGGTTCTTCCTTTCATATTTTTATCTCAAGAGGGATCAGAGAAACAAAGTCTAGTTTCTTTGTGGACAAAATTTTCTTTTATGAGTCCTTTTCCTTTTCCCCCGTGACGTGAAAGACAGGGAACCAGTCTCCACCGTGTTCCAGAGTGTCCGGGACAATCTGTTCAGCCCATTTTCTGCGACACTGACTTTGATCCCAATTGATTAAGCTGTCTCCCCAGCAGGACGGACGCATTTCTCCGTCTGGTGGGCAGCAAATTTGTTGCAAGTCCTTTGCCAAAACAAGCACTTCTGCCCTTCTAATCCACAGCACATGGTGTGGTAAGTCCCAAATGGTTGTGGGAGAAATTCGACGGATGTGGATCTGCACGTAGACGTGTCACTTCGGACTCAACTCGTTCGAATTCTCGCTCTATTCGAACGGACCCTGCAGGACATTGGCCATTTGACGCAAGAGGAACTTTGCCAACTTTGATCACAAAAGGCGCCAGGAAGTGTGGCGTCCTTTAGCTGAGGCGGTGGCTTTGTCACTTGGACAACAGGATGAGTGCCTGGACACGCGAACAATTGCAAAACTTGAAGTCATTTCCTTTTTACCCTGAAGTTGTATGTGAGAGTTTTCTGTGACATCACTCTCAAGCCAAACGGTTGGGTGAAGTCTGTGGAACGCAGCCGGCAAATCTGCGCAATCCTGACGTTGTGAACACAGCGCCACACCGGCTGTTCTGATGCCGAGTCCAAATCATACGGTTGGCAGACTTGTTGAAGCCAAAAGGTCCAGGGTGGCGACAAATCACAGAGATTACGATGTCTCCACATTGTGAAGGAGTCTTCATACCAAGACGTTTCTCACAAAAGGAAGTGCTGGACGGGCCGTAAACTGGTGCTGTCTCCTCTTGTCTGACTCAAGTCCTGTCATCAAATCAGTTCAACATGTGGCTGAGGGAATCTTGTGATTACGACTGGTTTCTGACTGCAAAGCTGTGCAGCCAGAGTCACACCAGTTTTCAAATTGAGAGCTGAGGGTTTCTCCACAGTGTCCCTTGGCCTCCAGCTGTGCTGCTGATCTCCCGGACAGCGCTATTCAGGTGCAGATAATGTGGCTTTAATCAACTCTCAATAAGCATTGAAGTGGATGGACCAACCCCTCCAGACGGCTGCTGGTTGGGCCTGCGTAGGGAAACATATATCCACTGCAATTACTCTCCTTCTTACGCTGTGCGATTGAATGTTTGATGAGCACGGCGAGAGAGAGGTCGTTTCGTCCGCCCCTAACTCAATCAAAATTGACTGTCCAGAACGAAGTCTGGTTGAGGAACCAATAGGAAAGGATATCATCTGGACATCATCTTCATCTGGAAGTCTTCCGTTGAAAACAAATCTTTTCAAGGAAGAGTTTGAGTGTCAACTTCAACCATTTGACAAACAGCCGCCAGCAGATCCTCGTCGTCGTGTCCGGCAAATTCGTTCTTGACAGATGCTTCTTTTTCAGACGGCAGGGATTACACCGGCTCACAACCCAGATGAAAAGCCAGAAGCCACCTTTAGTTCGGAGACGGCAGTGTCCAGCTGCTCGCTCACAAACATCGCCAATCTTCACAGCGCCTCTGCAAATTACGGACAAGATTGAATTCTCTGTGGTGCGCTCATTCAGAGACAAAGCTCTCCACAAATCTGTGTAGATTCTGCCCGACTGTGAATGGGACATTATGACCGTCGTATAGCTTTGTCAATTCACAGATCCGGGCCGTTAGTGGGAAACGAGGTCAGGGAATCCGGTCAGAAGACTCAGATCCAGACGGAATTTTCTGTTTTCAGAAAAACAACATCGCACCTCTGTATGAATAGCCCCATGGCTTCTGTTCGTGTAGCTTTGGTTTCCAAATCAAAGGAGGTGTGCAGAGATAAGGCCCACCAATCCAGAGGGGGGAACCGCAACCGCGTTCAACCAAAACTCTCGGAAGAAATTCCTGTTCCACACGAAGGTGTCGTAAACTTCTCACCCTTGACTTCATCTTTCTTGAGGTGGCCAGAGTCTCCAAATGTAAACATCGATCCACGGCGCACAAGACATATGGCAGCATCAACCAAACTGCCTGTAGTCTTTTGGTTTATTCTACCCTGGTGACTTTATTACATTTTCATATCAGGCTTTAGTGGCACTTGATTTGTGGTGGAAAGCTTTTCATTTGAAAGCCCTGCAGCCTGCTGGCCTCATAAACTCTGGTCACCACCACTGTTACCGCTGAGCTGTGGGTCTGGGTCAAGAGTCCAGGTTGGTCGTATGAAGCACGCATGAGATCTTTCAGCGAGCGAAAAAAGGGGACCAACGAGCTTGCCGGTGTTGCTGTATTTCCACCTGCTATTTTCCAGCATTCTCTTCTCATCCTTGCTGCTTTTCGATCTCTTGGTTTGGAAATTCGTGCCATAAAAGGCTTGGCCACCTTTTGGGCGACCAAAAATGGAAACATTTCGGAGAAACAACAGAAATGTGAGATGTACTCGCAGAAGCGCCTGGGAGCCTCAACACCAACCGTGGAGTAATCCTTCCGGTCGGTGTGGAAACATGGACAGCGTCAGAAACAGCGTGCTCGCTCCTTTGGAAACGTGCTCATGCATCTGAAGAGGTCGGGGCGATCTGTGGCTCCAGCTTGACTCAGGGGTCCTGGGGAAACGTTTTGCGACAACACGGTTGGGTCTGGGAGGGTGTTGGACCTCTCTCTCTCTCTCTCTCTCTCTCTCTCTCTCACACACACACACACACACACACACACACAACTTGCGCATCTTTGCAGCACATGTTGGTGCTGCACTGCAAACGCATCTCTCTCTCTCTCTCTCTCTCTCTCTCTCTCTCTCTCACACACACACACACACACACACACACACGCACACACACGCACCTGAAAAGCGCCGCCGACCGCAAAATCGTGCGAGTGTTGAACGACGAAAGTTGACCATGAAGGTTGGGATCAAGTACCGAAGTTATTTTTCGCAGCTTCAGGTGTCAAAAATGCTGTTTGTGAAAACCTGACAATATTTTGCTGAAACCCACATTCGATACGAAAAGAAGTTGGGCTGTGGCAGTGAAAACAGCACACAATAGCGTCACGCGTGTTCGTGCTATCTCATCATGTGAGGTGAACGCTGGGGCGAATTATCTCCAGGGCTTTCTTCAGGCACCTTTACCAATCACGAACAGAATATGGAATGGACTTTTGGTCCAATTCTGGTTTCAGATTTCTCAGCACGAACAGCTCGCAACAAAATAACGATGCGACACAAGAGACTTGCTTCTGAGCGTTGTCATCACTCTCTCCGTGAACGATAGGGCGATGATTCTGGTGGAAGAAGAGATGGTATTGGAAAAAACATAGTCAACAGAGTCTTGGCTCAATCTCATCCAGGACATAAAATGTGCGTTGCTCCCGAATTGCGTGTGTGATTACTGTCCGCACAATTAGCACAGTTTAACCTGCAGGCGAACCCACGTCGCCCCGCTACACTCCGCAATCTTTCAGTCTCTCATCCTGAAGCTGTGGCTGCTGGGAGCAGGATCTGCAGCCGTCGTCTGACGATGTGGAGAAGAGAGCGACGAAGCTAAAGTTGTGAGTTTGGACCGGAAGTCGCGAGAAAAAGTGAGAGCAGTCAGACTTGTGTCTCCGGCGCTTGTGCGCCAATGATTGTTGAACGAAAGGTTTTTCTGTTACCGTGAGAGGCTCCACCTTGTGATGATGGGTGAAGGGTGTTTGACAAAATACGTCGTTTCAACTGACACGAAAAACTGCGCACCTGTTCTGTGGTGATGAAAACCGTATCCCACCAGTCCAGATCTGCATCGTATATATACGTGTACTGGTGTGCACCACACACCCGAAAATACAAGTCCTAGCACGGAAGTGCGTCCCGACCGACGATGACACAACGTGACCTTGGCGGAGCCACAAGTTTGCGAAAAGACAAACCAGATTGTAAGTGTGACAAAAGCCGAAAAACGCAACGCGAAACTGAACAACACTGAAATACAACAAATATCTTCAGATACCACAACAAATCGAGCGCCAATTTCGTCGGACAAAGATTTCCCCTCCAAACTTCAAGACTCATTGCAATCCATCTTACTTCCACTTTTCACTTGTGTCCTTTACACAACACTCCCATTCTCTCTCTGTCCCTTTTCTTTTGTTTTTCTCTCTGTCACTGTCTGTCGCACTGCACTCTGCTCTTTTGGACGTTCACGTTTGCAGCAACGGAGCTTGGTTTGCCCTTTGGTTTGCCATGGTGATCCCCTGATCGCCGCAACTCATGTCTTGCTCAAGTGCAAACTGAAATCTGGGCTCAACATAAACTGCCGCGCACGGAGACCCATCTCTCCCCGTACTCTGACTCAGGAAACTCTGAAGGCAGCTGAGACTTCATCTGTCCCACCATAAGTCAGCAGCCTGGCGCTTTGACATACAAACTGCGACCGGACAGCAACGGAAAATCTCCTGCTGCAGGTTGATGTACAACTCGCACGCGTTGTTTTGCTCTTTGGCGATGCACTCACATACTTCATGTTGAATTTGTCTTTGTCTGCTGTAATTCACCACAAAACAGACATGGCGGGAATGGAATGAGATGTGTGCTGTTACCAAACGTGCCAGTTTTGCTGGGTGGCACAACCACCACCCACCCAGCGTGAGGTGGGAAGCATGGTCAAACGAACAAACCACAACTGCCATTGGTGAGGTCTGTTTGCTTTTTCTCTTTCCTTGTCTTGCACTTGTACCTCGCTTACCGTCAGTCCTCGCGTTACTCACATCTTAACGAGTGTTTATTGCACTACGCAGGACTTTTATGGTTTCTGCAGGAAGGCACGCGGGGATCTACATCCATATCCACGTTTCCTGTTGAGCCTTATCCACACGGGGAAAGCTGCTGCTCCGCTGGCAGCGTCACGCGTTGTCCTCAACCGACAACCAATTTTCTGACAGAACTGAGCCTCTTGTAAATACTTCAAAGCTCAGTGAGGTGAAAAGGGCAAGAAGCTTGTACTTGTAACGACTTGAGCAAACATTGCCTTCCTCTGTTTGATCTTAACGGGACAGGTTGGTGTTTGTCGAGCTGTCAGCCGGCGGTGTCCATTACTCAACAGGGGACTCTGCGGACAGATATGAATCGGACTCAGAGGATTCTCTGCACAGATTGATTGGAATTCTATTGGCAGGATGAAGTGAACACCGCGGCCAATGAAGCGACATCGGTTTCCACATCACATCTTGAACTCGCACCAAACTCTCACGCAACGCTTTGGTTTTGGGCACTTGTTTTGCTTCACAACCAAGCGAAAATCTGGCCGCTCCAGCATGACATGGAAAGGCCTTCCCTGGCCTGGACATTTGTGCCCAGGGATACTTGTTGGGCCAGGACATTCTTAAATTGGCTCAAGTTCCTCAGCGTGGTGCGAGAACGGCCGTACAAAACTATGACTTCCGAAAACCCACTTGGTTCTATGCGTATCGCACGAACACAATCCCAAAATCATTTAGATTCTATGTGGCCGATCATGATCAAATATACCTGCAATGACGGCAGAAAAGCACCAGCTGACGAAGAAGAGACTTTGGCAGACAGGTCGTTTTGCTGTGGGGTTTTCGATTGATTCTTTTGGTCATTGCAATGGTTTCGCTCAAGCTGGTACTCCCGGCCTTCCGCATCCACACAGATGAAAATGTTTTGAAGTTTGATTTGTGTGACTTGCAAATCCGTACAAGTGAGCAGAAATGTGAATGTTTCGTGATGAGCCGACACTCGTCATACCACGCCCTTGGCTTGGTGGCAGCCTCCGCACCAACGAAACAGTGACAAGATCCGGCCAATTCAATCAGACCCAGAACAGAGTTCAAAACTCAAGGAAATAAAGAAACATAAAATCTGACACAACTTCCTCGGATCACGCTGTTTTCTCGACGATGCGCATCTCAGCCACGGAAGTCAGGTTGTCCCCAGCGCTGCCATGTTTGTGCACAATGATCATGAACAAGGATCACCATTAGATCTCGGAAGTTTTGCTCTGAGAAGTTTAAACTAATGCGTACGTAAGCCTGAATTCTCGTACAACTCCATTTTGAGAATTAAGACCTTGGATCAACTTGTAATGCGGGATGCCATTGACCTTTCCGATGACGCAAGCGTGTGAATTGACGAAAAGCACGTCAGTGGACAAGTGTGGTTTTACCAGGTGGCACAGGTTACAAAATTTCAGCTGTCAAGTATTTCGACTCGTTTGGCCACACCTGATCGCACCGAAGCTGGCCATGTTCGTAACATCAGCTGATCCAGAAACAACCTTCCGCCGTCACACCGTTGCCGATATTGCCCAATTTGAAACCAGGCTAATTGGTAAAATATCCTGGAAATGGATGGAAGTCCTTCGATGTCTGCTCCGCTGCGACGTCAGCGGTGATGCACTTGCGGACAATGATGTTCGCTCTGGATTGAGAAGCGGACTTTCCCGTGAGCGCCTCTCTTTGAAAGTCGCATGCCCCGAACCTCCCGGCTCATCAATGACTCAGCTCGGGCGGAAACACGCGCTGCTTCTCTCTCTCAACTTTCGATCGAAGCACGTTTGATTCAACTGCATGAGCCGTTCGTTGTGCAGAGAAAAAAAGACCCTTCTTTTGCCCGACAATGGTCTCATTGCGTGTGCCAGACATAATCGGATCGATTTCGTTCCAAAAAATCAAGCGCGTTGAAGATGTGGCGGAATCTTCGAGAGAAAAATCGACACAAATTCATCAAACTGACGTGGAACCAAATCTTCGACCTTTTCTATTTGCGCACGAAAAAGTGAGTTTCGTTGGCAAGTGCCGTTTCTGTTTCTTGATTTCAAACAGTGTTCAGTGTTTTTGGTCAACAGGTCACAGGCTAGACTGGAAGGAGTCTGGAGGCCAGTCGGCCTTTTTGTTTCAGGTGACATTTTGAGCTTCTCCAGACATTACGTTGTAAAGAGAGACATGCCTTCTCAATGTACCCATGGGCACGCCCAGTGAAACTAACGTCAAGCAGCAATAACGCCTGGAAGGACGTCTACCCTTCATACAAATCACTTTTTGTGCGTTTTCACTGCAAATGTTTGAAAAATCAAACATTGTGACAAGTCCCCTTGTTTGGAGGTGAGGTTGCTGTATCGATACACACCGACTCCCAGAGTCCACTCTCGGAAGAACAAAAGAACACAGGAAAAAGTGCCATGACTGGCCGATTGTTCTCCTGTGTGAGGTAAACCAGAGTCAGATCGGGCTGGGATGACTCAAGTTCGGAATTTACAGTCGCCTGAATGGGTTTCTGTCAAATCCTTTCGGAATTGCATTTGCAATTTGTGAAGCCATCATTTAACCTCACCGTTCACAAATGAAAAGTAAATCCAATCCAAACAAGGCTTTTTGGCTGCAGGTTCGTAAATTTCAGTTTCGAGTTGATTTGTTTCTCTGACCAGTTTTCATAACTGATGTTCTATTATTTCACAGAACAGGAGCCCTGTTCACACTTTTCCTGCCCTCTATTGGTTTTGTTTACGGCCCTTTGCGCCTCTCGTGGAAAGCAAAGCGCCCTGTGGGACACCCCGGGTTGTATCCGTGTTCACAATCGTGGTTCTGCTTTTCGTTTGTTCGCTGTAAATTCGGGCAGAAAATTGCGTTCAGACCAACTTCACAAATATGTACCGTGAAATTCCGCACAAAAGACCTCTTCTGATGCTTAACAATCAACGCCAAAAGGGGATATGGTATTATACGTGAGGATTTGACTTTTTGATGTCGTTGATTTTTTGCACGCGAAGGGGTCTTATACGCGGTACCGGTCGTCGTTGTGTGAGCACAACCTGATGGAAACGAACCACACCACTGATTCTGCTTTCACGTAAGTTCACACCACATTTGATGGGTCCGGGCTGCAGGCACACGCAAGATGGCGTGACACTAACACGTACCCGTAACTCCCTCAAGTCAACGAACAGACTTGAATTGCAAAGAGCGAGAAACAACTTCACAGGACGAAGTGTCCGTAACCACAAGTTCACTGACCCCCAAAACGTTCGGAGCTGTGTGGAGAGGTTACAACTGGTCAGAAACACTCTCGATGTGTATTGGGCGTCAGGCCCAAACGGAGGTCAAGTTTCGGACCAGCTGCAACTTCTCAACACAGGACGTAAAATCCAGACGCTGTGTCGCAGTTTTCTCGAAAGGCACATTATTGTTTGAGATGCGGCTTATTCTATTTTTGGGCGGCGCGGTGTTTTAGAAAGAGGCATGACACTTAATGGAATCCTCTTGTCCCAGTTTGGAAAGTGTTTTTCCTCCAGTTTCAGATCCAATGGCAATTAATTAAAACCATTAAGGGCTGACAAGAAAACGGAGGAGTGCGAGTACAAGTGGAAGAAATGCTAAGAGCAGCAGCAAGTTCTTCAAAAGGACAAGAAGCTCTCTCTCTCTCTCTCTCTCTCTCTCTCTCGCTCTCTCTCTCTCTCTCTCTCTCTCTCTCTCTCTCTCTCTCTCTCTCTCTCTCTGTAAACTGTGATGAAGATGTGTGTCATTCAGAACAACGCCTTTTTCTTGACCTTGCATTGTACTTGCCAGGACGAGTACACGATGAGTACATATATATCCGAAGGACACGCTGCCTTTGGTTTTTGGAAAAAAACTGATCAAACATACGAGTACACGCAGAAATAAAACTGACTTCGCTTGTTGGGCCAAAGGATGGAATTTTGCAGCATGTTCCACAAAGGCATCAACCAAGTGAATGTTTCACATGTTGCCATCATGGGACCTGCACCAGGAAAATGAACACAATCCCTGAGACAGGGACTGCTTTTCTGCAGCTCAAAGTGGCGCATCTTCCTATTTCGGCCACCGCAGGACAAATAGAGTGAGAGGGACAGAAGGAATGAGGCTCTAATGCGCCACTCGACCGCCAAAGTGCAGCTGTCACCGGCACATGACAGGCGCAACCGCGGCGCTCATCGCGCATGCGCTGTGAGGTCGAGACGTGTCGCGTCGCGCCGCCAACCGATCTCACCGACCGTCAAGGCGTTGAGAGAGAACTGACGCTCGTTTGATGTCGCGGGGCACGTCCACGCACTGTACGCATGTTCCTTGCACCTCTCCTGTGTTAAAAGAGCCTTGGAAATTCTGATTTCAACAACCGTAACCTTCCCTTTCGGCTCAACTGGGAGGAGAACGAAGTTGACAATATTTTCAGGCAGTACTCACCAACGTGCGTTTCCATGTCATCTTTTTGTCGCCGGAAAAGACTTGAGAGTGCTGCCGCCCCTGGTGTTCTGTCAGATTAGCTTACCGCTTTGACTCACGTTGCCATTTTCCTCAGCTCAGTTCAGCGTGGAGGAGGAAAGGCAAAAGTGCGTGGACAAATCTGAGCAAATGGTTCTTTTGTGGATTCGCCAGGTTATTTGTGTGTGAGCAATTTTCAGCATACGCCCGCCTACGAAATAGCACAAATTTTGACTTTTGTTGGGTTCGTTTCGCAGCGAGGGCAAGCAGGAGCGAAAAGTACTTGTGCTACGCACATTGGCTGGACTGGCACAACGCTCCCTGGCACCAGTGCCACCAGTTGCTTTGCAGAAAAAAAGCTGCTTGAGCAGAAAGTGAAAGATGTGGCTGAGGCACCAAAACAAACACAAGATGCAAAGACAACGTGTTGAGAAACCGTAGAAAGCAACAAGGTAAATGAAAGCAAATAAATTTACAGCTGTGATTGTCAGCAATACCGCTGCTGAAACAACAAGAGCGTGACGGCGCAGTCCTTTGCCAGGTGGGTCCAAGTGCCAAGCTGCAAAAAGAACATTGCGATTTGAGTTGAGCGTTTTGGGGACCCAAAGCGTCTCAATCCCACTTCAGTGGAGGGTCCAAACAGAGAGGAAATTTTGTGTAGCTGAGTACATTCCGTTCACTTTTGGTCATCAGTAAACACCAAACAAGCGTTGACAACATCGACAGTTGTTTTGCCCTTTGCAATGCAAAAGACAACAAAAACACTTTCTGTCTTGACCTTAGCCCAAGTCGCTTCCAGTAATGGAGGAAACTGAGCGAAGGAAAGTAGATTTTCTTGTTAGCTGGTGTTTTTGCCACCTTGAATGAGATTCTTTATTGCCTGCAGGTGTTAACGTAATGTGGAGGAAATTTGTCTGCAAAGAGCAAGGTCGGACCCTGGGCTGCTTAAAGCTGTCCCAGTGACAGTTGGCAAAACAAATGAGCATGAGAATTTACGAGAGAGAAATTGTGGGTCATGCGAGCCGCCATGCAATGACGAACAACCTCATCACGTGAATTAAGCCACTGCATTTTGTGGGTGCTATTTGTCTGACTTGGATCGTTCGAAACCAGCCTTTCTGGCCAAACCAAACAGACACTGCCTTGTTTGGAACAGTTTTTGAACGTGGCTATGTCTGATTTCTGGACCCACTGCTGCCTGTTCTGAGGAATTCATGGCTGTCATTCTCATTATTTTTCCAGACCAAAGCCACTTGATCACACGCCCACCACCTGAACAGCACTGCTGCTGGAGAGCCTGCCCGCATTCAAGAGACTATTCGGCTGGACATTGGTCTATCTTTATGGTGTCCTTGACATCGAAGAGTGACCAGATTAGAAATATCATTCAATGGCAGACTCCAGTGGATTTCTTCGATTCAAGGGCTTGAAGTAAGAAAGACGCAGACCACCACTGAAGAAGGGAAAATCTCGTTCAAACACAAGTTTTTGATTTGTTTCAAGAAGCACTGTCAACTTCCGAATTTCAAGTCGCGCTTTGATCAAACGTTGTTGTCATGTTTGGACCAAAAAGTTTGCTGTCATTGTGCGTCAGTCGTCTGAAAAGACACAGGGATCACACATTCAATCATCATAATGAAATCCACAGTCACACACGAGGCTTCCGTCGTCTGTGGTTTCATTGCGCTCTGGACACAACTCGCGCCAACAGAGCTTGTTCGAATCCACTGTCGTTTGGTAGAACCTCAGTGGTCAAAGAAGCACTCCAAACTGTCTGGGGGGGGCGAAATGAAGTGCTTCGTCGTTGACGATGGTGGTTCTGGAAAACGAAAACTGATTTGTCAGCCATGCACATTTTGCGTGACGCATGCAGCGGGAGCACACACGTCGCGAAAGGATGATGTACGAGTGCGGTTTGTCGCGTGGCTTTACCAGGTTTAAAATGTAACCGTGTTTGCAAATTACTTTTCTTGTGACACGGACTAAAATGCACACATACACATATAGTGTTCAAGAAAGGTACAACAGCCGCACCTGCATCCTCCGACCACACGCTTTAAAGAATTTTTCTTTTGGAATTGCAGTGAATGCAATAAAAATTGCGCTTTTGTGTGTTTACAGATCGACCAAAAACACAAACCCATTTCAACAAGCTTGAGTGACAACAAAACCTTGTCAGAGCAGTCTGGGTGGAAACCATAAACAATGAGAGATACTCCACTGCTAAACTGCTGGTGTGGACGAATGTTCGAATCTCCCTGCCGTGTCATGTCTCGTGCCACGGTACACGAGCAGTGCTGCAAGTTTCCCAACACGCGCTGAGAAAGGGAACTGTTACCCACGCAGTGACCTTGGCACGCACCCCGCCGCTCCAGAAGCTTTTTTCTCGCTCATCAGAGGAAGAGAGCGCAGCTAATGTAATCTGTCTGGTGATGTAAGATCTCCGAAGAGACGCGTCCCTCTGATGGAGGTTCACCTTGCTGCACCGAGCGGCGGGATGGAGGAGGTGGGGGAGGCGCGCCGAGAGCGCTCCATTGCAGTCCAATTAGTCGCTTGACCAATCCTGAAACACGAACTGTGAAAGCCCAAGAATTTCTATTGTTGCAGTCTCAGTCTTCATTTGTGAGATTCACATGTGCTGATTGATGACCATTTCGCACCTTTGCCTCACGCAACAGGCACAGATCCCATCTCCAGGCAAGGTGATGGTACAATATGGAAAACAATTGAAAGAAAGCATCCATCTTGCACCAGAATCTTGTCAGATTCCGGCCGAACTGCCAAGTAAAGTTCTGGCGGAACCGCTGGCTTTCTTAAAAGGTGTCAGGACTCGACGGTGTTTGTTTTCCTGCCTGTCTTTGGGCGGATTCTTCCATGAAACTGAGGAATTATTCATCGGATCACAAGCTGAGCTGCATGCGAGGCTCGTCCGCTCTGACAAGCCTCCGTCTCGAACTCATCCAGTGTCGCAGGCGCTCCGCGAGTTATGGAACGCGATCAATGGACTCGGCTTATTTCCAGCTCTCCAAAATCCAACGCGAGGGGTTCCACTCGGGTCTACATTTGTTTTCTTGTGACACAAGTTCACAAGAACTGAAGCCCGCATGAGATTATGAAGTGAAAGAAAACACGCATGTTTTTGTGTCTCAGTGACGTGAGGCATAAATTTACACACCTCCGTTTGTGCTGAAGACCCTTGAAACACAATTGCTTTGTCACAACAGAAAAAGTGTTGAGTGTCTTGAAGCAACCTTCCAGACCATCACTCATCCGCTTCATATTCACGACGCAAGACTTGCTCGGATTCAAGTCGATTAACACCGAATCCGGTGGCACTGACAAATCGCGCGAGCTTCACTCAGAGTGAGACAAATCGCATCCCGTTGGCGTCTCTTTCTTTGAATGCTTCCGTTTGATGAGATGAGAGTATTTCTCGGGTCAAAAGCCAGCTCATTGCAGACAGATCTTTCCGACAACGCGATTGTTCAGTCTGCTGGACAAACTGATCAAATTTCGCCTCATAATTTTATGGGGTGTCCAATGTTGAAATGGTGTCAGAGTGTTTTGGCGTTGGACACTCTAGAGATGTTCTGTTCTGGTGTGGTCGGTGATGGGGGCCAGGTTGCAGAAGAGATCCAACTCCAAGAGAAATCCTTGTTCAATTTCCAACAAATCCAACGGAAACAGACACAGACAGTTCCTGCAGAACTTTTCCCTTCATGCAATTAGGGGAGAAGCAAACACGACGAAAGCTGTCGAGGTACTTCAATGGGCCTGTTTGCGCACCGAATAGGGATTAATTTTGCGAAGATTACATGTTGCGCCAGAAGTCGAGTGCGCAAAAGGAAGTTGTGGAAAGTTGCACAAGTAGCAATAATTAAGCAAGCAAGAAGCATGAGGTCTCAAGGTGAACGAAAGGCAGACACAAAACAGACACAGGGCCAAATGCATAAAGTACAGAAAGTTTTTACAGTGTCGGGAGCAGTCCTGAGTATTCACACAAAAATTTGAACACACGCCTTGCCTGGAGAAGTTCTCAGATTCCGAGTGCCAGAGGTTTTCAAACTGTGTGTTCGGGGAAGCGCACACCAACTTGCCCGAGCCGTTCAAAAAATTAAAATGTGACTTGTCTTGAACCAGAAAACATAAATTTCTTGTTACACAGGTTGACTCGACAGAGCAATACAGCGGTCCAATCAGGACCGCGGTCAACATCCCAAGACAAAACCGGAAAGGTCACACCTGGTCTGAAGCTCACGCACCCCTTGTTTGCTCCAAGCCGGATAATTTGCCTTCACCGGGGCGCAAGGGTTGTTTGCGAGCGGAGGTTCTGCGTGACGGATGTGATTCCTATCGACAAGGCGTTGTTGCCGAACCATGTCTCCTGTGTGACGGGAATATGTGTGCATACATTGGCACCTGCAATCACGTGAGCCACAGCACTTGCTGAAAAAATCCGTCTCACCGAAAGCTTGTTTGCATGCAGTGGCTGCCAGCGAAAGTAAGTCACAACGCCTCTCATCCAGACGAGGGTGAGAACGGACCTTGACTCTGAACAGGTGGACAAGGTTCGAGTCCAACAAAACTGTTGGCGTTTGCTTGGCTTGCTTGGCTTGTTTGATGTGATCTATATTTTGGCGTCTTTTCATCCAAAGCAAGACAATATGGGTTTCTTCTGGAGACATGCGACAGACTACGTTTTGCTCAAGAACTTGAATCTGCTGACTTTCTGGCGACGAAGGTCAGCATCAAGTGTTGCAGTGACGGCATGCAGACCAACTGCACAGAGCTTCGTCAGAACCTGTTTTTGACGTCACATTTGCTGTCCTTCAATATTTCGGTGTTCCACAGAAAAACGCTCTGTTGCGCGAGACAATATGTCGGATTTTTCTGTGCCCCATGAGAACGGCTCCATTTCCACACACTCCCCTGGGCAGGTGGAAACCAATCCTGTTTTATCTCTTGAGATGGCGTTCAATTTCCGCCACAGAATGGAGACGTGGATTCCTGTTGCAAACGTTTCATCCGATTTCCGGATGATTCCCAGCAACAGTGAACTGGACTGAATCAGAGATAAAAATATGTTTCTGTTTTTCATTTTGCAGAACCACGCGTCTGAGTCACACTTCGACATTCTGTATTTGGCCATTGAGGAAGAGCGAAAGAGAAACGAGCGGACGTCTTCACGTGAGTTCTCCATGAAAATTCCCTTCCCCTGGTGCTCAGCAATGGGGTTGGAGCGGACGTTTGGTTGGAGAGACGCCACAAATCGTCACTGAGATTCTGTGTCGTCTCTTCCTTGTCAAATGAGACTGAAACTTTGAATTTTGCTCTCAGCTTTGTCTGCGTGATTGATTTGCTGACGTCATTTCGAGTTCTCACCAAATGATGTCCATCACTTTGAAAATCAAAACCATCATCTGGTGGATGTGAGAGAAACCGTCAAGAGAACCCATGAAGCAAACAGCTCAGCAACTACGAGGTTCGCTTTTTATTTGACCGATCCGCCGCAATTTCTCGGGATCGGGATTTTGTAGAAATGTCATTTTTTCACAAAATCATCTACAAATATTTGACTCAAGTTTGGTGAGGAGGACTGTGTGATGGCATGTTGCTGACCCTGTTCTGTTGACCTTTGAAAGTTGTCTGTTTCATGTCAGTCACTGAGTGCAAACAGCTAACTGTAACAGGCAACTTTCCGTGATCAGTCATTCTTGCATGATTTTTGCATGTCAAAATGAAAGTGTTCCTTCTGTTGATTGTTCAAACTTTATTTATTGTTCTTTTAATTGCTTGCCCCTGTTAATGAAGACTGCAATTAGAAAATCTCATAAGCCTCCAATCGGCGCACAC
>JAAUXT010124438.1_pt1 | contig 30218 bp, 33 predicted proteins | sample 7278171 | NCBI WGS metagenome assembly JAAUXT01 (sample SAMN14350112, study PRJNA611818) | marine sediment metagenome | isolation source: surface marine sediment (1.8m) | place: French Polynesia: Moorea | collected 2018-08
GTTAGCGGTATCTCGGACACATTGCTGACTGGGGCATTGGTGGATTGGGACAAGTGCTGTCCTGCCTATGTACGCTGCCCGCGGCTGATTGTCTACTTGAAAGTCTAGTTGATTGGTGAAACTTGTCTCGACTGACGCGACCGACCAGTCAGATTTCACTTCAACTGACTTCTGCAACAAGACCAGAGTCACAAGACGGAGAATTCAGAACACGCTTCGAACAATAAAAGCGTGAAAGTAATGAGGTAAACTGTTGTACGAGGATGATTTCACTTCTGGCCGGACTGCGATCCACATGAGTGACATGTCGTCATGCTCCTGGACTATTTTGCAGACTTGGCCAAAGAGGAAGAACAAGGTCAAAAATGTAAACAAAGCTAAATTGCGCTGACGCACAGTCCAGCCAGAAGTGGTAGCACCCTCGTACAATGGTCAATCTTCGTTCACCACCCACTTGTTGTTTCAGGAGATGGAGAGCGGGAGCGATGAGCCGATCCTCGACTTCTTCAATCAGGCTCAACTGGACGAGTTTCTCTCGATGAATGGCTGCTCCAAGAAGAAGGCGGAGTCCATCATCACCATGAGGCCTTTTGAAAGTTGGGATGACCTGGTAATGCTTTTCTTTTCGTGAAGAAGTCTCACGCCTGACGTTTCAGTTTTGCGTGTGTTTTGCAATCACGCTTCCGGAGAAATGATGTGGACGGAGCAAATCGCCTCCCCCCCCCCCCCCTTCAGGGTTGCTTGGCAAAATCTGCAAGTTGCTCTGTCAGGCAGAATGCTGGGTTAGACAACTTGAGATTTTTTTCAGATTTTGTTTGAAATTGTTTTTGCAGGGGGAGGGTGGTTTCGGAGTGGCCCTTCCATATCTTCAGATTTTGAAGTGTGTTCTTGTTCAGCAGTTGAGAACTCTTCCGATTTGAATATTGTAGAGTGAGAAGCTGTTCGAGGCAAAACTCATTCCGCTGATCACGTCGTGCAAGTATCTGCTGAGGGATCGCAAGGCCGTCGACCAGCTGCTGCAGAAGTGCGAGGGCTTCAGCCGCCAGCTCGACCAGATCGTCAAATACCTGACCCGCAGCAACGATCTCGGCGGTGCGCACCACTCGCATATCAAGCAGCAGCCACGGTGCCTCACTCAAGGGTGTGTAAAGTTGTCGCTGTGTGTGTGTGTGTGTGTGTGTGTGCGTGTGTGTGACAAAGTTCCCTGGTGTTTAGCACCAAGTGATCGAACAAATGAAAACTCAATTTATAACAGTCGAAGACAAACACAAACTCATGTGAACTCGCATTTCAGGATGGAACTGAAGCCGTTCCAAATGGTCGGGTTGAATTGGCTGATGTTGATGCACAAGGAGAACCTCAACGGCATTCTCGCAGACGAGATGGTAAGAGCGTTCAATGTTTGTGCGATTGCAGTTTCTGGAGGACGTCGCGCTGATATAAATTTGTCTGGCCCGCTTTGCTGGTCTGCAAATAGGGTCGACTTTGCGATGAATGAGGCGGATGTGGATGTTGCAGGGTTTGGGGAAGACGATCCAGACGATCGCATTTCTAGCTCAGCTCGTGGAGGAGGGAGACGATGGGCCGCACTGCGTCGTCTGTCCTTCATCCACCGTGGGTGCGTGTGCCTGCAGAGTCGGGTTGCAGACAAAACTACCAACTGAAAACATTTGCAAGGGTCGTGTTGTAAAATGATAATTCAGCTCGTTGTGTCTCTGTTGGGAAAGAACCCACCAGAGATTTGTGAAGTCCGTGGCGAGTACTGGAAAACTGGAGCGTAACTTCAACTGATAACTTCGTTCGCAGACAACTGGCTGCGGGAGTTGCAGACATGGTGTCCAACCATCAAACCTCTGTGTTATTACGGGTCTCAGGATGAACGTAAAGAAATGAGAATGGAAGTCTTGGATCGACAGGACCTGGACATTTATGATTTCCATGTCATGGTCACAACGTAAGTGAAACCTGGTTCAATGTCTTTTATATCATCATGCATTTGTATGAACAGCGGAAGAGGGTGGTTTTCGGCGCCGATGAAGATCTAGCGAGGTGTTTGAACGCTTCTTGTTCCATTGTTCAGATACAACATTGCCACTGGAACCCCTGAAGATCGCATGATGTTCAAGAAATTGAAATTCCACTACGCCATCTTCGACGAGGGGCACATGCTGAAGAACATGAACTCTCAGCGATACACAAATCTGATGAAGATCAGGGTGAGGGAATGTTGTCACTTTTTGACTCGCTGAGGTGCTCAAATATCGTGTCCGGAGAAAGGAGTTGCACGGATGCCTTTCTCGTCATTCTCAGGCGAGAAGACGCCTGCTCCTGACGGGAACACCCCTGCAGAACAACCTGGTGGAGCTGATGTCGCTGCTGCAGTTCATTATGCCAGATCTCTTCCTCGACAAGCAGGAGCAGCTCAAAATCTTCACCTCAGTGTCTGTAAGCATGGTGACATCCCCGTGATTCGGGCTCATGTCGTCACTGCGGTGCCTGAACATTTGTTGAGTGGTGGGCCTGACAACGGGCTGTCATTCCTTTGATGATTTCAGAACAAAGGCAACGAGGCACGAAGTAAGTTTGAGCAGAGAATGATCAGCAGAGCCAAAGGCATCATGAAGCCATTCTACCTCCGGCGGTTGAAGCATCAGGTACGTCGAAGTGCACGTGCTCAGGTGACAATGAAGGAAACCTGATCATCTGCTGAACGATCCTTTGAACTTGACATGAAGTTGACCCACATTAGAGTACACTTCGCTCACAAAATGTTCCCCAGCTGTGACCCACTCGGAACTTGACCCATTTCCTTTGTCGCAGGTCCTGACGCAGCTGCCGAAGAAGCAGGTGGAAGTGAATCTGGTTCCACTGATTCCTGAACAGCTTGAGTTGTACAACGACCTGAAGCGCACCTTCTCTGAGGAGGTGGAGCGGGAGAACTCGGAGGAGCGGCCCAAGCGGGTCGGGGCGTCCATGCTGATGGAGCTGCGCAAAGCCGCCAACCACCAGCTGCTGCTGCGCCGCAAGTACGACGACAAGAAGCTCAGGCAGATGGCCAAACTCATGTTGACGGTAAGTACCAACCCATCTGTCAAACTTGGAAATCTTCCAACCATATTTTGCCCTGACAAAAGAAATGTGTGGAAGGAAACGAGGTGTCCTCTTGTGCGAAATTTTCGAACAGTTTTAGTCTTGTTTCCAGGAGCCGACTCACTGTGAAGCCGACAAGAACCTGATATTCGAAGACATGCAGGTCATGAACGATTTCGAATTGCATCGGCTGTGCACGCAGTTCAATGTGAGTACAATCGGTGCGAAACAGAAACAGACACTTGGATTTCCCAAGACTTCTTCGAATCCAAGACAAATGCTTGGGGTGTGTGGAAGCTTCGAAAAAGAACCACTGCACTTTTTCGAACCTGTTCCCAAAGGCAGTTGCTTTTCTCGACTATTCCGACATTTCGTATCCAGTGGTGAGGTACAATCGTTTCAGAGCATACGTCGCTTCAAATTGGTCGACGAAGATCTGGTCAGCAGCGGGAAAATGCTTCATCTGGACAAACTTTTGCCGGGGATGAAGGAAAACGTGAGTGACCATGAATGCCAATTGGTTTGTTTCGAGCTAAGGTTCAAATCAAGTGAAATCAGACAAAGCACGACAAAGGATTTTTGTTTCTGAACAGGCGGACCGCGTGCTGCTCTTCTCCCAGTTCACCATGATGCTGGACGTCGTCGAGTGCTACCTCAAGATTCGGGGCCACCAGTTCCTCCGGCTGGACGGACAGACGCCCGTGGCGGACCGGTAACTACTCAGTGACGCGCAACTTCGACATGGTTTTTCATAACTTTCTGGACACATGGTGTGTCACGAGAGATTCGACATTTCTTGGGTGAGAAAGAGTCCCGTTTTTCTTTCAGACAAGATCTCATCGATAGATTCAATAGCAATCCGGACATATTCATCTTCCTGTTGTCCACGAAAGCCGGCGGGCTGGGCATAAACTTGACGGCGGCGAACAAGGTCATTCTGCACGACATAGACTACAACCCGCACAACGACCTTCAAGCCGAGGATCGCTGTCACAGGGTCGGGCAGACCAGGTGCGTGCTGGACGTCCGCAGGCGTCTTGTCCACGAAAGGCAGCTCAATATTCAACACTGCTGGCTTGATCTGAAACAATGTGGTTCTCCTTCATTTGAACTGGTTTTCATTTTCTTCCATTTGCAGAGATGTGCATGTCTACAAGCTTCTTTCCAAAGACACGGTTGACGAGGCCATGAACAGATGTGCTGAGAACAAACTGAAGCTGGAGGAGGACGTCACAGGAATGGGTCGAGGTGAGACTAAACTGCAACTTGTTTCACGCAGCAACACTTTTCCCAGGTCATTTTGCGTCAGATCAGGGACAGATCAGAAGAGAAAACTCAACCAAACACAAAATTATTGCGCAAACAAAACACAGCAGAAGCGGGCTCTTGCAGAAGAAAGGCTGCAATTTGCCTGCCTGACCTCGGACACGAGTTGTTGCCAGGCAAAATGTTATTTCGTCGAGGATTCGTTTTCGTTTCGGAGAGGGGCGATTGTCGGGACAAACATGTTCATCATCTTTTGAAGAAAATTTCTACAAAAAGCTCATTTGGGCTGAAATCCAGACTGAAACTTGAGTATGCTGTTTTTGTTCGATTGTACGTGTGAAGTTTTGTTTGAACACTTTCATAAGGTGGGAGGGGGCGTGGAGTTCAAACGCATCACTTTGTCCCCTTTTGGTTCATTGTACTACAGCGTAAGTTGCATGGATCTGCCAAACACTTGTCTCCGCTTCTGTCAGAAAGGTTGTTTCTGGCACGTACCAACTCGGCCTGTCTGTCTGAGCCAAAAGCTGGTGAAAAACTCAACAATCGCATGCAGTGGACGTGTTTTGTAACCTGCATATTTTTGTGAATGCTCGCACTGCTCTTTGCACAGACAATTGTTTCTTGTTGTTTCTTGTTTCGGCCGTAACCTCGCGCAAAAGACGCCATTTGGTTGAGACGCCCCAGACTGTGGTTTTGACTTTGCAGGTGGGAAGAAAGCGCAAGAAGAGGAGGACAGCAAAGATGTAGCATCGCTACTTCACGAAGCCCTGCATGGCGTGTGATAGGATGTCCTTGTTGCTGCCAAGTTTTTGCACTGAAGACACAGGGTTGCATTTCAAACTCTGTCTTGAAGCCAAAGGGTTTGTGTTTTGTGGGTCATCCTTTCCGGGCGAATAAGAAATTTTGAGTTTTCCGGACTCGTTGCAATGTTTGCCTTTCCGCAAAATGTTTGAGAGTTCTTGATCAGTTTTTTCGGCCTCGGCCAAGACGCAAAATTTCTGAACTACAGTCGAAGGAGAACTTCGCAATCGAATGCTGGAGGAACGAAACTACACATTTCAGAACCGTTGCATTACGTCTGCCACAGCCTTTTTGTTTCGTTTCATGTTTTCACGTAGTTTAGCTTCTTGTAGACTGACTCATTTTTCCGTGTGAAAGGTGTCAGGTGAAATGAGCATCAGGAAGTTGCTGTTCAAATGGTGCTGATGTGTTGGAAAGAAAGAGCTGAAAGATTTTGGACGTGGTGCACGGAAGTTTGGAGGTTTGCTCGCCCGAACGGAAGTGTCTTTCGGGAGTAAAAAGGGTCTTTGATTTGTCTTTTGGTGTGCAGTTCACACTACAAACCGTCCAACTGACGTTCGTTTTTGTTCGCGATTTCTTGCGGCAAACATTCCAAGGAAAAACGTTGGAAGTTCGCAGCATCTGGAAAGAATCCGTTCGCGTCGCACTGGGCATTGGAGGTTCAGTGGCCATCCGAGAGTCGGTATTTTCCACGTGTGTGCTTGTACGATCATGTGTTCACTCATCAGAGGAACGAGTAAATTCATTCAATACGCAGTGTCATTTGTCTTGTTCTGGACACAGTTCTGAACGCTGAAAGAACTTCCATGGTTGTCTTGATCTAACTGTTGGTGGATGCGGTTGAAATGTCTGTTCTTCCGTCGGCCCATTGCAGTTGCAGACTTGTGGTCTGTGCTGCGGGGTTGCCTTGGCCCACAACAAAGATGGTCAACCTTTTCAGAACAGTTCGGTACAAGAGCTCTGAATCAGACGTTGCGCAAACAACAAATGAGATAAACGTGTAGATTCGTTTTCATTCTCACAAGACCGCAGCTCCAACCAAAAGAATTTCGTAACAAAACACAACTTGGCAAGCCAGATAGATGGGGACAAAATAAACACAATGACCTTTGACCAGCAATCTGCTTTCTCGAGCGAAGTATATTTTCTGGCCAATCTAGCGGACGAATCGATTTTGCGGCAGTAATAAATTGGACGCAGGGATAATATCTGCGGTCAAGCTGGTCGATGCACGACCCAAAAAACTTCTCTGGGGGAGACGGATGATGCTGGAAATGTGGTCCTGCATGCTATATATGGCGGGGTTTGTGCACTCGTATGCATGCACAGCGAAGACATCGCAGATTCAACAGCAATTGATGTAGTGTTCATGGTTTCACGTGGGAGAAGTGTCCACAGCTCAAATGTATACGAATCATAAGGCTGTGAACAATTTTACCTGGAGACGTGCATGAAAATCAACAATCATGCACAAGTGAAGCTGGGTGCGAACCCAAACACGCAGAAAATTTGTTTGGAGATGTGAGGTCCAAAGGCTTCGAAGCCAGACCCTGCATGGCTGAAGCCGTGATGAAAACCTCTTTGCACCCACGTGGATCTTGACTCCTTACCCCGGATGAATCCGTCAACTTAAATGGTAGCACAACGGAATGAAAATCTTACTGTTTCCTGGGAGTGGGGTCTGAAGGCAAGAACTTGCTCTTGTCTGACAAGGTACCCGTCTTTGTGACCCCTCCGGTGGGGTAAACCAGCTGTTCATTTTGTTGCTTTGGCAAATCCAACAGTTTGGTTCATTTATCATTTACCCCCCCCCCCCCCCAATGAAAAACGGCTGAACTGTTGAATTTCCTCCAGGCCCTTTGGGAATTCAACAGTTCAATTAATTTTCTTTTTTCAGGGGTAAACCAACCATTTCTTTGCTTTTGCGAATCCAACTGGTTTGTTTGTTCACCTCTTTACAATTTCTCGACTTCAAAAATGAGAAAATATCCTCGTACATACTTGACAACTCCAACCAACTGTCGTGATTGCACCATGCCTGCGGCTCGACGGAATCCCGTCTGGAAGCTTGCAAAAGTTTGGAGGGTTTCGAGAGGAAAATTTCCCCCATGCATGGTGCACCATTCAACTTCGTGCGTGCATGCATCCATGGGTCAGGCAACCTCGTCCTTCCGCTCGAAAGTGCTACTGTTCTTCCTTCAAAAAGGATACGCAACCCTAAACACGAAATGATACACCGTTCGAATAAGAAAACTTCAATTTGCAAGAGAAAGAAAATTCTCCGCAGAAATAGCCCTTTGTGTTTTTGTTACTCGTGCCCACCAGCATTTGACGGTTGTCCAGCTTGCCGCATGAATTTATTGGACGTTTAGAATCCATCTAAAAGCGCGCAGACTCGTCAAGAGTCCATTAAATCCTGACTGAATCCCTCCACAAGGACTGCTCTTCCACCTTCACGAGCCAGGGAAAACTCATGCCTTTCACCGCAAATAAAACAGGAGCAGTGAGAAACCAGCAAGCCAATTTGCAACAGCCGCCAAAAAGGAGAAATAGGCCCATTACTTATGTCAACGAATGCTCGCGCAGTGTCTGACCAAAAGAAGCTGAACAACAAAATATAATGCTATTTTGGCGCCTTTTGACACTGTGGACCACCCTCGCGGACCCTGTGGGCCGATGCCTCTGAACACCTCCCCCCTTCTTGAGCATCGGAGAGTCGGTTGCTGGCCCGGACCATTGATTGTCCACACAAGCACAATTCTTCCTTGGCCAGAGGGTCGTAATGCAATTAACTTGAGCTCACGACTGAACTCTTTGATCAAAGACACAAATCAAAGAAATGTGTCCACCAGTTTATTTTTAAAAAGCCATATATGCACGAGAATGATCGCAAGAACAAACACCAAGTTTCTTGGTTCTCACAAATGCCGACGGCAATGTGACAGGAAATTTTCTGCTGTTTCGAACTTCTTCACAGAAGGCAATGTCTCATTTGACAAAACAAAGAATGTGTACACTTGGGTGTACTCAATACAGCAATGCAACAAAAGCAAAAAGTGCAAAAATGTTATCCATAATGGTCAGCAAAATTTTTTGGCTAAATTATACCTTTCCAATCATTGCAACAAAGACTGGAGCTCTTTAATTTTACCTCGGGCGCCTACAGACCGCCCGCAGGCGGTGTGAGCCACAAGTTCCTGCACTGTCACCTGAAGGTGATGTGGTGAAAATCGTTCTGTTATTCCTTGCACCAGCAGGTGTGGTGACAAACAGCTCATCACCGAAGACCACAAGTTGTGGTTTGTCAGCTGTCCAATCGAACACATTGATTGATTTAGTCTTTGAAAACGTTTTCCATTGTCTGTAAAATCACAAAAATATAGATATAAAGCGGTCTCGAATGCTGTTTACGCGTCGTCACACAGCGCTCCGTTTGAGTTGCGACTTTACTCTGAACACACTCAAGTGTAGGATGGAAAGCTTCGAATATAGCATTTAACCCCTGGCACGCAGCAGACAACCGATCAAACAAGTACAAGAAGAGATGCAGGCAGTACAAAAATACGCGCAACTCATGCCGTGCAAGTCTCTGGAGCGCCCTGACCGTCACGCGAGAAAGTCTGACAGTGACTTCGGGGAGCTGGGCGCGGGGTTCTAACTCAGTCGCTCGTCGTCCTGCACGATGGACAGGCGCGTGTACTGTTCACTGTGCGGCACCGGCGTGCTCGCAGCCACCTTCTTCACCACAGGGGTCGCGTTGGCGGCGGGTCTGTCCTCGGCGGGAACAACAGGGGCGCCGTTCTGTCGTTCGGCGCTCACTTTCGCAGTCCCGTTGTTGTGTTCGGTGATGGAGGACTCGGCGGTGTGGTTGGCAGTGTTGTGTCTCTGTGTGTGGTACGCGACGCCAGTGTGCGGACCCAGCGGCGCTGGCGATGCCGCCGTCGTGGTTGTGGCCGCCCCCGCCGCCACCGGCGGCTCCGGATCGTCAGTCGGCCGCATCTCGCGGTAGTCGCCCTGTTCAGGGGCGTTGGGTGGTGGGCGCATACTGTACACAATCACACCTGAGATCACGAAGCCGAACGACACGATATACAACACGTGGAACTGAAACAGAAACACAGAATGAGTTTGAGAAGTCTACTTTTAACAGGCGGGCTGAGAATTTGCCATTCGGAGTGGGGCACGAGGGAAAAGACCAGATTCTGCAGTATCGCCTGGAACTCAGAAATCAAGGATCAACACCACGTCGTTGGGGATGTCTGCAAAATAGGGGCGCACGTACAATTCTGTGGGTTCTGCGTAAATTTCGGCCCAACCTTTCAAAAAGCTTTTTTCTTGCTTTCTTCACTCCGCTACTGATCGTGCGTCTGGGACAAAAACAAATTAGGCCAGTCTCTTCCGCGTCTGAAAACTGCAGTCGTTCATAATTGAGGTAACTTGAGGTCTCCTTTCCCCCTGAATTAATGATTGAATAATCTCGCCGGGACCACCCAAGTAGAAAGACGTATGAGCTCATTTAACATTTTGCTGCTATTTCGCAGCTCGCCAACTTGGTAACAAGAAAACAATTTCGCCCAACACTGCAGTGAAACATCACGATTCGTCTGTCATACCTCCGTCAGGAAGGACTTTTGATGTGAAGCGAGCACGAAAAACCGACATCCCCGAGACAAGTACGAGGAACAGGAAACAATGCAGGGACAAGGCGACAATGAAACTGTCTGGCACACCTGTCAGCTCGCAGCTGGCTGTGTGCTTGTACATACCGTGTGAAAAATTGGCGTGTGCTTGACACTGACCTTATCGTGGAAGAGGAAGAGTCCGAAGAGGAACGTGTAGAAGTCTGCGGAGAGGAGGTTGAGGTTGACAGACGCGGCGCTCGTCAGCGACAGCACGACCGGCATCAACGAGTAGACGAAGAAGAGACACATGGCGAAGCCCACGAGCGGAATGACTGAAATGCCGCGAACGAAATTCGTGCTGAAGAACTGTGGCTGGACCCGGACAAATATTCACTGCTTCCATCCCAGTCGTTGATGTATTTTATTTTTGCGTCGCGCCCTGGACGGATGGTTTGAGTCTCAGAGGTCAATTCTGTTTTGCAAAAAGTTTTGATCACCACGGAGACTCAATGGCTCAAACACAGGACAAAAAATGCTTTCAAAAATTAAATTACCGTACCGTCTCGTGTATAAGATGCACTCATGTATAAGACGCACCCCAAGATTTGGTCTTATTTTCTGGTACCAAGGTTCATTAAAAATACAGTAAATTCATACTCATGTATAAGACGCACCCCCACTTTTGATGTTCAATTTTGGGGCAAAAAAGTGCGTCTTATACACGAGACGGTACGGTACTTTCGCGCGAACTACGCAAACCAATTGGACTTCGTGCTGGAGAGTGGGAAAGTACTCACTGACTTTGTACGACGTGAAATCAATTTCTAATATCTCGTTCCTTTCAAGAATGGCACTGCAAACAAGAAGACACAGACACTGCATTCAGTGCGGCTCATTTCATTCCAGGCATGTTCTAGCTGTGGAAGTTTTTTGCAAGACAAATTTTAAATACGGGCCGATCAATATTGCTCCGTTGGAGCGGCGTGACTCGGAGAGGCTCATTCAGGATGAATTATCTGCTTCGTAAACAACGACAGGAGACCTCGCATTCATGATTGTCCCTCTGAATTCTAAATCACTGCAAAGACGCCCGACCACACTGCTGAGCAGTTGGCATAGCTTCTTGATCATCACGTACAAAATTTGGTGTGCCAAAAAAGCTTGTCCGCCTTATCATGCGGTGTCGCAGTAAAACTGCCGACAACGCACAGCGAAGCGCTGAATCGCAACTTTTGTTCTTGGCTCCACTCTTTGATCTGAACGTTGAACTGATTGAGAATCGAGGCACACATGTCGCTGCTTCGGGACTGAGCGCTCGAAAGAACCGCTCGGCATTCACGTACAACTGGACGCCGTTGATGATGCTGCCGAAGAGGCCGATCATCCCGAGGAACTCGACGGCGCTGAAGTTGCGCACGACGAACTCCTGCCCGACGTTCGACACTCCGTACAGCGCAGCACCCCCCAAGCACAACAGGTCCCCGAGCACCTTGTTCGACCCCTCTGAAATTTCACAGCAATCCTCATTTTATTTTGAATGCGTACCTCAAGGGAGTTTGTCTCGACTTCATTTTGCACGCAATTTGAAATTTAACTGGTCTTTCAAGTAGAACTCAACCGCTCGCCGCGCAGATCGTCTGCAGACTGCACCCAACACACTGAGAAAGCCGACTCACATGATGAGTGACTGGCAGAGGAGGGGGAACTGGACAACCCAGCTTTTTGGACAACTTTTTCACACAAGACTAAAAATGGACAGAAATAACAAGTCCTTTTTTGTGATGGGTTAGATGGAGGTAAACCAGTCAACTCAGCCGGTAAAGACAACTTTATTCAGGGGGGGGGGGTCAACATTCAGGTAACTTTTGGACAAGACTCAAAATGGTACAAAAATGACGTAGTCTAACTTTCAGACAAGACTATGGGTGGGGGTGGATGAGGGGGCAGGCAAAGTTGGCTAGGGGACATCGGACAGGTGCCCGACACGCGGGTGAAACAATATCAGCGCAAGCGGGTGACAGTGATGGTGCCCAGAAATAGTCATCACAAAATCCCACTTGTGTTGCATGGAATACCGGGAACAGAATGTTGCTCACTTGAGTCGCCATATTTGTCGACAAGCACATCAGCCAGGATTAGAGCACCGACACCGACCAGGGCCGTCGCCACACCGACGAAGTGCAGCACTTTGTAGCGCACTCGCAATACCAGCCATGACAAGAACAGCACGACAGGAATGGTGAAACAGTCCAGAATCTGGAAGGAAAGCAGAATACAGCTCAGCTATACAATTCTCGTGACAACGCAGTTTCTAGTTCCACAAAGAGCAACGAATTGTGTTCTGAACTTTGGCTGAACACGTGTTGGAAACGAACAGCATCTGAAATTCTTGTTTCACTTCAACTCGTACGAACAGAAGTGTACTACTATTCAATTTTGGACGAGCAAACTCTCGCTTGCACCCTGGCTGAAAGATACAGACAACTAGCGTCTTCTCCCAGTCTCAACCGAAAACGGACCCAAACCAATCACGCACCTGGACGCTGGTGACGGTGGTGTAGTGATATGCTTTGACGATCAAGTAGTTGGCCTCGACGTCGACGAACGCGAGCACGAGGTACTTCCAGCCGCGCCGCTTGAGCACGGTGACGATGGAGCCGTCGTCGGAGCGCCGACACGCGAGCCACGTCGTGAAGACGAGGCACAGCAGCACGTAGTTGAGGAAACTCTGAGCTGCGACACACAACAACAAGCTCTGTTGGACTGCACGGAAGTCAGAGATCAGGGTGACCCTGGCAAGTGCCAGAGCTCGAATCAGGACCGAAAGAAGGAGACTGTGGTACGTGGGCCCTGATGTCCAGTGGTAGATCAAGCCGCTTGCCGCAGAAGTTTGAATTTCCTGAAGACCCACTTTTGCACAATCCCACACCATGCACAGAATCACAACCCAACTTGGGGCACGATTTTAGCTGCACCTGAACGCAGTGACTGAGGAAGCTGTCGCCATAATTTACTCAATTACATTAAAATTTACCCACTGCACGCAATTAATTAACGCAACAAACTCCCATCAATATTTCTCCAGAGAATTTCCTCGCTTCATTTTCCAATCTTCACAACTCACACATATCCATATCCAGAAGCGCGCTCTGATGCGAACAATCTGGTTGTGATTATCCCGGATTCGTCCGTGTCTTGTGGGAAAACCTGCGCTGTGTACATAGCCCCGCGTCGCTCCATTATCACCCACGATACCGGCTACAGGCCGCGAGATTAATTGCCACAAATTGAATTTTCCCATTAAGGCAATAATGGCCAGGAAAAAATTTAGCATGAAGAAGACATTAACGATGCACCTCGGATGAGACACGGAGGTGTCACGAAGTCTCATTAGTTATTGGAGAAATGGGGGAAGGAATGAAAGCCGGTGAAGGGAACCTCGAATTATTACGCGTTGAGTAACGATCCTGGCGTGAACCTCTGTGCAATTACGTGCACCTGCACGCCGCTGAGTCTGACAATGTACTCGTATGTACTGCCCGATTGGACAATTGCGGCCTCATCAGGTCCGCCCGACCTCCTCCTTCGAGACTTACCTCAGGCAGGCCAGGGCCCACCCAGACTTTGGGTGGGGCCTGCCCCATACCCTCTTAGGACCTACCTAAATTTGGCACTGGTTTTACCCCATGGGACACAGCTAAATATTTGTACACAAGGGAGAGAGGACCAAAATCATGGGCTAGTCCTGCCCCAAGAGTCCCAGCCTCTCTCACACATATTTCATGACTCCAGCAATTGCCAGGGCTGACACAGGCTCACTCCGAAGGACCAGCCTGCAAAACACACAGATGGTGATTGCATTAAACGCGCGGAATGCAAAAACCGCGCTTGGAAAGAAAATGAAGACTTGTTTGTGAAAAAGTTGTTTTGTCTGCATGTGTGCCACTCAAGCCATTTTTTGATGTGGTGAAAAATTCTTTCGACCACTAATTGGAGGCAAAAATAATGGGCAGTAAATAACGGCGCTGATAAAGGCATCCTGCTTTATCTTCGTTCAATATCCTACAGACCCGCCTGGGGACAATGATGGAAGGAGAGATCAATGTTATCAGTCTTGTAGCAAATGTAGAAACTTTTCCCTCTGGGATCAGCTGTGTAAACTGCGGGAAAATGATATTGGTCTCGCTCAAAGCTCGCGTCGAATCATTTCGCCTTCATCCATTTTTCCTCGAGCCTCCCAGTCCTGATTTAGTTGACAAATTGGTGTGAAATGTATTTACAACATTTCTGCTCAATCCCCATTACCCCGGTATTCCTGGATGATTATGGCTTTCTATATTCGTATCAGTGTGACCTTCAAGCGGCCCTAACAGCATGGCTCTTCTTGTGAAACATACTGTCCCATGGGAGAACTTCATTGTACTTTTTATGCAGAGGCAGCCGCAGAAAAGAAAATCACTTCATCCGCAATCGTGCATCTCGGCTTCAAACCAGTTACAGCTGGAGCTGCTGCCTCAGCTTCAAACAACCACCACCGGGACCGAATCACTGTTTGCTTGTGAAAATATTTTCACTCAGAGGCTTCCATAAATGGTCTGAGGTTTGCCTTCATGTCGAATTTGACGCCAGCTATCAAATATATGGGCCTGCATTGTGACAAAACTGCTCGTTCGGTATCCTTCTTGGTGGTAGCATCAGCATGACTATTTCAAAGTGACACCAAGAACATCACAATGATACTTCCAAATGTGGAACTTGTGGTAACCTTTTCACGACTGTCTGCAGTTGATGCAATCTGAACATTCTGGGTGTGGCTTTGAAGACCACACACCACAGACCGCATGACCCAAAAAAGGCTGCAATCGTTTGCTGCTGCAATCGTTGGTCCACTGAGCTTTTCTCGGATCGGCGTAAATCTCAGCAAAAGGCACTCGTTCGAGGTCTGACAAAGACGGAAAATTCGAAGCCAGTGAGGTTTCTAGTGCTGAGAACACCCTGATGCACATCCTCCTCAAATTGAATCAGGAGGCTCTGGCCCACCTTGGACCCTGAGCACCCCGGGCTCAAACCGGCTTCATAAATCTTGGACTCACGTACGTACCTGTTGGAACAACAACGGATTGCCTCTGCAGCAGCCCGCTCGTCACAGCCGTTCCGCAGTTGAGTACGGACAGCAACTGGCCAAGTCCAATGGCAATGCACAAGTTCCTACAAGACAAAGAAGACAAAACAGTGTGAAAAACATTTGGACATTTGCATTAATTGTGTCCACGTTTCCAACGTTACTTGATTTTGTTGCAACTTGATATTTCAAACTGTGACACAGTGTGACTATTCCGATAACAGATCTCATTGTCGCACAAACACTCGAACATCTGCACATCTGTTGTTCAGTTTGTAAAGTTCACATTGTTGCTGCTTTGGTCACCACAGCTGAATGTGTTCAAAGAGAGTCAGTGACATAATCCGTGAGTGAAGTTTCCTTTTATTTCTGCAGCTTTGCAACTGTCCGCGGAAATACGAGTATATGCACAGTGCAAAGAACAACAAACAATTCATCCGTTCGTACGAGTTTGATTCTTTGTATTTTCACTTTGAATTTGTTGAGGAGAGAACAGCCGCAGACTTCGTTGGTGGACCAAGCCGATGAGTAACATTCATCTTACCATGCTGCTGCTGCATGGAGAAATGTTCGGTACATTTCCATGTTCAGAATCAACAGATATGGAGTGTCAGGGGACTCATTCCTGACCAACAGCTCTCGCAACGACATATTTGCTGAGGTTCAAACTTGCCCGTGTTAAACTAATATCAGCAGAACATGCAGCAGCCGCAGTTTATTCGACTCCCACGGGAGGCTGATAGCGGCGCATCAAAATTGAACGTGAACATTTCCTCCGCAGAAGCTCGGCCTGCCCCCACAATTGGCTTTTTTTCTGTTTCTGGACTCAGGATGCGAACTTGCCGCATTTACTGTCACACACATAGGGAAAAACTAATTAGGCAGATGTCACCTGTCCTGGATGGAAGTATCACCTTTCGCCAGAGAAATGGGCCTCTGGCTGTTCGCACACTGCAAAATTCATAACAGCGATCATCACTTCAGTGCAGGTTGAGTGAGTTTTATTGCGAACACGAGTCCAACAAACGTTCTGTTGCTCCAGACCAAAGCAGACATCGCAAAACTTGGCACTGTAGAAAACACCAATCTGGAAGGGAAAGGCAAAAAGATCTTCATTGTTTGCTTTCTGAGGTCTGTGTGGAATCGGAAGGATGATAAAAGATAAATTATGTTCGCTCCGATGGCACACCAAGCCTCAATAGGCAATCAGACAGCAGGCCAAGCACGAGGAGTCATGTTCTTTATTTGCCCCGGACCAGATTCAATTTGTAGATCTACATCCCCGACTTGACATTTTCATTTGTTATCCATAACAATATGACAACTCAAGAAATGAGGCTTGTGAATCTGCGCGCAGATGATCGGCCGGAGAGGAGCTTGATAGAGATTGATCACGCAGATTCTCCGCTCTCGGGTAAAGACCGCGTGAAATGGTGCAGAAGCAAAAAGGGACCCAGAGTGAGGAAGCGCGCTTCTCCGCACAATGGAGACCACAAGAGGACCGTCGAAGCGGGACTCTTTGAAGACACTCACTCCAGGTTACAAACCGGCTCCGGCATCAAGCTCTGTCAATTCTGCCTTTTGCTCTGCTGAAGGAGAGACGGGCCCCCAGCAGTCTCTGGTGTGAAGTGCGTTGGAAAGAGGACAGGCACTGTGAGATCTCAGATCGAAAATTGTTCTGCAAAGAAATGCTTTCAACCCATTAAAACTGAAAACTGTTTTCGCACTTCGAGCAGCAGCAATATCAATGTTCACAGGTGCTTGGTGCACATTCGACCACTCGTGTTTTCATGAGACACACGTGCTGTGCACTGCGACGATTTCCCAAGCAAGGTGCTGTCTTCTCCACACAATCACTGTCTTTGCCGATGTTCACTGACAAAACCATTGAGAACGCGGAACGGTGGGACAACCTTTCTGTGAGCATAAAGACCGACAGTCTTCAAAAGCACTGGATTCTGTGAGTATTTATTGTGGCAGTCAACCCACCCGCGGTCGTCGCAGGAGCCCACAGACGAACAAGAGCTCCCCGTGGTCGCTTCATCACGCCCCATTGTACATTTGTTACACAACTTGTCACAATGGATGCTCACTCTACGCCACCGATGCAGGGCTTTATTGCCAAGAATTTCATTATGGAAACATGAAGTTGTCTTGATTACCAATCATAAAATTTGGTTCAAGTACAGATGTGTGCGGACAAAACACGCTGAATGAATCGCTTTCAACTGTTCTGTGAGGACAAAACGTGCGACGAGTCGGCCTGGAAAGGAACAACGCACGGTAGCCAGGAACCTCCACAACGCACTGCAGTCGAGTGCACCTGAACCTCTTTGCTTGAAAACATGCTCATAAGCTTTGCAGAAACCGTCATTTTCATGGGATTTTCCTTTCCTCGAGCCCGACTCTCGCAAAAAGCCTGACATCAGGAAGTCGGTGTTTTGCACACTGCGAGTGCTCGGGAGGTGTTCGTTTGTAATCAGCGCCGCGCGCTTCAAGGACGAAGTTAATGACACCAACACAGCTTTAAGTGCTGAACCTTGAAGACAATAAAGCTTCAAGCGGCGCCTTTTCATCACTTTGAACTGACGGAGACTTGGTTCCGCTTCGGAAACACGGTCTGCGATCCTTCATCACATGTACATCTGGTCCAGGCAAGGAAACTCACAACTCACCGCAAAAGGCTTTTCTTTCTGCAATCTCCATTCCCGAAGAAAAAAGTCTTGAAATACATCAAACCACCTTGGGAGAAGCTCAGAGATCGTCTCCCACGATAAACAAAGCAGCTAATGAAGTTGTCACTCCGTTGTGAGCGAGCTGGTGATAATGTCAGGCAGCTGCGGAGGAACAAAGCGAATCAGATCCCTTACAAATAAGGACTCGGCAGTTTGCGTTTGATTGCTGCGAGTGATCGCACAACAAGCGAAAGCAAACAATTATCAGTGTCCTTCGTCAACACCAGGAACGTGACTGAAATGAAATTCAGCCATTCCAGACTCAAAAACCTGCTCCTTGTGCTATCTGGCACACACGCTCCAACTGCCTGTTACTTCCTAACAAGGGAAAAACGGGAACTTGAACAGCAATGGAGTCTCGAATGCTTCTGCATTCCAAGATCCGTAGTGTGCAGTGCAGCTCACGTTCGTCAGAACCGACGAACCCACGCAGTGTCAGATGGTGTGAATTTCTGTCAAAGCGTGACGTCCACCCAACAATTCTCTGTGTGACCTGGTGTCGTGGTGATTTTCTCTCATTTCATGATGGATTACTTCAGAAAACTGTTCCCAATGGGATATCCAATTTGCCTCGGACTTACATATCCAACAATCTCCTAAATTCTATTTGATCGCATAAAGCACCCTAATGTACAATACTTGGCACTTCTGGGATTCGAGGTTTGCACAAAGCCGCCCATGAAAAATTCCTAATGGTAATAAGCTCCCATTTATCTGCGTAATTTGATTTCATCACCAGCATTTGTTGCTTCTTCCTGATCTTGCTTCACATTGTAATCGTTGCTTCCATTGCGCTCAACGCTTTCAATCGTTTGGATCCACTTTCAAAAAGACCAGCACCTCCATCCAGACACCTTCCAGCCGACCAGTTTCAGCCTATGTTCAGAATGCCCAGCCCTTCATTGAAAAGCGGCACCTGCGGAATCAATTGGAGACCAGCATCCAGGAGAAACGTCATCCCCCGGGATTTGTGCAACAAGCGCATTGAATGAAAAGGAGGATTTCCAGAAATGAGGCGAATTTGGAAGTGTTCCGTTGGAGCGACATTTGGCCCAAAGAAAGAGCCGACAACAGTCACCAGCTGAAGACCAGTTGGAAACGGGATGTGATAAAAGTGCCTTGAACGATCATCTCGCAGGATCACCATTCGCAAACCTTTACGACCACCCTGTGGACCGAGGCCCCACAAAACGGTGACTCAGACAGCGCCCGGCACTGCGAGCCTTTCCAACCAGAGAGAATTTCCGAGTCAAAAGACAAGCTGGGCACTTGTCACCAATTGCAGTGATTCCCTGATGTCGAAGCGACCTGTCACTGATACGCTCGTATCCAGTCATTTGAGGGACACTGCCCGAGTCTTCGATGGAAACAGCGGGTATTTTGATCGACCGAGGGTGGAACAGATGCTGCTGCAAGTTTCGCAATCGTGCAGTTCTTTCTTTGACCCGTGCACCAAAATGGGTTTGTGCTGTGAAACACTGAAAGACTTGCTGGAAGTTTCTCCAAGTGAAACACGAGTAGTACACGGAAGAATCACAAACATTCAATTTCAATGTCATTTCGTGCAGGAGCCAGACGAACTCGGGTTTCTTTTTCAGATGGTCGGCTGCCCAAAGTTTCATGCCCAAATTGTATTCCGTGACAGCAATATCAAATTCTGAAATTTCACAGCGTCCCGGATGAAAAATGGAGGAATCCGTCTGACGACACAAAAGACCAACGAAGCCGACTGCGTGTAGGCGAATTCACGTCACGACCTCGCTGAATTTATCCCCAGCCGAACAAGGAGAGTACACAAGTCGCAGATGACAAATGGCTGGTCATTTAATGGCGGCAAAAGAAAGTGCAACTGCAAACTGGCCGCGCAGCCGCTCTCAAATGCTTAAATGAAGGAGATTTGCACGAGACAATTGATCACTGCGTTTCCTCGGAGCAACAACCACGCGAAGGGTCGCGCTCAGGACAAAGAAACAAAGAAAGCTGCAAGACGGAGAGGAAATGGGTGGCTGCCTCAGATGCAATGCCAGGCAACCTTTCAGACAGGAAAAAATAACAACGTTCCATAAAAATGTTTGTGTCTCTTCATTTCACTCGCAAGAACTGCAAGCCTGAGACATGCAGATCAGGAAGAGCAGCTTGGGAGTGGCACGGCCTGATTTGGACAGGACTCCGCCTGTGCAAGGAAAGTTGCTGGCCTCCTCGGTGCATTGCAATAACCCAAAATTGCGTCTGATGAAGACGCCCGTTGATCCATCGAGCTGCAGCGAGTCTTGTTCGCCCTCGAGAAATTCTCGTAGATTTACTCATAACAAGCTCGACCAGATCTCCTGTGATTTTCCAAGAGTGTAAATATCCTGAGCTACTGTGCCATCCCCAGACACTGACTGTGACATGACAAAGGGCTGTGATATCTCTCGACTCGCTGGCGACAACCTTATCCGTCTGTCAAGCCGTAAGTCATTATTTTCCGGTCTTTCTTATCAAAAAAAGCTGTTTTTCTTCTGCGGGACATTCCTCGTGCTGCTAATCTCAGCGCAAAAATGCATACAGTGGTGATAACGCAATTTAGAAACTTTGTAAAAGTTCACAGAAGAATGAGAAAGTCGACAAATCAAATGTTGTTCCCCATGGGCACCAACGCAGCAACAAAACGCCAAAGCACCGATCTCCACAAGACAATACAAGAACAGTGGTGTCGAGATGTGTCACGAGAAAAACTCGCTTCCATTGCAGCGCCCGCAAGAACTGCAGTGGACTTCTTGTTCGAGTAAAATTACCACTTTGCAAGAGGAAAACACTCCCAAAACCATCAATTTTCCGTGTGGGCCGCACAATCCGAAGAAAAATATGGACAGTTATTTCAAGCTTCATTAAACGACACAATTGAAGCTGACAACTCCACTGAGTTCAAATAACTCAAGGACCAGCTTTGCACAAGATAATCGCTGGTTCTGTGGCTGCAGTATCCTCACAGGAAAGAGGATAACAAGCCCTGAAGAACGAGAGACGGCGCATTGTTACTAGACGGTCCGGTGGGTCCCGCAGGTTTCTACTTTCTTCCGATACGAGTACGCACACAACAGCTGAGACTGGTTGCTAATCTGATGATGGAGACGACATCGTCCGTACATGTATCAAGAACACCACCACGCAGTGCGAAAACAAAGGGAAAAGCTTCACATCAAAATCTAGCGTCGTGAGTTCACAGCCACTGAGAGGTTCTTCTGATCCCTGATTTCTGCAAACTGGAAACGCGAGCACAACAGGCTATCTTTCAGCCCCCCAGAAACGAACTTGCGCAACAACTCACGATTGGCTCACACGAGGAGGTATGAGCGTCGCGCGAGATACGGGAGACGGATGAGCAGCGGAAGCCTGCGGGGCGCGAGAGCAGCACCAAAATCGAGTTACTCCCTGATCAGCTTTGTCCGGCCGCCTATTGATTGGCTTCGCTCCAATATTTGCGTCGCAAAACCAACACGGACAACCATCGTCACACACAACAGATCTAAGCGTGAGGCCAAGCCCAGTGGGAGTGGACGAGTCGTGGATGTGAACACCAGACTGCGGATGCCACGAGTTCCCGAGAACCAAAAGAGGCAGGAGTGGAACACATCCGGTTATGGCTTCGCTTCACGTCCAATTGCATCAATTAGGTGGATACGCGTCACCACAGGGCGTCTCGGGTGGTGCATTCACTGTGATCGCAGCGCAGATACCCAGGTCACAAGCTGCCGAGGCCAGGCAGCGAGCCACCCAATTCGAGGAGTCACTGCTGCTGAACTCGCTTCTCGCCCGCAGATTCAATAAAGTTTAAATCAAGTGGAAAAAGGAGGAGCGCTTTGATGTATGAAAATGTAGGGTGTATGCACAAAGACCTTCAGAAAGTTCTCCTTCTATTTGACGGGTCCAGATCCTTATGCTTCTCACTGCTCCCCTGACCCTGGATCAAGCACCTTCTTTATGAGACCTTCTTGGCAGAGTCCGCAAGCCATAATTGTGAAATTGGTTCCAAAATGAACCGTACCGAGGAAACTCAAATTGATCAAGACTTCCCCCATGCCATCTGGAATATTGAGTTTGTTGCCAAATAATGATTTCTTCGCAGAAAGCATTGAGTGTGACCCTCCCATATCAGCAAAGGATTCTGGTCAGAGCACAGGCGTGCATAGAGAATAGTGTTCCGATGAATGATAACAAAGGGCTCTTGGAGTGGCTCAACTTGACCAAGTTTGTCTTCATCGGATCGAGCAAGACGCACACTAAAACGGACTTTGCGAGAAAGGGAAGAATCTCTCGTTGTTGCAAAACCTGGACGTGTTGAAGAACCGCGACTTTCCATGCTGCACAAGGACCAAGCATCAAAGTTCAGGACCTGTGGTCAGAAAACTCACCAGCAGAAAATTCTCTGCCCCAACGAATTGCCTCAATTCAGAGTTCCTTTGAGCTCCCAATGGTCAGTGTTTCATGCAGAGCAGTCTCGTTGGTAGTTTCCTTTACTGCCTTGAGCGGTTTGCCGCTTGTTGCTTCTCGTGCGCTGTTGGTTTTCTCCACACCGTCTTGCTTCGTGCAAAATACTCGGGTGGAAAAGCGCAACTTTGAAAGTATATGAGGATATCTATCTCACACAGATCTCCTGGTGACATGAAATATTTGCACGCGTGCAGTTCCAACGAGCAGATTCGATATTGGGCAACAAGTAAATCTGTCCCACCTGATGCCACTCCGCGTGTCGTCATAAACGCGAGTAAATCTTCAGTCATCAAAGAGAATCACCATAAACATTGATTGCCTGCAACAACTTTTTGTTGAAATGCATAGCGTGATTTGCGTTGCAATTGCTCACTTAGGCCTTCTTTATGAGAGTGATAATCGACGAATTATTTGCAAATCATACTTAATTAATGGCCACACCGTGAATAAAAATGTTTGCTTCGTTAGCGAAAAGTGAAACTGAAGGTTCTTTCACACGAATCAGTTGCGGAGATAAAGGGACCAAAGGTGCTCGAGTGAAAACAGACCCAACAGAACGAAATATTCACATTTTCACCAGCAGCCTTGGTGATCAAGTGAATCAGGTGACACTCGCATCCTATTCTTCACACTTCACAGTGCGTCTGCAGCTTGGGGATCTGCTTGCATTCCTTGTGGAATCTGCTGTGGCCGATACACGCCACGCTGCACCTGCGCCTGACGAGTCTGTTCCGAGCAGCAAAGTCCAGTTGCACACGAGAAAAGACCACGGGCCAATGTGGCTCACTGAACGTTGTTGCTGTTGTTTATTTGGGGAGGGGGGGGGTTCAACCTGAGTCAGTCAAACGTCGTATCTTCTTCGTTCCCACATCCGAGCTTCGACGAACCAACGAGTCAAACAAGCCAAGCAGACCCACTAGAGTGTTGCGATCCACCCACCACTGCAACCAAGCTCTTGTCAAGGTTTTCGATCGGTACACTGCAGAGACAGATGCACCTGCAATGATCAAGTTCTTGATGAATTCGAAGCTGCTCATTTGGTGCCTGTGCAGAGCCATCAAAATAGCAGACGAACTGCTCAGCTTGCCTGCATCTCCATGAAGACCACTGCAAGAATTCGAACTGGTAAACAGGTTTTTTGCCGACTCGTTCGTTCTTCACGAAGCTGTGTTGGGCCGGACCCAGGTGGACGGGTGATGCGGGCCACTCGTCCGCAGCAGAACAGATTCCCCCGGAGTGCTGAGCCGGTCATTACGGGAAGCAAACCCAGCGCTTCCTCTGACAGATTAGTTTAGCACTGGTAATTGCGACACGCAACAACTTATTCACCTAATGCAGCTAATAAAGTGCCAAGTCAATATGTACTTAAATGAGTTTGCCTGCTCGTTACTGCGGTAATTCGGTTTTCTATTGTCTGCTCAATTAGTTACGCCGAGGCTAATGAAGACATGGATCCCCGCCGAACAATTGCTGACCGCTGGTTCGGAAAACCGCAGCGGAATTTCAGCAGCAGCTTCTTCTGCTCACAGCGACGCGCCGAAACAGAAGCAGGCAAAACTTGTGCCAAGATCCACATCTCCCCTTCCACATCACAGCAGCAGTCTGCAGTGTCATTTTTACCGAAGCGGGGCTTTTGCCCGAGCACTTGGGAGTACAACGCCAGGCAGTGGGCAGCGTGATCTTGGATCGGAAAAAAATCGCAACTTGGCGCCACGCACAAGAGGATCTGCGCCACAGCTCTATTACAGCAAGAAACACTTGCCGCGCGTGACCCGAGCTTCTGTAAACGGAAGCCGAGCAGACATTTCCCCATCAATTTCGCGAACCGAGGGGACACGACGACGGGGCCTCCTCGCACATCAGGCGCTTATCGTCTCGTGAGCCACTTTTGTTTTGCACAGCAATCTCGCACGGAAACGTTTTTGTGCAGGAATAATTCAGAAGGTGACACGCGTTGCTCTGGGCCCTTTCTCAAATTGTTGATTTTCAAGAACCTGCTACGTTCCAGTTGGAACTTAGGTTCCGGTCACCTGAACGGCGACGATGGAGAGGAGTCGCAACCCAGGGGCTGCAGTGCACTGCAGTGAAAATCTTCAGCCAAACAGTTCACATTGCCCTTGCGTGCAGGTGTGAACGTGCACCCAACAGAGAATCTTTCGAACACCTTCTGCAGACGTCCTACGAGTGACTTCAACTCGTTTTTCGTTGCGGATAACAGCTTGACGTACCGTAGATCGTACCTGCAACTCAATCGTCGACACAAGATGCTTTTCTTGTCAACACTGCAATTTTCCCTGGCAGAGTGGCCAGTGCACTCACCATTCAATGCAGCTCAACCGTTTTACGTGAAACAGTTTTCAAGGTGCTCATTTGTTGATCACGCATTCTACAAGTCTTCGACCACAAAACCTGTCGTGTACGTGCACGCATCGAAATGGGATCTCACCCCACAAACTGGTTCTTGTTCAACCACACAACTCTTTTCTCGACCAAAGATCTCACAGATCTCGTTGCTTGATTTCACAGAAACCATCATTGTTCCGTGTGAGATCCCTGTCCATACTGACGCACCATTCAACGTGCACACGAGCAGACCAAGCGAGTTGGCAGGGATCTCACCGTCTGTGTCAACGACCACAATGTGAACACACACTGAGGCGTAGCACACAAAACATACATTGGCTCACCTTGTTGTGTTGTTTCCCATCGCTGATACTAAGTTGCGTAGTGAGGCTTCAGCAGGTTCAGAAAGGTCTTCAGCACACTGTCACACTGTGCGCCTTCGCAACAAAAGAACAGAGCACCGTGTCCCTTGGATCCAGCCGCGAACAGTAACCTTGCAGAAGCCACGAGCAAGGCTCTTATGTAACCACGATGCAAACCAGCGCAAAAAGTTCTGCTGCAAAGCAAAAAGGTATCGCACTCAGTTGCCCGATCATAAATCAATCTGACGAAGGTAAAGGTCGCTCCCCCATTCTCTGCATAAACGCTGTGTTTTTCTTGCACGGAAGTAAAACCACGTACTTTTTCGCCAGAAAGCGACAAGCCACTTGGAGACAGGCAAGGCGATCGCCAGGGGCTTCGAATTGTTGTGAGCAGAGGAGGGCCGGTGCAATGAGATGAGGAGACACGGGCCAACCCAGACACGCGCGCCTGGTCATTTGAGGTCCAACCCAAAATGCCCAGACACCCCATATCTCATGGTTTCAGGTCCAAGCTGAAATGGCCAGATACCCCCCAAAAATGTCACTCACTCGAAGCCTTATCGAGTGTTTTGCTTTTTTCGGGTGGGACTTGAACTTGACACCGTGTCTCCTGACCATTTCGTTACACCGGCCGCACTTGCGCACGATGCACGCTGAAGACCTGCTTCGAAACCCAGGTTGAGCGTTGCCACACCACGTTCAATCAACAGACTTCACCTGCACCTCCCCCAGGCAGACAAAGCAAACGTCCCGAGAAACGTTCACGACATGACCTCTCATAAAACCTCACTCCGGTCAAAACAACGGAAATCACCCGATATCGGTATCGGGGAGCGATTTCCCAGAATTGTTGTCGCATCATCACACTGATGCTGGACTTTGCGCAACGATATCAGCTCAGCGAGTTCGAAGTCTGCGCGCCATGGTCGTCAAGTCAAACGTCTGGAGATTCCGCCCAAAAGAACAGACCTCGTGTGCGCACACAAAAGCGCACACAACAACGTCAACAGATTCTACAGATCCTCGAGTGGAGATGGGGGTTGAGGGCCCAACCTGGGTGCGACGCTGGAGATGGAGGGTCCCCGACTCTGACCTTCAAAGTACAGTGAAGGCAAAAGCGCAAAATTAGGCGAGACACAGCATCGCTGGATCCGCAAAAGAGAACCACCATTCTGAAGGGCGGGGAGCTCATCGCATCACCATTTCAAGACCGACCACGACCTTGAACGCGTGCAGGAGCGAGAACCGGGCGTCGGAGCACAGCGCTCGATCACTCTTCGAAAGCAGCACAGCAAAGCATGATCTCAACTTCACGGGGATCACATTCAATTTGGAGACTTGCTCTGCTGGCTTGACATTTTTCATTTATTCCTCCACGCAATATGACACATTTCCAAATGGGGCCAATTTGTCATCCGGAGCGGAAGAAAATAGGATGTATGATTGGAATTTTTTCCCCAAGAATCTTTGATCACTGCGCTTTTCTCAGTTTTGCTCTCAGTGCAAACGAGGGTGGAGTAGTGCGCTTTCAATTACGGGGGAAACTGTGAGAGTATGTCAAAAATGGAATTGTGCAAAAGCAAAAGCCACCATAAATTTGTTCAAATGTTGCTCTCCTTGTTGAACCCAAACCTCATTGAAGCTGTTCAAACTCTGAAGTCAAGCTGCTCGAAACCAAACAAGGGCGTGTCCAATTAAAACCAAGATTGTTTTTCAGAATTTGCATGTCAGCTGAAGAACTCCACGCGTGTTTCGAAAAAATCAATTGAAATCCTACTTGAGGTACGAAACGAACTTGAACACACGAGGTCCTTGTTTCTGACAGAAAGAGAAGTGATCCCGAATTGAAAAGCTTTCCATCAGTCATGGTCATAGTTTTTTCAATCAGAGCTCTGACCAAGAGTTCTATTGAAATTCCATGGTGCACGGAGACTGCAGAACTGTGAGCATATCAATCCTTCCTGCATTTCCGTCCTCTCTGCCATTCAAAAGCCGACAGCACAGCCTCCTCTAATCTGCAGCCACATCAAGTGCCTCTCCCGTCTCAGCTTGCGCACCCTGTGCAGACTCAAAAGAACGAGGCGTAAATGGCTTCTCGCATTCTTTTTTGGGTTGAGTACCCGCGTGAGTGTTGGCAAGGTCAGGAGATCACTCTCAGGCGCTCCGCGTCTGTTGGAGTCTCATCTCAGTCGAACACCACAAAGGAGATGTTAAAGACCCACCTTCTTCATGCACGGACGCAAACTTTGACAAAAAAATCGCTGAAAAAGTAAACAACAGGGTTTTGACATGAAGACGGGAACGTGTGCACGAAAAAAGTTATCCACCCAGGATACAAGTGCAAGCCGCAAACCACAACACTTGAAGCAGCGGAAAATTTTTGGACAGCCCTGAGACATATTTTTTGGTGAGGCAAAGTCAATTGACTTTTCTACCTTTTCTTCAAAGATAGAATGCGTGCACAGAATGGACGAAGGAAGCCGAGCCGAATGCCTCATCGAAGCTTGTAGAGTCACACTCAGTAATCAAGACATTACTTTGGGCATTCAAATCACAGAGCATAAAGCATGCTGGAGGCTTATCAATCTTGGCGAGCACTCCCATCAGCACACTGGAGAAAAGACTCCATCACGCCTCGCTCCATGTTGGACACGAAGTGCTTCCCTTTCACATTTCGACAGTCACAGACCACAGACACTCATTCAGCGGAGGCTTTTCTTACGCTTGTCAGGCCACCAGCCGAATGAGTATTGTCGGGTAGTTGCAGGTGTTTGACTCGCTTCACCTTGTCAATTTGTTTGGCTTGTGGCAGAAATGGCCTCCTGACTCCACGAAGCGTGCCAATATTGAATTTTAAGCAACTGATTGTCACATTACGCGTGCACTGCAATATTTCTTCCCCGGAGAAAGGAGGTTTGAAAGCTGAGCTGTAAGTTGCTGGCAGGAAATGGGGGGAAGGGCGGGCTGAAACGGATTTGGACATATCGACAAGCGAACAACGTTCCCGCGCCACTCTGTGCTCGTCATCCATTTATGGCCAAGCACAATACATTCTCCGGTTTCTTGCTTGATGCCGAAGTTGATCAACGAACAAGGCGGTTCCCCCGACAGCGCATCTATTCTGCAGGGTCTCCAAAGCAACGAGAAAACTGATTTGAAAAGTTGTCCCTTTGAAAGTCAGCTCGATGTCTTTCCCTGGAAGCGCTGTTCCATTTCCTTCGCAAATCTCGAGAACATGGCGTGACTCCGGATGTCGCTCAGTTCGGGCTTTTTTGTTTTTGTCAAAAAAAATTTTCTCGTATGTGAGTGCTCAACACCAGTTTACTTTCTCGACAAACAAATTTTTGAAAGAAAGGCTCGTATCGGGATTACACGCGATTTCTCGTCACCTGATCTTCTGCTTGTGAGAGCGACTCAACGAAATCCTTGGTGCAAAAAGATAACGTCAGTGCATTCCCTTGTCTTCCTGGAAAAGGGCAACCAAACAAGGACATCTTCACAGAAAAGAAAATAGTATTTCCACAAACAGCGGCTGTCTCCTTGAAACTGGAAAATTTCCCCAGAAAGGTTGAAGACAACAAGACAAACCACAGAAGTCGATATTTTCCGAACCAAATATGAAAAACAGATCACAGCTTGACTGACTTTTTCGAACCAAGATTTCGACATTAATCTTCAGAATTCGTGCGCTCAGAGGGACTGGTGAACACTGCAGTCAACTTGCATCGACAATACGGAGTGAACAGGGAAGATCCTTGCAATCGTCAAGAGGTAAATACAGGTCCCGTGCTTTCACGTCAAGACGACGTGCAGTGCATGCCGCCCTTATTCACGTTCAACAAGATCCACACTGATCCAGCCCAAGCCTTCAGCAAAGAAAGGCAAAGTTGTTAGGAGTCCTGGACTGTGAGGACCAGGTGGTTGGGTGCGTGCAGCAATCATGTTCGCGTGTGAAACTTGACCGGGAGCGAGACACCAGATATTGGTCCATTAGCCGGACAGGAAAAGTGTGAGCAACGGATGAGGGTCCAGCAGCAACTTCACGTGACACAGGAAGCCACAACAAACGACTCTGCTCACGCATCACTTCTTCCGCTTCCAGTCTCTCAAACGAAACCTGGGCGGAAGCTTGCACTTGTGGACAGGCATTTGCAAGACAGTCGTCCCATTCGTTCCTTCTTTTCTGATTGAAGGACAATCACTTTTTTCTTTGGCAGAATTTTTTTCGTGTGGCAACGCAACGCGTCGAGCCCGACAGACGTGCAGCGACACGTGTGGGACCTCCGACGCTTTCATCAACAGTCTCCGGAAATCTTCCCCTGCCGCTGGGAGATAACTGGCAAACGACCGATCGACCTGTGAGAATTGCAGTCTTCCTGTCATTCCACATGACGTTTCGCCGTGTACGAGCGCATCACAAACAACGGTGGGGCACAAGAACCTCCCACACAACTCGTCATTCGGAAGCTGGGACATGTTCTGTGGATAGGTCCGCAGTTTGGAACCAGAATAATGGCATGTGTTGTTTCCTTGATCACACACCTATGACCAACACCCCCTAGCCCCCCCCCCCCGCACTGGAACACGGCACCGAGTGATGGGATGTGCCCTTGGATTGAATGCACACTGCAGGAATTCTCGTAGCCTGATCACTTCTCTGAATCAATCGGAAATGACTTATGCAAAGCTCTCCGTTCTCAAAGGCGTTATCCGTTTTATCGTCTGCAAGACGATCCGTGCAGAGCACGGAGCAGAAATCGCGTTTGTGTTCTTTCGCTTCTCTTGCAACGCGGTTTCATGACAACAAATGACCGTGCAAGAGTGATCTCCTGCAGGGAACGGACAATGACACACCAGCACAAACAAAGCAGAGTGTATTACGGTGGCCAAGAGGTTTTCACGAAGGTGAAGCAAACTTCCGTCTGGACGGAGCTGCCATGTGGAGAACGTGACCTTCAAACATCCACATGCCGCTGCTTGGAAAATGGTTTCGGGGCAAACAACTCCAAGAGCTGTGCAAAGACAAATCCATTATCAATGCAAGAAATGCAATGTACGAGGATCGTCTCAATTTAAAGCGATTCTTGCGCAGATTTCGCACCAGAAAATGAGTGTACGATGTGTTGGCTTGCACAAAACATCAACCAATCTTGCCAATAACATGCCAACAGATGATGGCAAACCAATAGAAAGTCAATAAGAACAAGAACAAACCACTAAAAAGCTCCATGAAATCTTCACACAAACAGTGCAGCAACTTGGATCGCCAAAGCACTCTGACCTCCTTCCAATTAGGTCAAGATCTCTCACTCATGTAGTGACCACAGTGACCATTCACACATGGGATTGATGAAGCAATTCATCAGGATGGTTGTCCACAAAAATGAGCTACGTCCGACATCAA
>JAAUXT010124996.1_pt1 | contig 30191 bp, 23 predicted proteins | sample 7278171 | NCBI WGS metagenome assembly JAAUXT01 (sample SAMN14350112, study PRJNA611818) | marine sediment metagenome | isolation source: surface marine sediment (1.8m) | place: French Polynesia: Moorea | collected 2018-08
GCTAGGTGGGTGGGTGGGGGTCTGGCCAGGAGCATCTGGCCAGGTGGGTGGGGGGGGGTCTGGCTGGGTGGGGGGATCTGGCCAAGTTGGTGGGGGTCTGGCTGGGTGGGTGGGGGGTCTGATCCAGTGGGTGGGGGGTCTGGCCCAGTGGGTGGGGGGAGGTTACATTCCAAAGTGTGGACAGATGCACACATGAATGCTACTGGCTTTTAAGCTATCAGTGGCATCTAGATGGCGGGCTATGCGACCATCAACAAGTGGTCAAAGTCAAAACCGGTATTGAGTTCACACACACACACACACACACACACACACACACACACACAACGAAGCACGGACGTTCATGTCCAACAAATCAAGCGAACCCGCTGCAGCGCAGGGATGGACGGCCATTCGGAATGCAAGGAATGACAAAATGATGCAATATAAACAACACCGTCAGATACGGACATGACATGAAAGAGAACATCATGGTCTCACTTTGGTGAAATTTTGGGGCTCGAAACAAGAACTCTGGCTTGTGCACGGATGGCACGGTGGTGGGCGGGGCGAATTGACCCCCAAAGGAATCTGACTTGCAATGATGACCTGCTGGAGTGACACAATTTTTGTTACGCTTTTCGAAACGTTGGTTTGTTTTTGCTTGTTCGCAAAAGTGCAAAAATTTACCGATCGATGAAGAATAGACCAGAGGTTTTGTCGCCGTCTCTTTGGTGCAGACAGGCGACCTGAACTGGCGTGAACAAGTTGCTTGGTGAAGTCCTGTCTTTAAATAATCTCAGGAACCCGTCTCCATCTTCTCTATACGTACTGAAAAGGCAACAAACATGACGTGAGAAGAAAGGACAAGAACAAAAACAGAGACACAACAGAAAACGCAGAGGGTATATATATTCCAAGATTCTCGGACACTTTTTTCAACAGGGATGACTTTCGTAAACTACAACCAAAGACGAAACAAAATGCAAATTCAGAGACAGTCGAAGCAAGAAGCAGTGGGCAAGGCAACAGCGAGTGAGATGTTCAAGGGGGCGCAGCTTCTCGCACCCCCTTCATGCGCCCCAGGCTGGAACAGGCCATGGCGTGATGTGACATCCTTGCTGAAATGCCATGCACATTTTGTTTGGATTCAACCACATCTTGACCTAAAGACATCGCACAACAATTAAGGTTGCAGAAGCAATGTGGCAGAAATTTGCAGATTGGGCTCAAGCAAAACAACATCAACTCTTACCGACGTTCGACTGAGGCACACGAAAAAAAGATGAAATTCTAAATTTAGCAACGTTACCAACTTTTCTTCGCAAAGGTTCCACCACCCAACCTACCCACAAAAGTGCTCTTCCTCATTTCATGGCCACCTACACAAAGGAATCGCGTTTTGTGGGTTGAGTCATTTCTCGAGTTTGACGCTTTTTCGACCAGTCCAAGTTCTTTGTATGGAGAAACCACGCATCGAAAATGGAGATACTCCAAAAGCCACTCAAAATGTTTCGCTCATTCCCTTTGTGTTTCTTCACCAGTTGTATCCCACGTCGGAAGGTCGCTATCATGAATTCGTTTGTTACTTTGAGTGCGTTCTGAGCGGATATCAATGACCTGCTTTAAGTGTGTCGACCTTCCGGTGTGGGATACGATGGTCAACAAACTCGTGAGCTCCTGTTATGCTTTGGGTCACTGCAATAAACTACACTATCTGCTCTTGTCACAGTCATTGAGGCATTGATTGATGTGTTAAAGTGATGTTCTCGGCAAGAACAGTTCCCAAAACAGCGCTCACCTTGGAGCCGCTTGATTTGCAGGCGAAAATTGCAACGACAATCAAGCCTGTCAGCAAAACGAAGGCCCCAACGCCGATGACGACGTATTGAATGATCTCCAACAGGTCTATGGGCTCCAGGATCTCGCTTCTGAAGTCTGCCGCAGAGTCATCCTTGATTGTTGATGTCTGCAAGTGAAAGAGAAAGAAAGACTGAAGTGCCAAGTGATGCTCACACAAATGTCAAGAATTGAGTGAGTAATTGAGTGATTGAGTGAGTGAGTGACCCCAAACCTCATTCAGCCAAAATATGGGGAAAAGGACACCGCTATAGTTGAGGCCATCCTGAAATATTTGAGCCTCAGAGTCTCTGCAAAACATAGGAGAACACACCTCAGGATTCGTGGATCCTGGAAGAAAAGACCTCCTGCTTTCACAAAGAGAGTGGAAGATGTCTTACGGGAAGGCACGCCAGGGTTTGATCCTGGCATTCAATTGCAGCCGTTTGTTGCCGTTGATTGTGAGCCCAGTGGTCTGAAACCAAAGGGAACCTCGAATTTGGTTTGTGTGGAACAATATGGACATGTGATTCCCCAAAAACGTTTACAAACAGTTGTGGACTCACTGGTTCGACATCGATGGCTGTGTAGTGCTCTGCTCGGTTGGGAAACAATCCTTCTATCCTGTCCACAACTTCATCAGGAGCCAGATACCAGTGTGGGTTGGACGAAATGAACGGTGGATTACCTGGATGGAAAAAAACACTCGATCGGAAAAACATCCACAACGAAAAATGTTTTATGAATTTTTCCTGTCAGAATTGCAGTCTCCTGGTGAGTTTGTCGACGAAAAGGCCTCGTGGTGAGGTATTCCTGTGAGCTTGAAAACAAGAGATCCGAAGTTTCGGGTTACCTTCAATGCAGGACTGAAGATTGAGAAAAGCTGATGGCAGACAGTCGTCCTCCTCTCCACTCGGGATGCAGTATCCGATGTTGTCCGGATTGGATCGTAGGAAGTTGTCTTCGTCCAAGACCATTCGGAAAGCCGGGATGTCTTTGATATCCACATCCTCCTCGTACCGCGTCTTGAACGACCTGGGATGAGTTCGTGTATGTGTGTGTGTGTGCGTCTGTGTGCGTGCACAGGGTGTGTGCGTGCGTTTGGTTTGGTGTTCATGCAGCTCACAAAAATACGGAGGTGAGCACGTACGTCCGGTCCTTTTCCGACGTGCACCAATTGCCAAAATGGTGACACAGATTCCGTTTGGTCACTGGTCATTGGCTCTCAGTTCATAATTGAGTTTTCTGGACCACCGGTCTGGCAACTGGGTCACCGCTCGTGTGGAAATTGAGCGCGTGTTATTCTTCCCCGTGAGAAACCACAGGGTACTCGCTTCTTCTGTCATCAGCAACCAATGTCGTTGTCCATTTGACCCAGTACTTCATCGCACAAAAAACTAAGTCATGCACGAACCTGCACACGTCCGTAGAGAACGTGTAGACAATGTCATCCCTTTTTAAAAATGGTTTGTACTGAGTTCCATCTGCAAAAGGCAGAAATGTCTCAATGCTTGACTGTACTCACATGGTTACTTTGTTGACGCAACAAATAGATCTACCGCGGACAGTTCCATGTTCAAGACGCACATTTTGACCAAAACTTACCATGAGAGAAAAGGCTGGGTCACACACACACACACACACACACACACACACACACACACACACTGGTGCGATTTTGCCATAGTTTCAAACAGAACCAGGGCACCAGAAAACAGAGGTACGGTATTGCGAGGTGCGTCTTAGAAAATGCTTGTTTCACATGATCTTGTTGCAGTTTCACCTGTTCCGTTGATCATATTGGTCAGATCGGTCGTCCAATAAGGGAGTGTCCTGCAGAAAATGGACAGCAAATTGCACGGTGCAAGCACAGAACGTACAACAGCAGGATTCCGCGAGCGCATTCACCACTTTCAAGCAGACACACGTACTCGTTGTCATTCCACTTGTAGATTTCGTTGACGTCATCAACGTTGCCGGTTCCGCTGAACACCTCGAAACTTCCCGTCACGCTGTTGTTCGACTGAAAATTACCAACATTGCTTGGCATGATACTCGCCGCAATTTGGCACGATGTATTTGCGAGAATCTTCAGGTATGGACGCAGAGACAAATGTTCATGGAATCGTGGAGGGAAAGACTGACGAACGCAAAGACAACGTCCTCACATGGGATTGTTTTGCGAAGAACGTCTGTTTTTGTTTGCATTGTTTGGCGCTGTTTTGGGGTTGAGTAAATATTATGGAATTATGCAGCTTGTCACGAAAAATTGGTTCAAAGGAATTCGCTCAAAGCAAAGATTGGGGAAGCCTCATGAGGCCCCCTTCTCAGTTTTCAGTCCTGTTGGGGACTCGGACCAAATCTTGAATCAGCCCCTGCTGGTTCACGACTATTTTGTCAAACTGCTTCCTACTTACGCCGTAGAAAATGCCGTAGGTGTCGTCAAGGCCAAGGTTCGACGAAAGCTCGTCTACGTATCCCCAGAAGAATTCCGAAACGGTTCTTGGTTCGAAAATGCGATCTTGTGTCCCAATAAATTGGTTGTTGATGGCGACGCGAACAATTTCGCGACGGAAAACATCGTCGTCGATCACTTCCGCTATTGTCTGGCAAAAACACAGAGCTAATTTTGTAAACAGCCTTCACACGACAAACGAAAAGCAAAAGACGGATACACAAGGCTCGGAAACCAAAGCTCCTCACCAGCACAGGGAAGTTGACGTTGATGAACGTGTCGTTCTCATCTCCGGTCGACATGTCTGGCTCGAAGAAGTAGATGTTTTTGGAGAGGTATCGAATTATCGTTCCATCTTCCAAAAATGTGAGGTTCTCTTTCGTTTTCTTCACCCTGGTGAACAAAAATATGTGAAGTTGCAGGAAACGTTGAATGTGACAAGAAAGCAGTTATGAAATACATATTGTGCCGAAGGTCTGTGCGTGGTCTTCCTCCTCTCTTGCCGGGAGTCCACCTGTTGTTGTTTTGTACCCGTGTCGTTTCGCAAACACGGCACACCCTTCCTGCAAACAACTACGCACTCACAGGTAGGTGTAAGGACCCATCTGTTGGACGTGTGGCTTTGAGTAGTTCACGTCCAGCATCACGTCCTCGTAGTTTGTCAGATTGAAAACCCAGAGCTGCATGTAGGTTGGACTATCTGACTCCACAAAGTTGTCAAATCCGTCCGTTCCTTCTTCATATCGGACGGACTGAAAAACAGTGCAGAATTGGGGGTGTGATTCTTCTGAGTCACAACGTTTGCTGGACTGTCGCAGGCATTGTGGTTGGCTCAGGTGGAAATGTTTGGGTCCGGTTTGTGTGATGGATGTCAAAAGATCGCTGCATCACGGACGAGTTATTGAACCAGTCAGAGGATCGTCTCGCATGTCAAACTTGAGCGACCATGGATTTGTTGCGTCGGGAACCAAACGAACACGCCAGACAAAAGACCACGACACGAGGGAACAGAATCGTCGCCAATTGTCCCGTAGCGGATCATAGCGTGCGATGCTGAACTCTGCCCCGATTACTTTTTGATGGTAGCTTTTTGAAGCTATGCTGTATATCTGGCGACACTAAAGAATTTCTTATCTGTTGTGTGGCGTGATTTATGAACAATCTCTCGTGCAACTGTACTACACACGCCACACGCCAAAACTGAGAAGTGGGACTGGGAAATGCATGGTTTGGCCACACTGAGTTCGAAATTTCCTTGTAAAATGCGGAAACAAATTTCTTGTTTCACGCACTCATGCAGATTGACAGAATCCATCCACATCCGAAGAAAAGTTTGTGTTTCAACGTCCTCAACCTAGTGATGCTGAGGCAGAAGACCTCAATCCTGTGGGTTCTGCTATAGGGTTCCGTCTTGTGAGCCTTCTCGGGTGAGCTTCTTGCAACTTCTCATGTTAGTTGTTTCTTTTTTCTTTGATGTTCAAAAACACGCGCAAAGTACCCATGCTTACCTCCACCACGGTGTCCTCGACCAAATCATCAAAAACGGGAATCAAAATGCATCCAACAACCAAGATCAGCAAGCCAACAACTGAAACAAAGACATCCGTGCAGCACAAGCAGGTCCAGCCCAACAACGAGCAAATTCTCTTTCCGAAAACTTGATGGCACACTTTTTTCGGCCAATTGGTTGGATCGGGCCCAAATAACACAAACGGTTGGAATTTTTATCTGAATCTCAAACTCCATAAAACAAGCGTTTGATTTTCTATGGTTTGCGCAAATTAACAAACGTCTCCACAAATTTTCCACACAACCTCAGCCTCACGAACCGATCACATACCTGCAGTGATTGCGCCGCCAACCGTCCCTTTACTCATTGTGATTTTTTGGTCTTTTGAACAAAGCTCGTCTTCAGTGACAAAACTGTATCTATCCCGTCCTCTTCAGTGAAAAGGAATTGCGTTTCAGACTCCTGTTGAAACCACCAGGTGTTCTTTTTCCCTGGGAGTGCTTGTTCTTCACTTGTCAGAGATTTGTAACGAAGCCAAGATTTCTTCCACCGAAACACGACTTCTGCCAAGTTCGGACGAGTTGTTCCCACTGTTCCCCAGCCACTGAGAAAATTACGCTGCTTTTATCAGTGATTGTTATCTGTGCAAATCCAGAGACAGATCGCGAGAATGTGGACGTTTGGTGCTTGAGTCACAGCTGATCTGGCTGAAGGGTTCAACTTCGAAGATTTCGTGTGGTGAAGAAGACACGTCCCCTGATCACGCCTTCTTCCCCAGCATCTGAGATGAGAACTTGTTACTCGTGTAACGCGCTTCACGAGATAAGAGATTAATTCTCGAACCTGGAGATAAAAACCTGATAACAATGACAAATACGTATGAGTAACATGCATCCTTCATTTTGGCCAATCAACCTATTATGCTGAAGGAAACCTCCCCCAAACACGTGTGGAAACATGCTCCTGAAGAGAACTAGCCTTGACTTGGTGGAGGAAAATCCGAAGTTCTCAAGGAAACACTTTGCTCAGAACTTGTCACGCACTCCAAATCCTCACAATTTATCTGAGACTCGCTTCATTTGAATTAGAACGTTTTATGGTTCTACCTGATTTGTCGTTGTGCCTTGTGGGTAACCCACCCACCCCCAATAAAGAACCACAGTATAGTGTCCTCAAACAGACAAAAGCGTCTGGGAAGCTCATCCCGTAGGTTCTCTGTGACGTGTTATTTTTCTTGCAGGTTTCCATTTGTCGAAAAGGAATGAAAAAGACTCACCTTTTGTGGGTGACCTGTCTGGAGTTGTGATGACATTCATTGGTTCCCTTGGGTCGTCTCTCGTGGGACCTTTTTCCAGGGTCGCTTCCTTTCGGGCGAAAAATCCCAGTGACTTCAGAAAACAAGGCCTAATCCAAAAGTGTTTCAGATGTTTCGCTTTTGTACTGTATGCAAGCTCGCCCAGGCAATGCAGAGGAGGGGCCATCCATAATGGTTGAAGTTGAACACAAATTTTTGGTCCTTTTTGTTCACTGCTAACATCAAGGCTTACGGGATCAGTAGATCTATCAGCGAATCTGAGATGGGAAAACCACATGGCTTGAAGGTCAGTTCAGCGGAAGTGTTTCGCAGAACGTGACAGAACATGAATCTTCAACGGACGCACGGCTGACTCCCGAAAAAGATAACCTACATGTATTGGTCACTGTTTCACTGTCACTTGACAATTTGTCGGGTCTATGTTTCCCAAAGGGAAAGTTTAGGTTGCTGAGTTGAAGTCAGGACTTGCCACTGCTGAGCCGTGAACCAAGCAGCGCATTGGCAGCATAGGCGAGCAGCAAGATCCACCAGGCCGCCGATGTGCGGTAACAGGTGCATCTCTTGCACACTTGGACAAAGTTAGTTGTCCAACAGTGGCAGAGACAGCCATGCAGAGAGAGAGAGAGAGAGAGAGAGAGAGAGAGAGAGAGAGATGTGCGTGCGTGTTGTACGAGTGCACGAGCGTTATTGAATTGAGTTTGTACGGAGATCCTGGTGACGCTGTTGCTGCACGATATGGGTGTGCCGGTTTGTTACGTTTTGTGTCCGTGAATCACGAAGTAGTGTCCACTTGAACCCCTTCAAATTAATTTATGTCAAAATAACACTCCATTAGATAGGTAACGAGCCGAACCATGCACGTTATAATCGATGATAGAAAGCCACTTCAACACTTTTTGACCATTGTCTCTGTTGGCAATTTCAGTTTGTTCAGCAACATTGGAGATGCTTTGGAAAGGAAAGAATGACTCGCAATGGAGTTGGTGTCTTGAGAAGAGCTCCAACGAATCCAGTGGTTGGAAATTGATTTGGGCCTGACCCTTGATGGGCCTAGCTGCCGGTTTGGACAATTCATATGTGGAGAAAACCAGACGGCGCAAATTTTGGAGAGGATTGATTTTCTCAAGGTCAGAGAACCTGGCCTTTCATCCCTTCGTTGGATCAACTAGGATCCACCTGAGGAAAGGACAGGGTAGAGAATGGTTCTCACAGGGTTGACAACATCCTGAGATGCAGAAGGTTCGTCTGGAGATAAGAAATCTTTCAGCTGCTCGAAAAATGACACAAAATGGTTGGCCACACCCAACACTTGCAGACACAGCAAAATTTGTTACCACCAGAGCATAAACTTTTGGATCCCATGCAGAGACAGAGATAACAAAACCGAACATCTCAACCTCGCACCACTTGGAGATTATCCTCTTGCGTCAAAGTTTAACTTGCGAACCAGACTATAAAGGTTGATGAAAGAAGCGGGTACGCGTCAGTTGCTCATTGTGTGATGCTTTCTTCTCCCCAGAAAACCTTTTCGAGAAGAGGACTGTTTTGTGCTCTGAGCTTTGCAGTTCTGTCAATTCACGTGATTCTCTGGGTTGTGTTGAACTGAAGTGCGTCCCATTGCTCTCGTTCGCCTCACAGACAATAAATTATCGTCGCCTGCAGCAACTGGGAAAGCCACTCGCAACTCAGATAACTATGTGTGATCAGTCCTCAGTTATTCTTGAGAGTCCAGGCTCATTTCTCTCTCTGGCGGAGAACATGGGACCAGAGAAAAGTTGAGCTGTAAGGGGGTGAGTCCTTGCTCACGGTCCGACTCTGAACAACGTGTTGGCTTCATCTGACACCATCGAGGACTGCAGAAGTAGGTTTTTATTTGCACAGCCAAGTCTTGTCGACAATGTAACAACGTGCATAATCAACAGTTCTACACAAATTTCAGCACCACCAAAAATGTTTCAAGTTTCACAAATACAGCTTTGCGCCTTGACAACGCGATGGGTAGAAAACAACACGACAGTCTCTTTCCTTGGGGCGGGAGTGAAACTCCTTCGTTCTTGAAGCAACAAAGTCGATCCCACAGAGGGTTCCCGTTGTGTGTGCGTGAGTTTTGTGTGCCGTTCTCTTGATCTTAGCAGAAACAGACACCGGTGTTTGAAGTGGAGGCCCTCTCTGAACCAACGGAATTCTGCTCTTGTTTGGCTTTCATGCTCCTTTCCAGAAGTTCTCTCGAGGTATCCAGTCGCTTTCGTTTTCTTTGGACTCCATAGGTGCAAGCCTTCTGGTGCATGATGATCCTTGGACGTGTGCACTGCTTCCATAGGAGTAATTGTTGATCAACCGAAGCTTGACGCTTTGACGTTCATGTCGGTTGCACGCACAATCACTTGATCCGCAACCCAAATGGAAAGGCTTTTGTCTGCCAACTTGAATATTGGTCCTGTTCACAACATGAATGCGATGAGGCTAGTACTTGTTCTCCTGAGGCTGACCCAAGTCCTCGTCCGCCGGGTCGTAGGGCGTCTCCTCGGTGGGCGGCGGCAGGCTGTCCGGCGGAGGTCCCGGTTGGGACGTCACCACGTAGGCGCCGGGGGGCTCCTGAAAGCGAAAGTGGCTGTTTGGAAGCAAGGGTCTGTTGAAATTCAAAGAATTTCATTTTTCTACTTGGCGACTTGCACGGTTTCGTACCCTCTGCACCGCACTGAACATATCGATAATTCGTACGACTCGTACAGAACGAAAAAAGATTGCCAACACCAAACCAAATCAGCATTTCAAAATTTTGTCGTCTGCTGCCTGAGCACGCCAGTCCCAATCCGACAGAAACATTGAGGACATCTGACCGTTGGGAATGCCGTATACCTGCACCGGCCGCTGTGGCCGGTTGTTTTCTATGAGCTCGAGCTCCTCATTCTCCTGCATCAGCGCGCAGCACGGGCAGAAGCCGTGGATGAGGCAGTCGTTGACGACGGTGCCCTCGATGCCGCGCTCGGCGCGGATGTCCCGACGCGACGTCGTCCCCAGGAAACAGTCGAGCAGTGGAATGGTGTAGAGACAGCCGTAGATGAAGCAGTCCTGCGCAGTGGATCAGAACACAAATTGCTTGCAGATGGGCAACAATGGACTCTTCCAGACAGATCCACAATCTGGCTGTTGGTACGAAATGCCCGCCAACTCAGACAGTGCTCAATGCCAACCGAACCAAGGTGGATTCTTTTTCCACCAGCGACTTGAGATCGTCGTCCGTGCGCCCACCCACTTCAGTCTTCTTCCCCAATCTGGTCACCAGAGTCCAATCTCTTCCTCTTGGTTGCTCCTCTCACCTTGTCTTGGAGTTGGTGCAGCCTCTGCTGGTTGTATCCGAACGTGATGCAGGGTGCGAGGAAGGTGATGATGCACAGCTCCCGGTTGTCGAAGCAGTTTCCGATCAGCGGCCGCTTCCACGGGTTCACCTGCAGCCAACGAACACAGGTTCAGCCCAGCCGCACACAGAATGGGCGGTCATTTGATTTGGCCGCGTTGGAAGAAACTTCTGAAAGATGTGTTTGGGTTCATCCACTGTAAGCAAAATGCGAGTGAAAGATCACACCAAGTGCGAGCGCGTCCACGAGCACGAACTAGAGTCTACTGCAGTCGGTACATCGAGCAGTCAAACTGAACTCATGTGGACGAACCCAAATTTGTGACAACAGTGGTGAGGATTCTCTTTCTCTTGTTTGCACGTCACTCGTGAAAGAGAAATGCTGTCACTGGAAAGTGACGTTCGGCTCACAAATCCTGTTTGCACTCCCAACTTTTGTCGACCCTAACTCATTGTGATTTGTTCGTTGTGCGTACAAGTTCGCGGAAACAAAAATCCATAATCGATACTTCAAGATCGATATCAACGATCAATGAGGGATGTGCAGGATGTGCGAGTTCAGTGAAGGCAAACATTTCGGATGCACATCGCGAGGTGCACAATGACGACCTGAGTCAAATTAATGTTGGATTGAGGAGTTTGTGCACGAAAGGCAATCATTTGGTCCGTCATCCGAGGCGAAACACGCATCGAGATTATATTTCACGTCACCCCCCCCCCGATTCTGCTTCAGGTGCAGGTTGGGCAATCAGAGAAAGGTTTGGCTTTCTGGAGAGTGTCCATATCCACAACATCCCTTTCCATATGGGAGATGAAGTCACTGACCTGAACCTGCGCCGTCTGTGGTTGGGTCATCTTCAGGTTTCCCAAATTGGACAGATCTGAAAGCAAAGGGGTCAGAAGACACAAGAAGATTGGACAGCGTGATCGCTTCACTGCTTTCATGAAACGCAAACTTGAGCCATGTATTCGTCAACAAATTGTTTTGTAATGTTTCATCAAAGAATACTTGCTTTTTGCACAAATATCTTTCGGCAGAAAACCCGTGCAAACCTTTCACACCATTTTTCAATGTTCCCTTCTGGAATTGAGAAACAACAGCAAATGATAACAGTGAGTTGCTCGTCGAGTCAGCATCTTGCAAAGGTAAACACGCTCTGGTTCTTTTCCTTATTTGACATAAATACGAACTGGAGCTCAAAGTCATTTGATCGTGTGTGTACACACTTGCATCCCAAATGGGGCTGAACCTTGGACTGTGAGGAATTTTTCACTGATGCTTTTGCTGCGACAAGTGTGCATGTCATGACAGCGTTGTGCTGTATGCTTGACAGGTAATTCGGCAAGGAAGGAATGAAAAACAAGAAGACAGCGATCAAATTTGATGACGGTTGTGCGAACAGGAATTTCGTGAGTTTTATTTTTTGTTTGCAAAGAAGGATAAAAGCCGAGGACAGAACTCAACTACAGGACGTCAACCTCCGAACGGTAACCGCGGTCAAACCATTGAAATCCATTATTTGACAGAAAATCAAGAAAACCAAAAAAAAAGAAAGCCAAATCGGTCTGTAACAGTCTGTTGGTCTTTCAGCTGTGTCTGATCACGCAAAATTCTCACACCTCCAGAGATCCAACCTGCTCATGCAGACTGGCACAGAGAAATGCTTCGTGTAGTTCATCACTTTTTGTTCCGTTTCACAGAATAACAAAGTAGAATCTGGAAAAACAATTGCATCTCACCTGATTTCTTCACTTCCTGCGCAGGGAACCTCCCATTGTGACGCCATCACGAGGAACTGTGAACATCCGATCTTCAAAATGTACAACAAATGACGTTTTTGGTGTTTGGCTCACACAGTGACTTCATTTGAAGTTCCCAATCAGCGCGGTTCACGGGTTGTTTCACTGAAATACGATAACAACAATTGGGTCACAGTCCATTTCTATGACTGATCCAACACAAAGGGAGAAAAGTGTGGAAATTTCTTCAACATGAAATGTTTTTGTTGGACAGATTCATCGCAAACTTGACCTGGCGGAATCTTGCCTCCACCTCAACCCGATGGTCGCGCACTTTCAGATTTTTGTTAATTCTTGAACGGACATCGGCGTCTCTCGAGTTGACCGATCAATCGCTCACACACACAGAGGAACCATTGTCATCACATGATCCTGCTTTCATGTTGGGCGCATGTTTGATCTTGATAACAGGAACTCTTCTTATCGTTCGAAAACACGCGGCAGAAATCACACGCGCTCCTCAATCACACGACGCTTACCTTTCCGGAGAGTCTACATTTGTGATGAAATGCTCTCGGAGTGTGAGTCTCATCCGTTGTATCCGCTAAATCCGGTACGAAAAGCACATTTCACGCCGAGGTCTTGCTGTGGTTCACCCTGATTTGAACTTGGAAGAACCAGGTCGAATCACAAGATTTTGTGTCCAAATAAAATCAACTGTTTGTCCTGCTGTTTTGAGTTTGTCGTTTCCCCAGGTGTGCGCCGTCCGAAGAGTCAGGTTTCAATTCAGAGTGGTGAGCACGTGAGCAGAGACGTGTGCTGCTGGAAACGATGCGCAACAGCAGCTTCAGACCAGGATCGCACGGAGGCAGAGTTCTCCTCGAGCTGTCGGGCGTCGGATGTGGATTTATGAATTGAGGTTCGAAATCAATGGAAAATGAATCAGTGACTGATGTGTTCTGAGGTAGCTGCTTTTCAAACCCGTGGCACTGCCATTCACAGATAAAAAGCTCACTCTCTCGTCCCTTTTGAAGTGTCGCGTGAAAAATCGGCGGTAATTCTGCTGGAATCGCCCGTATCATGAAAGCCATGTGATCATTGGAGTGAAGTGAAAGTGCTGTTCTGGGATTGAACTGGAAAGACTGTGAAACAAATACCTCCTCTTTTCAAGAACCTGTTCTGATGGAGCAGAAAGAAACTCCCTGCTTTGGATAAACCAAATCAGACAAGTTCCAATTCCTGGGGTCGCTTCCGAGTTGGATGAACGCAGTACGCACAGAACCTGGATCCGTCCCTTTGAGCTCCAGCACAGAAAGTAGGTCAAACGATGGTTTACGAATCAGCTTCAAGCTGAGTACCGACGATAGATACATGTACTCACTCTCTGGGTTTGCACATAGGCGTCTGTTCCCATTGCTGTGTACTCATTGGTTGTGTGAAGAAGGACTTTCAACATTGAGGTGAACTTACTCGCGTTCAACAAATTGTCAGAATCTCGCACGAAGAAACAAAGACGTTCCGTGACGTTCAGGCTCCCATCAGGAACCAACACAAGGACGTTGACCTTTCTCAGGCATCAGGTCTTCACATCAGGGCGAGATGGTCAGACTTTTTTTTCCGTTGTGCAAGGCAAGGAAGGTTCAGCAAAAATGTTAGGATTTGTTTTGTCCTATAATGCTTCTGCTCAAACTTTCCACGCAGCCTGTTCTCTGACATTTGGTTTGCTTTCGTTTGAAACAAGAGATGGAAAGTTATAGTTGTTTGTTCAATCATTTTACGCCTTTATCTCAGGCTCCACTTCCCACACAACAGCCTCAAAGTATTTTGTTCAATAACACCCCCCCCCCGTTCACATCGTGACCAATCTGCACCGTGAAGGAAACATTTTATTCAAGCAAAAGTACAAATAGAGTTTCAAAAAGCCATCTGAAAAGTCTCGCGGAATCAAAAGGAAACGGCAGAGTTCACACTTGAGCAGAACGACAAGGACTGTGACTTTGAATTCTTGTTTCAGGCAGCAGCACGCACGAAAAATGAACAAAATTTTAAAAAGCTTTTGTCTTGAAACATTGCACACGAAATCTCAAAAGTTCAGTTCGGCGAGTAAAATGTAGTGCTGGACTGGTACGGGTAAGCCCAGTAGAAGTACCTTTTCCCTCATATCTGCGGCATGCCCAATGGTCCTCCTCACCGCGACCCGGCACAGATACTTCAGCGAAAGGCAGGGTTCTCTCAACATCTCCAGTTCCGCAGGAAGACGATGCCTTTGAGCTCCACCTGCAGATGACGTTGGCGAGGAGGAATACTTTTCTGTCACGAGTCTTTGCACTGTCTCCATGTTGCAACCCGCCAGCAGTAACATCCACAGTATCCTGGCAGACTGTTTGTTGTACTTGATCAAATTCTTGGTTTTCTTACCAGTGTGGTTTGTCAACAGGAATTTTTCACACACTTGCACATCACAGTTGGATTGGATCAGAATTTTCACTGTCTCCGCTGCATTGAGAGAAATCGCCCTGGTCAGCGGGTACGTTCCAGATACGGAGGGAATGTTCGGGTTGGCGTTGTGCTTCAGCAACATTTGAACAACATCCGAATGTTTTCCGAGCACGGCTTTGTGCAGGGCAGTTTTCCCTGTTCTGCTCTGCCCATTTATATCACAATTTTGACTCAAAAGAAATTGGACCACGTTCAGGTGGCCTTCCCCGCAGGCGTAGTGCAGTGGAGTCAGTCCACGGTCGTTCCTGTGGTTCACGTGGGCGCCGTGCTGGAGCAAAGCTCGACACATCCTCACGGATCCGTCCCGCGATGCCACGTGCAAAGCTGTGCTTAAACCAGGCATCTCGTCATAGTCCAACACCTGTGGAAGAGTCTCTCTGTCGACATCGCAATGTTCGCTCAGCAGCAGCTTCGCGACTGGGAGATGGTTGTTCTTCACGGCGAGGATGAGGCCCGTCTCACCTTTCCAATTCTGTAAATCAATGTCTGCTCCTCGCTGCAGCAAGAAAGCACAAATGTCCTGTTGCCCTTTTGAACAGGCGTAAATAAACCCAGACATGAGTTGGTAGTCCGTATGGTTTGGGTCTGCTCCGTTGGCAACCAGCTCCTTGGTGACATCCAGGTTACCATGCAGACACGATTTCATGAGGGGAGTCCTTCTTCCAAACGACGACACACTGGCGTCAGCTTTGTGTTGAAATAAAATCCGTGTCACCTCTAAATTTCCGAGCATAGCAGCAACATGGAGGGCTGAGTCTCCGTATTGGTTGGTGTCCAGGAGGGGGACGTGGTTGACGTTACTTCCGTTGTCCAGAAGACGGCTCACCATGGCAACGTCCCCTTTGGAGACGGCTGTGATCAGTGGTGTCGTGCCGTCACGTCTGCTGTAGTTCACGTCGGCGCCCTGCTCAATGATGGAGGTGACGAGATCATGATCTCCATTTTCCACAGCACTAATCAGCAGTTCTTCCAATTCTTGAAACACGAAGTTTCTCTGGGACATTGTTGCCGGTAGATCGTTCTGAAAAATAAGAACGAAACACCATCACACACACCTGAAGCTGCGCGACTCGAGCCTGAGGAGGCTGTGCAGCTGAACACAAGGCCTTGACCACTTGTTGAATCACGAATGAGATTATCCCAAAGCAGGAACCATGTGTGAACAATCGTGACTCACAAATACATGTGAAACCGAATGAAGCAGCAATTTCACGCCTCAAATGTTTCCGTTCGACAATAAAATCTGAGAGGTGACTGACGCCCGCGGGAGGATCGCGTGGCAACAGAGTTTTGTGTCCAACTTCAATTTAGTGAACTCGGGTGAGACCTGTTAGTCTGTTTTGCGAAGTCCGTGCCTGAAAGGAAATAGTATCACGTTCCTGGTTACAGTTTTTCAATGCGGCGAGTGTTTGCACCACTTATCTCCCTGTCAGGCAGTTGATCCGCGGAAAGACCTGAGACGACGGGGTGATGCGCAGGGGGCAAGCAAGTGTAAATTCGGAGATGAACTCCTTCACTTTCATTCACCCGGTACCGGCGGAGCCACGAAGTCGAAGGGTGTTGACAATGTGTCGGTTTTAGCGAGCGAATCCCTGATTCAAGCAGGGTCTTCGGCGGTGACAGAAAACCCAGGATGGAAAAAATGCGAGTCCTGGGGGCAAATGAGTCTCAGAAATCCAAGACCCAACAAAGCCCTTATTGAAGTGAGCTAGCTCTTTGATTCCACAGCTACTGCGTCGAAAGGCGTGTGTGTATACTGTCTGATCAGCCAACAGATTCTGTATTTGTGGGTGTACTTCCTGCACTGAAGAAAAACAAAACCTGTTTCTGGTAATCGGTTTGTTATTCAACAATTCGATGTTATTTTAACTATTCAAACTATGCTGTGTGGGAGCGGATGTAGATTTTCTGCTTCAGTAACAACGCACTGAAATGACAAATATTCCTTTTGTTTGATCATTTCTCCCGAAAGTGACCGGATTCTTCAGTTTCCACGGAGTCTCTTTTGCCTGCAACACGTGTGCTCGGACCAGGATCTGAGCGCACATCATCTGCGACAGCGTTCGACCTCTCAGATTCGGGAGGCGATCTGTTTCATGTTGCCGTGAACCCAACTCCTGTTTTGAACAAATTTCCCTGTGTGGCTGCAGGTTTTGTTGAGGTAGTTTTGCCGAGTGCAAGTTGCTTTTGCTTCACAGAAAGATTCGTATCTTCAGATTTATTGGATTAATCTTCGGGTTTGTTTCATCCTTGATTGCCAAAATAAATCGCTTCTTTGTTGTTTGTCTTTGAAAGAAGGTTCTCTTTCCTTTTGTGAACATGTCCCTTTTTGAGTGCAACGTATCACACAAATCACTCGATGGTGTTGTCAAAACCTGACAGTCTTTGTCGTTTCATTCTTGCTCGCGCGCATATTGCTGTTTGATCATTTTTCTCTCAACCTGCTAGATCTTGTTTTTCCTCATACGTTTGTCAGCCGAATTCAGGAAGATCTAAACTGTGTTGATGTGACCGGGCAGCCTCAGCTTTGATTTAGACGCAGTCTCCTTTGCGCATTTTCTACACAGTGAGCGTTGTCATGGAGCGCAGTTGACAGGTTAGAAATATTTTTGATAAATATCCAGGTATTTTGAACATAAATTTTTTTGATCATGAAAAAGAGATTTGATGCGTCAGATCGTTTACACGTAAGAAATAACTCACCCCTTGAGATGGAATGTGGCACGAATGCTAATGGAATTGAAACAGCCAAGCCTCAAGCCGCAACTGAAATAACAAAAGCTTTTCTACGCACTGAGCTTCCGCCATCTGAAGAAATTGAAAAAAGTGCCATTCCCCTTTTCCTTCGTGGACAAAATTGTTTTTGGTGTCACAAAGTGAACAAGCCAAGAAATGGAGGAAGGTTGTCAAAGCAAACAGTGAAAAAGCAATTTTCCAAGAAGAAAAGCTGTCATTCTCAATTTCTCAAACGTCTTTCCATTCCTGCGGCAGAACGCCTTTCTTCGTTCTTTCTGTCCCTTTCCATTGCAATTGACCTGCTTCTGAGCATTGCCAACATTCAGTCAAACTCAATTTGGGATCTGATTTTTGTTCGGCTTGGATGAAATCATGATGAATCAAAGTGCGTGCACAGTGAGAAATTTCTTGCTTCACTTTCCCGGCAGAGAAACGCGGGCCCAACATCAAATTCAACTTTTCAGATTCACCCGAAGCTGGACGACCAAAGGTGTTGGGACACGTGTGGGCACTGGCTGGTGACGAAGCGCCGGTGGAGCCAGACTCCGCTTCCATTTGCGTCTGACTCAGCTTCTGTTTGCTCGACTGCATGTTGTTTGTTCTGAAGCTCCAGCTGCATCGAACACAGTGAATCGTAACCCCACCCGAGTGCAAACACACGTGAATGCTCGCTCAATAGAGAAATGAAAATATGAGCGGTGCAGGCCGTGGAGACGTGCAGCGAGCGGCTGAATGGCTCTGTGAGCACGAAAGGCATTTCAATGGCTTTCAAGTGCAGCTGACATCCTCACTGAATCTGAACAGCTGGCAGAAAATGGACAAAAATCATGAACTCGTGACAATCAACATTAATTTTGTCCCAGCGCTGCGACGAACTGGAATCAAATATCGTATTCAAATGGAATCGTGCTGCATGTTTTCATTTTGTCTGAGGAATAGGATTTCCCTGAAACAAAGGACATTGCCTCTGATATTGCGGCCGGCAGAACTGAAGCCTGGATGCACCATGGTGGAATCCATACTGAGCAATACATGTAAATGTCTGTCCCTGTTTCGTCTATTGAGCTTGAGGAGTGCAGAGTGCTGAGCAGAAGCTAGACTCCAATACTTGCATTGCGTGCTGTGACACGATTCCCTGGGCAAAAACTTACTTTGAAATTCAACCTGATAATGGATTTCATGCGCCAACAGCAGAGCTTTCAAGTTCAAGTGCAACATTTTTGTAACCATCAACTGAGCGTGAACTAATCTCTACTCTGGTACAAATCGCTCACCTGATCCGAGTAACCTATCAGAGATTATCCATCCACCCACCTGGAGTTGCAACTTCTTTCAATCCACGCCAAGACGGAAAGCATAATCCATCAAAAATTCCACATCCAGTGCACACTTCTGTTCACAGTGGTCCTCGTATGGAAATGTTCACACTCCCATTGCGGATCTGCACCGACTGCGCGCGTGGTGATAAGTGGAGAGAAAGAGCACTTGTTCGCAGGCAGGCTGCCAGATGTTTTCTATGCTCTGTTGAATGCAATACTGCCGGGCTGCAAAAACGAGTGCTGCACTGTGAGATGTGATTGCCAAAATCTCTGTTGCTGTTTTGTCTGTCCTGTCCAAACAAGGACATTCATGTCTTTGGTCGAATAACAAAAGTGGGTTCCTGTAGTCTGCACGAACAGTGAAACAAATACGAATGTATTCCTCTCGTATCACAGAACCGACAATCTTCTGAAGAAAAAAGACGTGTGTCTGAGTGCTTTTTCGCAGGAACACTGAACAAGTAGCAGAGCCGTGTTGGTGACGGTAGGAAGAGGTTTTTCCGAGTGAGAGAAACCCGCAGGTTGCAGATCAATTTCCAAGCCTGCGGACAGTCAAATCCAGGCAGAAACCTCACCGTTTGGCTCGATACGAATGCTTTGGTTTTCGTCATTGCACCGCTGGCTTGCCAACGGAAGTCAGTTCGTGTTTCCGGGACCAGACCAAGATCCACAGAACTGGACCTGGGCCCCAGGCATAGGGAACTGGACTCATAGAACTGGACCTGCAGAACTGGATCAGCCAGTCTGGTTGTGCTGGTCTAGTTGTACCAGTCTGGTTGTGCTGCCCTGGTCATACTGGTCCAGTTGTACTGGTTTTGTGGAACCAGACCAGCACAACTGAACCAGCACAACTGGACCATCTGGTTGGGTTCTGCTGGTCAGATTCTACAGGTCCAGGTCTGCTTCCATAGTTCCTCAGGCCTGGGTCCAGTTGCCACTGGGCTAGCACAACCAGACCCTCACAACCCGAACAACGCGCACGGACCAGCCAGTGATATTTGGCGTGAAGAGGACAATTCCAGTTGTGAATTGGTGTCAACACAAGCTCTAAAACAGGCACAAGCATCATCGCTCACATACACGCACCACAAAAACTCTTTTTCTTACACTGTAAAACAAGGGAAGAGCAAATTGTTTCACCCCTTTCAAACATAAGGGTGCTGTCAAAAGAACTTTTCTTCAAAGCTTAGGAAGCCACACAGAGGGGCGCTGTGTGTGCTCTGTCACTCGTAATAACGCGTTCGTGACAGGAATGGGACATGAGGAAACCAGAGCCCGCAATTAACTGTCAGCACTTCACAGAAGCACGGAAATAAAAAATCAAAGGGCATCTGCCCCACGTGGAGTCGGGTCAGCGGTGGCTGCTCGATCCTTTTTCGTTTCTGTCGAGGGTGTGCGAACTCCTTTCCTATTTGATTTTGAGTTCGCAAGCGTGCTCTTCCAGCAAGTTTGTTCGAGCGAAAACCCTTCCAGACAGACAAATCCACACAAAATAGTGAAAGTCAATTGAGAGTGAACCTCTTGGTGCAAACGAATTCAGAGAGCAGAAAAAAGAGTGTACGCATGGGGCTCGATGCCGATGTTGCGCTCAACTGACCAGGTGTTGTCGCCATTTTATCATTGCGTTGACACGAAAAGGAAGAAAACATTTTGAACACTCCCACTTCCGTCAACTTTCAAAATACCTGGTGTCTCAATCAAACTTTCATCACGAACACGCAGCACAAGACAAATAGATTCACATGGTGATCCACGGCAGGGCATTTAGGCCTGAGCTCTGACCTTTGGGTGGGGCCAAATCCAACTGTGCAGCACAAAATCGGAAGGAAACTCTTTTTCAAAGGAAGGGGACATGCCCAGGTTCCCTGGATTCGCCAATCATGGAACCTTGCATGTACGAGGTTTGGAATCAAATATTCCGACAACATGCGATTGTACGGTCATCGCATGTTGTCGGAATATTTGATTCCAAACCTCGTACTGTTTCATTGTTTCACTGTGCTTCCATTTTTGGATGCTGACTGATGTTCCCCTTTTATTTGCTTTCATGTAACTAGACGGAAGATTCTCAGTTGCGATGGCTTCGCTTTGTACGAGTTCGATCTCGAACAATTTCCTGCCACCGGTCTTCCGAGTTTATGTCTTATCAGTACACGTTTTCTCAAACTGACCTTTGTATCTAATGGTATCATAACGATAGGAGGATGGTCCTGTCATAAATTGCACACTTAACGTTTTTGTACAAGAGTGATCAGAGATTCCTGAAACAGTTGACTCTGTTGCGAGACGTGGAAACTACTCACAGGAGAAGGATGCGGCCCGGCTCGAAAACAGACAAGAACTGCACACTGGAACCAAGGGACATTCCTCTTTTTTAATCACCAAAACGTTTTCTGACAAACCGAAGGATCCAATGTTATTGCAGTGATTCGCATGGATTACGGACACGCATTTGTGAAAACAAAGGTAAGAGACTGAGCGAATGGTCCAAATCAAATAAAGCTGTCAACACCAAAAGAAAGTTCCCAGCAGCACGCCAGGAGATTCACCTTGATCACTTTACTTCAACTCCTTTTGTGGTGGGTACGATCAACCCAGGTGAAATGGATTCATTTGAGGGCTCTTCATTTGCATCACACCTCAGCAAAGCCACGCAGCAAAATTGTGTCCACTGGAACAGTTTGACATGCTGGACTTCTCAACTTCCTGTTTTCGACATCTTTAGTGTGTGAGTTGTCAACCCGGATACTCCAAAGCAAACTCAAACAAGGCAAATGAATCTCTCGCCGATCGCCAACAGGCGATCCCATCCACACCTGCCACACAGCTTCAACACTTCGTTTCAGTGAGGAACGAACACGATGGACAAGTTGTTCGGAGACTTGTTCGGCGGAGCGGCCGGTGGAGACGAATCTCAGGCTGGAGCAGCAGCCTACGTGTACGACGGGCGCGTCGTGGAGCGCAGGCCTTCCGAGGCGCAGGTCACCGTCATGAAGAGTCTCCTCGGACAGATGGGCAGACAAACTGTAGTGGACGAGGAGGACGAGGAGAGTGTGGGTGCGTCCAGCGACAGCGTTCCTTCCAAAAGTGACGAGGACGGCCTGTACAGCACTATTGGGTCAAGAACAAAAGAAAGACCCCCTGACACAGACAAGAACACGGACACAGACACAGAGAGTCAAAAACATAACCCGGATGAGATTAAAGTGACGGTTGAGAACGGCTTCGCCCCCAGCGGTACGGTGGGCGCGAAGCCGGGCGCCAGGCCAAGTGTCGACATCTCGCACGCCGGGCGCGACATCATCATGAACCTGGCGCGCGCCGTCACGTCGCAGGAGTCGGACGTCGCCAGCCCGCCCGCCGCCACCAAGATGCACGCCCTGTTTCAAGGTACTGAAAACACACGCTCGTTGGCCCGCAAGCATGGCGTTCGCTTGTTTCCCGTGTCCTGTTTGCGATTGTGACTGATACCTTGGACCGGCAGTTCACGAAATTGTATTCCGATCTGAACACATGACGCACTTCTTCAGAAGCAGACAGTGTGATTTGAAAAAATGCAAAACAAAATGTGTCGAAAATGGATCAAAAACAAAAGCATCCACGTGTTGATCCAAATCCACATGTCGATCAATCTTGAAGCCATCTGAAGTGTGCCCCTCAAGAGATAGTACACACTCGAGAAAATGGCTTCTACCTGTTGGTCAAACAGAGCCCCAAAAATGCAGACGCTCAGGAAACAATTACGTTGTGAAGGATTTTTGTTACGATGAGGCCAGATCAGTAAAGTGAGCAACAAACACAGAGCATCATTGACAACGATGAGCACGAAACACACCGGGAGGAGGGAAGTAGTGGAAGCCACATTGTGACGACCTGAACTGACCAAAGCCCCCCCCCCTTTGGCTTCTTGCTCGAACATGTTGACCAAGCCGGGATATCGGAATTTCTCTTCAAGGGGGTTCTGCGATCAAACCACGGCGGGACCACGTGCAGGCGAATTCAGAATGTGGTTGGGAGGATCCAAGCTTTGATATTTTTTGACAAGGAAAGGGGATGACAATGAGAAAATACTTTGGGAGCGTGCGCGACTGAGCACTTTTCCCCTGCATCCGGCCCTCGCACCAACAGGACAAGTTGGCAGCGATCAGTCGGCAAAAGTTGAGTATCTTTATCAGAGACATGCTGGTCACAAATTGCAGTGGAACGTTGATCGCTGAAACACCAACCGAGCGCGTCACAGGCTGCGTGCGTGGCGATGGCACCAGATAACGGCGCACGAACTGCGCTTCCTGAAACACGTGAAAAATGTGTCACAAAAAACCACCTGAAATCAAGTGACATCCATTGATGCAAAGACAGCCTCACCTCGGATGCCAAGGACTCGAAGAATCAAGCGCCCCACGCACACACGTTCACTTCGCTCGTGCACGCGTGCATGCACACACACACCACACACACACACGTACACACACATTTTCTTGAGTGCTTCTTGTTTCTCAAAGTTGAAGTCGCAGAGAGAAAGAGGTTGGTCGCCTTCTTGATCAGTTGTTCACATGACAAGACCTATGCTTCAATCCTGCAGATGTGTGTCGTTTAAACCCTTTGCGGCACCACGTACGTGGTCATCTCCAGCCAAAACAGTTCTTGTTTCAAAAACAAAGCACTTTGACATGCTTCGCCATCAAAAGGGAAAACACGAAAACTAAACAAGTGTGACAAGGTAACAATCAGAACCATACGAAAACATAACAGCCCTGTGTCCGAACCCTTGGCTGTTCAAAGATGGTGGTGAAAGCAATGCAAACTGGGTTTTTGATCTCAACATTACGTTGCAGATGCGACTAAGGACGCGAAAGAGGTGATCGAGGAAGAGGAGGCTGACGACGCCGACTCGAGGAACGCCGACGACTTCGACGCCGACGACGCTGAAGGATTCGGGTACGTTCATTTCTCGGTGGCACTCCGTGCCCACTTTTGGAATTCTTTGCTTTCTCTGGCGAGCCAACCGCACAAATTTTCCATGATGTGATGCTGCGGCGTTTCAGCACAAAGGCATTGAGTTTTGGTGTTTCTCAGCAGCTGATCTGCACGCACCGGTTGATTTCCAAAGATGCCAGCTTTTGTTCCTCCACTCCCAAAACCATCGAACATTGCGGAACATGAAAGGATGATGTTCAGCAATAAAGTTTTTTTATGGCTTCGTAATATGCGTCTAATTGTTTCATACACTCAGATAAATGCTTTCAGGGTCAAAGGCCACATTTTTCACGCGAGAGTGGATCAAGATAAAAGTTGAAACAGACTTTGTTGACCTGAAGAAGTTTAGCCACGAATCATCAGTCCATAACAACACTCTGCTGTCAACAACTCCAAGACCAGTCAAACTGAGACCGCCCTGACAGTTGAAACTTTCGCGCACGCGTGGGCCTCTTCGTTTTTGCATCCCAGAATTTCTGGGAACGAAACCAGAATTCTGGGACGAAAAAAGAACAGGCACTCTTCATCGCAATGAGCCGTGCACTTGAGTCCAGAGTTTTCTTGTCTGCAGAGCGTCGGAGCCGGACGACTCGTGGGACGCGTTCTACGTGGTTCACGAGGAGGAGAGCAACCTCAAGCGGGAGGCGCGCATCCAGTTCTTCCACAAGGTCAGCAGGATCAGGGTCTCAAACTCCCAACAAAGCAGAACTCTTACTTTGCTGCATGACCCCGATGATCTGAGTCGTACTGATCTTCAGAGCAAACCTGGCAACAAGCGTCAAATTTTGAAGAAAAATCTGCGCGCCCATGTCAGATTTCGGTTTGTATTGTCCACGATACCTGCGAACGCCATCACTGGTATCTACTTTAAGGATCACGAGCGCATCGACGTGCACATAAGTCTCAATCCCCCAACAATTTCATTGAACTCTCTGCATGGCGCTGCAGGTGTTCAAGGTTGTCGCGATCGTGTGCACGTTCGTCTTCATCCTCGCCGGTGTCCTGCTCACCAAAATGTCGGTTCTGCTCGCTGCCGCCAACATCCGTCCAGCCCTGACACTCCACTGCACCGGCTACTGGCGAGGCACCACCTCAAACACATACTTCAGGTGCGCACGAGGGGCAGCGAAACTGGTGCTGTAGTTACTCACCTCATGCATGCAGACGTCAAGCTGACAGTAAATGACACACGAAACTTGGCGGTTCCGTTGCAGATGTTTGACGGCTGCCCCGAACTACACGGTTTATTACGACCACGAGTCGTGCCTGCAGCCGGCGCGCTCCTCAGACTCCGAGGTCCATTCGGGCGAGTACACGACGTGTCCGTCGCACTCGATCCGCTGGATCTGGAGCCTCGGACTCATCCTACTGACCCCGGAGCTCTTCGTCTTCCTGCGCAGCGTCTGGACCATCGCCTTCAAGAAGGAGAAGAGACCGGCGCTCTCCACCCTGTACACAGTGAGTACCTGCTCCACAAGATCCATGAGGTCCACGGTCTCAGTGCTCACTGCGTGCCACAAAACAAGAAGCTACATGTGCCGGCATTCTTTGTCTCCTGCATCCGTCTTCCCAGCTCCGCTCTTTCTTTTCTGTTGGAAAAACACACAACACAGAATTTGACATGGGTGTCACCCTGATTGTCTGAAAGAAACAGCATTCAAAAGACGACGTTTCAAGGTTTTTCATCGTGTTTCCAGGTGTTGCTGTTTGAATGCCTGCAGGCCTTTGGAGTGTCTCTCTTTGCGTTCAGAGTTTTGCCTCGGTTGCCCAGCATCGTGCACGGTCTCGCTCTCATGACGGGAGTCGCCTTCGTTCCAAGCCTCTCCAAGGTCACTTTCGCATTCCACCAAAAAACACCAACCAGAAATCCTTCAAGCAGGACAACACACTTCACAGAAAAGCAAATCAAATGCACACGACATAACGATGACAAAAAGTATAAGTGCTGACGAATATTGAACTCTTTGGCAAGCGACGTTTCCATGGAAAATGTTTGCCTCTTGTCGGCAGCTGTTGAGTCGCCCGAAGCAGGAGCGTCACAAGCCGCTGCACGTGGCCCTCGACGTGCTCGCCGTGGTCGGGCAGGGCTCGGCCCTCGTGCTCTGGCCCCTGCTTTTCTACATGGACGGCAAAGAGGTCAGAACCACGACAGTTCTGGTATTTTGTAACTCCAAGTGATCCTTGGACTCCAAAGGCCCCACTCCTAAAAGAACTTGTCCCTCAATTTGCAAGGTCGGTGAAGAATTTTTCGATCCGTGTAAAGTGGCAGCAAGACCCCCATTCAAAAATGGGACTTTGGTCTTTCCCAACAACCTAAATCCATATCCACCAATCTTGAGACAGAGAATGTGCTGAAAGTTGAATGTGAACGTCGTTCCTACACGTCTGCTCTTCTGCCTGCAGGACGTGGAGCTGACGTACACGATCCCGTTCTCTCTCCTGCTCATGTCGCTCACCTTCTGGTTCAACTACATCGACGAGACGAACATCTCCCGCAAGAGACGCTTCAAGAACGACCCGAACCTGAGCCGCAGCATAAAGTTCCGCACTCTGGCCTACAGGTGAGAACCCGCTGCCAAGAACAACCTCGGGAGAATCACCTGCACACCTGTGCTAAAATCCGCACCACACATTGTACTTTGTGAAAACATTGAAGGGAGCGAAACACGGAACATGCGACAAGAAGTCCCTGTCATGTGTCGCAGAAACTTGCGAAAAAGTCATAGCCCCCCTTAAGTCGCACTCCAAATTCGTGCGTCAAATTTGACCAGCACTTGACGTTGATCTCTTTCGGACTTTTCGACAACAGCTTCAACAAAACAAAAGCCATGCACTCTTTATCCACCCAGATTCAAAAAGAAGCTGGCAAAATTTCGGCCCAAAATCTATGTGTGGGTGTCGTTGGCCAAGATGATCGTCATATTCGGCTGCATGCTCGCCTTCAACTACTCAGACATCGGCTTCTACGAGCTCTTCGACTTCTCAGAGAAGCATCAGTCGTAAGTTTTCAAAACGTTTTCACGTGGTCTGCAGAACAAACAGACCACACCAGTCGCAAGCTCTTGTCCACTTGTCCAAAATAGATTATCGCGAGACTCACTGCATGTGAGCTCAAAAATTACCATCTTCACTTCACAAAGGACTATGACAGGATCACGAACAACATACTCTCATCGACAGCTTTCCTGTGACATGTTCAGTCTCCGCAAAGCGCAGTACTCACAGTGGACGCATGTCATTTTCCAGCTGTGGTGCCAATGGCCTGGATGTGCTGGACATCTACGGGGCCGAGTTCGACTGGATCAAACTGTGGCTGTTCAACGTGCTCATGGGAAGCATCACGTACACGTGTGCGCGCACCGCCGCCAAGGTCCAGATCCAGGTGAGCGCACAGGCGTGTCCTCTGCCTCCAACAAGTCGAGTCGTGAACGTCGTGAACAGCATCAACACTTCAGAAGTCTCATTGTGAAAAGACTTGGAAAGACTGACGAACGCATTCTTCATTTGTGTCTCTTTTCAATGCAGCAAATCAGCTACGCTGTGCCCCTGGCCATCGCGACCCCGATTCTGGTGCCGGTCGTCCTCAGCATGACCACCGTCTGGCAGGGCGATCCCTGCTTCTTAAGGTGTGTTCTCCGTTACTTGCCACAACACTCTCTTCCTTTTCTGTGGCGTCTAAACCGTGTCACCGCACAGCAGACTTCACACAGCCTCGTCTACTTCCCGCAGCGCTGTGGTACCGAGCCACATCTTCTGGAACTTCCCGTCGAGCGAGGTGATCTCGACCTTCACAGAGGACCACCTGGGTGTGTTGTACGCCTGGTGGCTCGCGCAGTTCTGGCTCACGCTGCACGTCTGGAAACCCAAGTCCGAGAGACTCGCCAAAACCAGCAAGTGAGGGGAAAGGGGGACAAAAGAGCAATCTTGATCGCAGTTCATTTGCCAGTGTCGATGTTTCAGGTGCCTTCCCAACAAATGTTTTTCATCAAACTGACGAATTCACCTTTTCAAACAGGCTCTTCATCCTGCCCCTGTGGAACAGCTTGGTGCTGGAGCAGTGGTTACTGTACAATCGAAACAGACACGACAAGGGCAAAGCTTCAGGAGACAGGGTGAGTGGTGGACGCGGCTGAGACCTCGACTTGCACTCGCGCAGGGATGCAACGTTTGACGCGTCCAACTGAAAACAAACTGAAGAGCATGCGCACCCCGAAAACAGTAAAGAGATCTGACCTCCGTGCCTTCCTTCGCGTTGGTTCCTTTGCATAGCAATCATCAGGCCTCTCCTCACAGATTCTGCGGAGGAACACGACTGGGCCCGGCGCGCCGCCCGTCACGTCTCACCCCGGGATGCTGGACGACGAGGAGAACATGACGCCCGAGCAGATCCGCGTCCACGACCAGACGCCCATGGTCTACATCTGCGCCACCATGTGGCACGAGAACGAGATGGAAATGATGCTCATGCTCAAGTCCATCTTCAAGTGAGTGCAGCAAATGGAAACTTTGCGAGTGAAGCTTAAATTGAGGCAAAGCGTGCGCACATCTCAAACAATGCGCGTTGTTTTCACTCCAGGCTGGACATGGACCAGTGTATTCGCCGGAACGTGCAAACTCATCTCGGCGTCACAGATCCCGATTTCTACAACTTCGAAGGTCAGTTGACCACTTTAGGTACAATCATCTCTCACACCTCAAAGTAGACGCAAAGTTCAGGGGATCCAACTCAAAATCTCCACCCAGCCCTGGTCCCAATCCCTGAGTCACTGGAGCAAAGACCACGATCACTTCGGGGCTGCATTTTTCTCTTTTGCCCCACTTCGCTTCAGCGCACATCTTCTTCGACGACGCGATGGACGCGCACGCGGACGATGAGCACGACTACCACGTGAACCAGTTTGTGCAGCTGCTCGTCAACACCATCGACAAGGGCGCCGCGTGAGTCGCTCCGAACAATCGCATACACTGCTGATGCGGAACTTGATGACTTTTTGTTGTGGGTTCAGGGGAACCCAGGCCCCTTGGTCCCAGCCCAGTGTGTCTGGACCTTTGTTGCCTGATGTATTCGTATCCAACAAATCCGCGAATGTGCTGAAGTCACAGAACAACGGCACATTCAGTTGTTCCCAACACTGCAGACGTGTGTTGCTGCTTGCAGAGCCATTCACGGATTGGACATCGTGATCCCTCCTCCGACCAAGTACCCGACGCCGTACGGAGGTCGGCTCGAGTGGACGTGTCCCGGTGGGAACAAGATCATCGCGCACCTCAAGGACAAGGCCAAGATCCGCCACAAGAAGCGCTGGAGCCAGGTGCGTGCGTGTACTCCTGATTTGGTGAAATTTTCTTCCGTCTCATGACACCAAAAAAATATTGCTGATACGAGTGTGCAGCCAAAATCCTGACACCAACCCGCCAGAAACAAAATGAAAACTAACAGCCCGTTGGAACACACAGTCGCGAGAACTGAGGAATATTTTATCGTGATTCCTCGATTCGTTGCAGGTGATGTACATGTACTACTTCCTGGGGTACCGCCTGTGGAGCCGGGAGCCGAACCTGCGGCGGCGCCAGGACAAGGCGGACAACACGTTCCTGCTCGCGCTCGACGGAGACGTGGACTTCGACCCGAAAGCCATGCTGCTGCTGGTCGATCTGCTGCGAAAAGATCCAAAGGTTCAACCTTTGTTCTGGTTTGGAGCTTCCTTCGAACTCGAGTTGCATTCAGTTGCACAAAACCCTGCCACACTCTACAGGTGTGTCTGGAAACAATGTACATGCGCCAGCACCAAATGTTGTGGTCTTGTTCATGACTGTTACTGCTCTGCAGGTGGGCGCGGCGTGCGGCCGGATCCACCCGACCGGTAGTGGTCCCATGGTCTGGTACCAGAAGTTCGAGTACGCCATGGGCCACTGGATGCAAAAGGCCACCGAGCACGTTCTGGGTGCGTGGAACATTTTGTCTCCTGGGCCTTGTCTGTCTTGCTGCACAGCCGCTGCAGCATAACATCCACAACAACTCTTCACTTCAGATTCAGGATTGTAAGTACCCAAACTGCTTTGTGTCTGCAGGCTGCGTGCTGTGCTCCCCGGGCTGCTTCTCCATGTTCCGAGGCTCGGCCCTGATGGACGACAACGTGATGCGCATGTACACGACGACGTCCACCGAGGCCAAGCACTACGTCCAGTACGATCAGGGTGCGTCTTCACTCACGCTCCGGAAATCAAAGATGAAATTAATGTACTCGCAAATCTGAATCCAACTGAAGCAAGAAAGGCCAAGTGCTGACTTGTGTTCTTTGTTGTTGTTGTTGTTTTTTTTTGGAAAGGGGGGGGGGGGCAAAATTAAGTAAGCAGATACTCAACAGGTTGTTCAAAGCATCTCATTTACAACAGGATATTTACTTTAATGAATTGGCCAGTCAGTTGAGTAATGACATGATTACTGATCCTGAGTGTTTTGA